>Ga0256847_1001581_pt1 | contig 11288 bp, 4 predicted proteins | sample TeddybearmetaG_FD_189099 | JGI IMG/M metagenome (GOLD analysis project Ga0256847, IMG submission 189099) | Hydrothermal vent microbial communities from East Pacific Rise, Pacific Ocean - Teddybear | ecosystem: Environmental > Aquatic > Marine > Hydrothermal vents | place: Pacific Ocean: East... | reverse complement strand
GGGAGAAATTTATTTATTGGGTCACGATGGGGATGTGCTGAGCAGTGGGGTGCTGGATGTTTCTGCGCGGGATGCGCAAGCCAATGGGGGCCATGTTGCGTTGTTGGGGCAGCGTGTTGGTTTGGTGCGCGGGGCACAAGTGTTGGCTTCCGGGAAAAATGGCGGCAGTATTTTGGTGGGCGGGGATGTGCAAGGCACGGGTGGGTTGCGCACGGCGCAAACCACGGTGGTGCGAGCGCAGGTTGTGCTTCAAGCCGATGCGTTGACGCAAGGGCAAGGGGGTAAAGTGATTGTTTGGGCGGATGGGCGCACCACGTTTGAAGGCTTGATTAGCGCGCAGGGCGGTGTTGAGTCCGGTGACGGTGGGTTTGTGGAAGTGTCTGGTCAGTCGGTGCTGGATTTTACTGGGGTGGTGAAATTAAACGCGGTGCACGGGCAAGGCGGGACGCTGTTATTAGATCCGAACGAGATTATCATTGAAATCGGCGGTGCGGATGATTTGATCGGTACCATCAATGACAATTTAAATGATCGGGATTTGGCTTTTAATGAGGATGAAAGCGGGGTGGATGTGATTTCCAATATTGACCCTTCGGTGCTGGAGGCTTTGTTGGTGGATGGCGCGGCCAGTGTGTTGTTGCATGCTGAAGGCGATATTACGGTGAATGATGCGATTAACAATACGGATGGCGGTTTGTTGGGGTTTAATGCGGATGGCGACATTATCATCAATGCGGATATCACGTTAACCGGCCCTGGGGTGAATAATTTATTGGCGTTTAATACCGATGGTGGCGGTGGTGCGGGTTCGTTTGGGGATTTTGTGGTGGGGCCGGGGGTGAGGATTCAAGCTGATAATGGGATTATTGGTAATGCGGTTAACGTGATTTTAGGCGCGGGTGCGGTGCTACAAACCGATGATGCTTCCGTCAGCCTTGGCACGGGGGCGGGCAATGTAATTATTCAAGGCGATGTGCGTATCGATACGAACAGTGATGAAGTGGGTAACTCCGGTGCCATCAATTTGCTCGGTTTGAATCTTTTTGCCCAAGGGGTGGGGCATGTTTTGACGCTAGATAGCAGTGCCATTAATAATGCGGTGGGGGGCAATGTGGCGACGTTACCCCCGGTGAATGATAATGCGGGGGCGAATAATTTTCTGGGCGCTTTGGTGGTGAATAGCCAAGGCGTGACAGATGGCGATATTGGGCTGTCGAACTCGATTTTGACTGACGGCGATATTACTTTGCAAGGGAATGTGCTGTTGGCCAGTAGTGTGACGTTGGATAGTAACCAGACTCTGGCGGTGGGCGGGGATATCTTTTTTGCACGGACGGGGTTGGCAGAAGGCAGTGTGACCAGCGGAAATATTAATAGCACGGTGACGGCCAGTGCGGTGACAGTGGTGTTAACTTTGGATACTTCGGCATCCACCACCGGGGGGGATGTGGGCTTGGGTCAATTTGATGCGTCTGGGGGCAGTAATTTGCTTGGGCTGTTGATTAATACCGCCGCAGTAACGCCGGGTACGGTTTTCATCAATGAAGATATCACGTTGTCTAATGGTGCGGGTTTTTCTATTACCGGGGATGGGGGGATTGCTGTTCGGGTAGACAATAATAGTGTCGAAACCAATCCCCGAGTGGTGACCAATGGGGGCGATATTGATTTAGGCCGTGCCAATATTTTCGTTGAAGCGGGGGATTTATTGGCGTTTGCGTTGACCTCGCAAGGCGGGGATATCGTCTTTGGGCGGATTGATGATCATGCGGGTGCAGATACCTTTGTGAAGTTTTTAGAGGTGCGAGCAGATGCCGGCACGGTGTTGATTAGCGAGGACATTATTGTTGATAGCTCAGCCATCCTCGAAGGTCGCATTCAATTTAACCATTCGAGCACCATTGACAGTCGCCAAGAGTTGGCTGCGGGTGCCATTCAATTGGCTTTTCAAAATGGGTCGAGTGTGTCCGCAACGGTGGCCGGGGTGGATTTGTTCCTGGATACGGCTGCCGAGATTGTGCTTGGGAGGAGTTCGGTGGGTGGCAAGGTCATTGTGGGCAGTTTTGGCAATCTGGGTGGCCATTTTATTAACGATGTGACAATTAATACGGATGGCCCAGCCGGTAGTGGTGAGGTGTCGTTGAATCCTACCACCACGGGGGAGATTTTATTGGATGCGAATGGCGAGGATACCGCCGATTTTACCGTGCAAAATGCGGCGGCCAATATTAGGGTCAGTATTGCCAGTGTGCTGCTGGATACCGAGCAAGGGAATGATGAGAATGGGGGTGCCATTGACCTGGGGGCGACATCACAGATTTTTGCCAAGGTCGATGCCGGGCTCAATTTGGTGCTGAATACAGCGTCGGTTGGTTTGACTGATGGAAATGTGGTGATCGGTAGCGTGAACGATAACTTGGGTGCGGATGCTTTGCTGAATGATTTGAGCATTACCGCGAATCAGTTGTCCATCGGCGCAACCACGGTGTTCGGGGCTTTGGAGGTGAGTGCGAGTGGGGAGGTTGTTTTCTCAGATGACCTCACGGTGGGTAGCCTTAACGTTTTCAGCAGCTCTATTGCCGCTTTTAATCAAATCAATACCACGGGGTTTGTGAGTGTTGATGCCGCCACCTCAAGCTTTAATGGTGTGGTGAATGCGGATGCGGGCTTGCTGGTGGCAGGTTCAGCCAATGTTTCATCGGCGATCAATACGTTGGATTCAACCGTGGCGTTTACCGGGGGTAACGTCAATGTGGTGAACCCGGTCACCATTTCCACCGCCGCAGGGGCGGGCGATGTGATTTTTGCCAGCAGCCTGAATGGGGCGGCCAATGTGACGTTAACGGCGGGTACTGGAGCGGTGACTTTTAATGCTGCTGTGGGGAATATTACGCCGCTAACGCAGTTCAGCATCACTTCTGCCAGTAACACCGATTTTAATGCCAGTGTCGAAGTAGCCGGTAATATGACGTTCAATACGACCGGTGATTTGACCGTGAATCAAGCCATAACCTCGAAAAATGGCAATATTTTGTTTACGACGAATGCTGATTTACTGCAAAATGCAGGCTTGATTCAAGCGCCGAATGGGGGCGTTGAGATCAGCGCAACCAATATCACGCTGAATACAGGGGTGAGCGCAGGCGTTAATGCGGTGAATGGTGGTTTGTCCGCGATTAAGCTGAATGCCCCTGGGAATATCGTGGTGAATCATTTAGTCGCGACGTTAGTGCCAGGCTTAAACATTGATATTGACCCGACGAATATTGATGTCACGGGTAATATTACCGCTTCTGGGGGCGTTAGTTTGCTTGCAGATGAGGATATTAATGTCACTGCGGGCGTGATTGTGACTGCCGATGCGGACAATACGGGTGGAGGCAATTTGAGTTTTCTGGCGGATGCGAATCAATCGGGGGTCGGGTCAATCACTGCCGGCCCAGGGAGTGTGTTGAATGGCGAGAGTATCGAGCTATCGGGTGTGAATGTGACGATTGATCAAGTCAATGGTGCGTTAACGGTCAACGGTGTCGCGGTGGCACAAGCAGAGGTTGATGTGGATGTTGTCGAAGTTGTCGAGGCTGTCGAGATAGAGGCGGTTGTGATTGTCGATGATGAGGTGCTTTTACAAGCGGTGCCCGCACAAGCAGAATTGTTGGCAGACATTGTGATTGAGAATGACAGATTATTGTTAGAAGATATTACGCCGGTGGAGGAAGAGGCCGAAGAGCATCAGGACGATACCGTATCAAACGAAGGAGAAGAGGAAACGCAGATTATCGAGCAAGCATTGATTGAAGTGGCGTATAATGAAGAAGGTATTACCTGTATACCTTAATAGATAATAATATTTAAATTATAAAAAATAAATATAATAATAAAAAGAGATTGAGTATGAAGATTAGCATTATCGGGCTAGGGTACGTTGGTGTTGTATGTAGCGCTTGTTTTGTCAAAATGGGGCATGAAGTCTTTGGCGTGGATGTGGATATCAACAAGGTGGATGCGATTAATGCCGGTCAAGCGCCGATTTTTGAGCAAGATCTGGCCGAGTTAATTGAAAGTGGCGTGCAAGCGGGGCGCTTGAAAGCCACCACCGATCATCACCGTGCGGTGTTGGAAACGGAGGTGAGTTTTGTCTGTGTGGGCACACCGAGCCAGGCCAGCGGTGAGCCGGATCTGATGTTTGTGTGTAACGTCATACACCAATTGGGGGTTTCACTGCGTGAAAAATCGGGCAATCATCTGGTGGTGATGCGCAGTACGGTGTTGCCGGGCACGGCTGCCGAAACGGTGATACCGCTATTGCAAAAAACTTCGGGCAAAGCGTTGAATAGCGGTTTTATGTATGCGTCTAACCCTGAGTTCTTGCGTGAAGGCAGCGCCATTGACGATTTTTTTAACCCGCCAAAAATCGTTATCGGGGAAAGCTGTGCGCAAGCAGGAGATATGCTTTCAGGCCTTTATACAGAGATACAAGCCAGTTTGGTTCGATGCGACATTGCGACCTCAGAGATGGTCAAATTTGCCGATAATGCTTGGCATGCGGTGAAAGTCACCTTTGCCAACGAAATGGGTAACATTGCCAAAGCTTCTGGGATTGATGGCCGAAAGGTGATGGATATTTTTTGCCAGGATACGAAACTCAACATCTCCACGCAGTATTTAAAACCTGGATTTGCTTTTGGGGGCTCTTGTTTGCCCAAGGATGTGCGTGCGCTGGTCTTTCAATCAGATAAATTACAGTTACGCTTACCGCTGTTGACAAATATTATTAAAAGTAATTTATATCAAATTGACCACGCTTTGCGTTTGATTCAGAAAACAGGCCACAAACACGTGGCGTTGTTGGGCCTGAGCTTTAAACCCAACACCGATGATGTTCGCGAAGCCCCCCAATTAATGCTTGCGGAACGTTTGTTGGGCAAGGGGTATACGCTGTATATCTATGACAAAATTATCCATGCGCGTGTGCACCACGCAACCACAGACCAACATTTAGATGCACGCATCTCACACCTGGCACCGAGAATTTTTGATGACCTCACACAGGTGCTTGAAGAGGCGAGTGTGATTGTCATTTGTAATGCAGATAGTGCGTTTATGCACTTATGTGAGCGCATCACAGATAAACCGGTGATTGATTTGGTGGGCATTACGGGGGCTTCTGAGCAGGCCAATTATGAAGGCATTTGTTGGTGAGTTGGCGAGCTTATTGGGTTTTAATGCTGGGTGTGTTGGGCGGCACTGTGAGTACAGTGGCATCGGCTAAAATGTTTTTTGTGGCACTGTCTGGCGATGATGTTAATAGTGGGCAGGCATGGTCTACGCCTTTTCGCAGCATTCAACGTGCACTGTATTGTGCGCAACCTGGGGACAGTATCATCATTCGTGCGGGGCATTATTATGAGTCCATCCAAAGTGTGCGCAGTGGTCAAGCCGATGCGCGGATTACACTGCAAGCGATGCCCGGTATGGTGCTGCATGGGGATGACAGCCACCATCGCATTGTGCAAATCAAGCACAGTTTTATCACCCTGGTGGGGTTAAGCATTGATGGACAGCATGCGGATGCGGATGAATTGTCCGCTTTTCATGACAAACTCATCTACATTGATGGGGGCAAAAAAGGTGTGACGGGCCTTGTGTTAGCGAATTTGACGCTGAGCAATGCATATGGGGAATGCGTGCGTTTTAAAGGCCATGCGCAAGGCAATGAACTGGCCTATTCCACCATTCAGACTTGTGGGTTGCGGGATTTTCGGTACGGGCGTCAGCGCAAAAATGGCGAGGCGGTGTATATCGGTACGGCTCCAGAGCAGCGCCAATACCCCGGCTTGGATGCGTCCAATTTGAATTGGATTCACCACAATGTGATGGTGACACGGGGCAGTGAATGCGTGGATATCAAAGAAGGCTCGGCATACAATCTGATTGAGCACAATGTGTGTCGTTACAATTATGACCAGAATTCGGGCGGTCTTTCCGTTCGGGGTAATCACAATACGCTGCGGTATAATACAGTCATTCACGGCCGCGGTGCCGGTATTCGCTTAGGCGGTGACAGTGCAACCGATGGCATCAATAACCAAGTCAGACACAATCATTTAGAAGATAATCGTGCGGGTGCGTTAAAAATTATGAATAGCCCACAAAAAATTCTGTGCGGGAATATCCTCATTCATCAGGCGAAAACCAAAGTCATCCGGTATGGTCCACAGATAAAACAAGCCATCTTGTCAACGTGTGAAACCCCATGATTTGGCATGTGTTGTATTTTCTGGTGATTATCCTCATGGCTTTGACCTTGCCGAGTTATTATTTTGATTCAGAGGCCAAACAGTTTATTTTCATTCTCGGGATTGTCGCAATATGGCGCTATACTTGGGCCATACAACATTTTATTCGCGGCTTAATCTATCAACAGATTGTGTTCAAACGGTTGCGTAAAAAAGCCGATGCATTGGGGCCGGACAGTGATCCACAACACGCGTTTTTTCTGATCACGACCTTTAGAATCGACACAGAAACCACCAACAAAGTTTATCGAGCCGTGATTGAAGAGGCCATTCGGTGTGATGTTGCGGCCACCATCATTGCTTCGATTGTTGAGTTAAGTGAAGAGCGTTTGGTGAAACAGATTTTTTATCAACTGAATCCACCCAAACGCGTGAGCTTAAAATTGGTGCGCATTCACGGCACCGGCAAGCGTGATGCTTTGGCGGTGGGGTTTCGTGCGATTTCCTCGACGCCGGTGCATTTAGAGGACTGTGTTGTCTCCGTGATTGATGGCGACACCATTCTCGCGCCAGGCTGCATCAAAGCCTGTGCGCGTTTGTTTAAAATTAACCCCAAGCTGGGTGCCGTGACCACGGATGAAGAGTGCATGCTGATCGGTGATGATTTTATCACCGGGGTGTATCGCCGTTGGTATAACCTGCGTTTTGCGCAACGGAATGTGTATATGGCTTCGTTGGCGTTATCCAACCATGTGTTGACGTTGACTGGGCGTATGTCTATGTTTCGTGGCAATATTGTCGGGGATCCGAATTTTGTGAGCCGAGTAGAATATGATGCGATTGATCATTGGCGCTTAGGGCGGCTACGGTTCTTAACCGGGGATGATAAGTCCACCTGGTATCATGTGCTCAAAGAAGGCTGGGAAATGGCGTATGTGCCCGATGCGTTAATTTTAACCGTGGAAGTTCCACCGCACAAAAATTTTTTCATGGGGGCGACCATTCTGATGCGCCGTTGGTTTGGTAATATGTTGCGCACCAACGCTCGCGCACGGTATGTGCCAAGCAAAGTTGCTGGTGTTTACACGTGGTGGGCCTTGCGTGATCAAATGATCAGTATGTGGACCTCTCTGTTTGGTTTTACCGCCGCCATTTTGGGGAGTTTTAAATTTGGTTTGGTGATCTTGTGGGCGTTTATTTTATGGATACTGTTTACGCGGTATATTATGGCCTTAAGTTTGGCGGTTTATCATAAACGCTTTTCCATGAGTTGGCCGTTTCTAATTTATTTTAACCAAATTTACGGCTCACTGGTGAAGATTTTCATCTTACATCACCTGTATAAACAAAGCTGGACACGGCAAAAAACCACCTTAAAAAATACACGGGGCCGCTGGCGGCAGCGTTATCTTGAGTTGGAATCTAAATTAGCCTGGTCGACTTCTCTGGGGATTTTTGTGGTTTTCATGGCTTTTTTTGTGGGCTTGTATACAAGCTCAGACCTACACAATTTTATTCAATTAACCGGCATATTCAATTATGATCGTTGATGAAAGCACATAATCTAAAACACACCAAACAGGCCAAAAGCACCGCTCGGGTAAAGCGGTCGATACGTCGGCATTTGTCGTGGTTAACAGGATACCCGAAGCCCCAGCCGGGGAGCTTGGTTTGGGTCTGTCCGCTGGCCTCGGGCTCGGAGCCGCGAACCTTGGTCAGCCTACAACACATTGGCAAAGCAGAGGGGGTGATTCATGAGCTGTATCGAGATTATCGGCTGGCGTTACCGGTGGTAGTGGGCCAGCACGAGATATGGGTGAGTCGATCAAAAGCGTATCTGGCGTATGCTAAAAGGCGCTTGCAGGATAAAAATCAGAGTATACATAACCTCTTTGAGCAAGATGCGAGTTATCAGCAGACCTATAAAAAACAGCTTAAACAACTGGATCCTGCGCTCAAACCAATTGTGGATGCGCTCTCGTGGATGCATTTTGTGGACCGCACCCCATTAAAAAAATCGTTTGAAGTCTTGCTCAAACATCAAACCGATTTTGCCGCATTATCGGGCCAGTATCTGGATACTGCTTTGCGCCTGTGTGCGCTGTATGAGTGGGATGGTGCGAAAGCACAATACGTGATTGACTTGCTGCTGAAACCCCATGCATTACAGGTGACACCTGATGGTGGGTCTGCGTACGCAAAACCTTTTGCCGATTACAAAATCAGCGTGAAAAAACACAAACCGTTGGTTTTACCGGCAAAACCAGACGCGCCGTTATACCCTGAGTTGGTTGATTTTTTACAGGCGTTAATGCAGCCGCATTGCGCGCAGCGGCGGCGGGTGCTGGCGTTATTCAACCGGATTCAGTTACGTGCGGGAGCGCAAGCCTGGATGGCGTGGTGGGCAGATGCGGAACGTTTGATCAGACAAATCACACATTTGATTCAAGCGCTGAATAACGCCTATTTTGAACAGGGCTATGATGGCGGGAAAGCCGACTATTTTCTCACCGACCGGTTTCAGACAGTGGGCCAAAAACAAGGGGAATTACAGGGTTTGATGAAACGCTGCCCACCGGCACTGCCATTATCCACCGTGTTAAGTGCCATTGGGTGCTTAAGTGAGTCTGCCGCATTGACCAAAAGCCTGGTCAAAGTGTTATCTCATTTGCCCAGTGATGCACAGCCCTGTGCTTTTATACTGCATTTTGATCACTGTTATAGACGACAAAATAACAATGCAAAAGGCATGACGCATTATTTGGCTGCGTTTGATGGGTATTTGAAAGGGGGCACAGAACCACCTTGCCTGCTGCTTTGGCAAGGCGTGTATGAGGCATATTATTACCACACACCAGAGTCCAAAATTTTGGGGCAGTTATCCGCAGAAGCTTTGGTCCGTTTTTTCCAACTGCTCGCGGACATTAATCAGTACACGGAAAGGTCTGTTGAATATGCCGATATGATGAGCTTGGTTTTCATCATTGAAGCAAAATTTAGCCGTGAACGTGCGCTGGATTTGGTCGCTTATCTGATGCACCATTCAATGCTGAATAGTGTGTCGGAAACCATTTTAAGGGTTGCGTGTATTTTGGGGGAAAATAATGAGAATATTAGCAAGCTAATTAAAATATGGCATAAATTAGAAGAAGAGTATACAGATGAAGACACGTTATTGGTGTGTTTTGAGCTGTATGCGCAACCGGATGGTTTGCATGAGCAAGCGTTATTTCGAGAGATATTGTATTCTGGGCAGGTCAAAGCCCTGGTTCACAGTGGTTATAAAATTAGAGTCATCCAAAAAATAGGCTGCCCCGATGCAGTGCCCGCCGTGCCAAAGGTCGGCGCGCAAGCCGCGCCGTGGATGGCCGATTACCCGGATATTTTTCAACCGACATTGATGCAGCTCAATGCGATGTCACCGAATGCCGAAAAAAAGGTGAAAAAACTGTTTGCCGCGAATTGGTGGACGCAAGGTATGTTGCAAGATGAAATATGTGCTTTGCAAACAAGGCTGCAACAGACTTTGGCACCGACCTTACAAAAACGCTTGAGCAACTTGCAAACACGGCTACAAAAGCACCAGCCGATGTCTGCGGTGATGCAGCAAAAAATCGGCCAGAAAATGGCCAAGCAGGTCAGTCATGAGCGTTTTTTGCAGTGGCAGCAAACACTGGAAAACGTCTTTATACAGGCCTGGTGTCAGTTCTTTCAATTAAGCGTAAGCGATGCGCCAGCGTGGTTGCTTGAGCCGCACACATTAAGCCAATTATTACCCATTATTGATTTTAACCAACGCTCGCGCAACGTCGCCAAACAGGTCATACAGCGCCGTTGTTTACCCGCCCCTTGGGATTTTCGCGAAGCACCAGAAAACCAACAATTTTTACAGCACATCAGCACATTAGGGCTGAATCAAGCGGTGTGGCTTGAGGGCATTGGTGACAAACACTATGCAACAGAAACATGCGGTTTGATTACGTTAACCGTGGCCACCGACCCATTAGCCATGATGAATATGGGGGGGCATTTTAAAACCTGCTTAAGTCCGGGTAATTTTAATTTTTTCTCGGTTTTTGCGAATATTGCAGACATCAATAAACGTGTGTTATACGGCAAAAATAAGGCGGGGGATATTATTGGCCGGGTGCTGATTGGTCTTACCCAAGCGGGTGGGATTAAGGTGTTTAACCTGTATTTTCATCATGCGGAAACACACTTTTCACGTTTTGCGTTGGCCTATATTAAAACATGGGCGGATGAATTGGGCGCGGTGTTAACCTCATCCGGTGATTTGCCGACCTTGGTTGCAGACGAATGGTATGATGATGGCGCAATAGACCTGGATAATGGCATTGAATGCTTCAAACCAAAATCCGCTTTTCGGCAAGTATTAAAGACGTTAGCACCGAGTTTATTTGAAGCCACCTTTCGTGCGGCGTTAGCCCCATTATCAATCAATGAACTGACGTTGCCATTACTCTTAACATTATCTGAATTGAAAGACAATACAAGCCTAATACGCATTATCATTGATTTGGCAACACGTGTTCCAGGTTTAAACCAGGACAATAAAATTGTGTTGTATCAATTATCCCACCAGTGTGGTGAAGCCAAATATTGCTACAAAATATTTCGTGTCTCAATCCTTAAGGCATTGGTGCACTCCGCCATTGAGTCTGACTATTTCGATTTCATCACATTGCAGTTCATGCTTCAGCATCACCCCGCCGATGTTTTAACCGTGATGAAAAAAATTGATCGAAAAAGCCATGGCAGCCTGAGCAAGCACTGTCAGAAAATGCGCTTGAAAGCGTTGGCGGTGTTGAACCGTTAGGGTGGCATTTGTCTTAAGCGCAAAATCTGTTGTGGTCTTATTGGTACTTTATCGTCTCACTGGGCAAGTGCGTCTGGGGTCTATCTAGAGTGCGATAAAGGTGTATGAATCATCAGTGTTTCCCTATTTGACATCACCCCGAAACCATTCTGCTGGCGAGGATGCTCATCAAGCTTGTCAGAGGCTTTTCTGAAAAAATAGCATTTTGAACA
>Ga0256847_1001580_pt1 | contig 11288 bp, 11 predicted proteins | sample TeddybearmetaG_FD_189099 | JGI IMG/M metagenome (GOLD analysis project Ga0256847, IMG submission 189099) | Hydrothermal vent microbial communities from East Pacific Rise, Pacific Ocean - Teddybear | ecosystem: Environmental > Aquatic > Marine > Hydrothermal vents | place: Pacific Ocean: East... | reverse complement strand
GGTAATCCATGTGGTTAATTGTGCTGGCGATTCTATCAATGCATCGGCTCCCCAGTTTTTTGGGTTATCATCGGGTTTTAAGTAACCATAAATTGCAGCTAATGTTTTCATGTTGGCATTTTTACCGGCATCAATATCATGCAGGGCATCACCAATATAAACACATTCCTCAGGCTTAACGTTGGCCTGAGCACAGGCAGTTAGCATGGGGTCTGGGTGAGGTTTGCTGTTTGCAGTGGTATCTCCACTAACGATACACGCAACCCGTTCAGTCAATTTAAATGCATCAACCAGAGGGTTGGTAAAACGTTCTCTTTTATTAGTGACAATACCCCATTTAAGTCCTAATGATTCTATGGTATTTAATGTTTCCGCCATACCTGAGAAAAACCGGCTATGCTCGGCGATATTGTGTTGATAATAGTCCAGCATTGTTTCAAGTATTTTTTCTTGAGTTTGTTCATCAACATTACTGATACTCTTGTTTATCATCACTGCTGCACCATAGGAGATGAAAGGTTTGAGTCTGTCACTTACGACTTCATCAAAGCCATGCTTTATCAGTGATTTATTCAAACAGGCAATTAAATCCGGGGCAGTATCTACTAAAGTGCCATCCAGATCAAATAACACACAAGATAAATTAAAATTGGATGGCATTGGAATTATTCCGGGCGTTTAAATGCGGCAATGTAATTGACATCTATGTCTTTTCCTAATCTGAAACGCTTATTGAACGGGTTATATTCAATGCCTACCATGCCTTGTAAATCCAATCCGGCTTGTCTTGCTGTTTGACTCAGTTCAGAAGGTTTGATGAATGTTTTGTACTCATGTGTCCCTTTGGGCACCATTTTTAAAACATGTTCAGCAGCAACAATGGCTAAAAGGTAAGCTTTGGGAACTCGGTTAAGAGTAGAAAAGAAAACCATACCCCCGGGCTTAACCATTTTTGCACAAGCGGCAATAATTGAGCCAGGGTCAGGGACATGTTCCAGCATTTCCATACAAGTGACATGATCAAAACCCTCGGGTTCTTGTTCTGCTAAAGCCTCGGCACTGATTTTTTTATAGCTTGCTTTAACACCCGATTCCAATCCATGAAGATCAGCAATATCAATCAAATCTTCACTTAAATCAATTCCCAAGGCATCTGCACCTAGTTTTGCCAAACCTTCAGTCAATATTCCTCCACCACAACCCACATCAACAATACGTTTGCCCTGTAAATCTGCATAATCCTGGATAAAGCGGATTCTTAATGGATTTACATCATGTAAAGTTTTAAATTCACCTTGTGGGTCCCACCAGCGTTCAGCTTGTGATCCAAATTTTTCAATTTCGTGTTGATGTACGTTTTCTGCTGCTGTCATAATGAAAGATTCTTTATAAGTTTGTATAGTTTACTATATTACTGGGTTATTCGCTATGTGTTGCCACTTCAACAAGTAACAGTTATTTTTTTATCGCTAATGTCAAAATAAAGTCTGTTTCTATTTCAAGGCCGGTGGCACGTTGAATATTGTTTTGTACTTCGCCTTTTGCACGCCATGCGAAGGGAGTCATTTGTAATAAGGCCATGCGTTGTTCCTGGTCGGGCTTTATTTTATAACTGATTCTTTGGCTTTCCATTTGTTCAAACCCATTGGGTAAATCGATATTTATTTCATGTTCGTTGACTTTTTTATAGATAAATTCTTTTAATTGCCATAAATGCCTGGGGCCAGGTGTGACTAATAACAATAAACCATTGGGTTTAAGTAGTCGTTGGACTTCAGTATCATTTGATGGTGCATACACTCTCAATATCAAGTCGAAATATGCATCTGTATAAGGCATACGTTTGCTGCTGGCAACGATAAAATGCGCATTAGGTTGTTTTTTTGCCGCTGCTAAAATGGCATTTTTGGCAATATCTATTCCATGTAACTCCAGGGTGTCAATGTTATTGCACAATACTTCAATTTGTCGACTGTAATACCCCTCACCACACCCCATATCCAGAATACGCATGGGTAAGTTCTCAGTTCTATGCTTATCTATGATAGTTACTAATGCTTTAGCCATCTGTTGATAAAAACCGGCTTCTAGAAAATGTCTGCGAGAACGCATCATAGCTCGGCTGTCACCCGGTTGTTTGGATTTTTTATGTTGCACTGGTAACAGATTTAAATAACCTTCTTTTGCTATATCAAAGTGATGTTTATTTTTGCAATAATAGCCTTGGGATGGAAGATGTTTTACAAGTGGACTTTGACAGATTGGGCAGATATAGGGCATGGGTTATAAAACAATAAGATGAAAAAGTTTAAATATGACTTTTGAGGGTATTCAAATAGATATATATTATCAGAAACCGCCTTTGCATTATATGAACAGAGTTTTTGATCTGGTATTTGGCAGTACATCAGGCATGTTGTAAAGGTCCAAAAGAAACTAATTTGACACAAGAATTAATTAACGAACATAGAGAATACGCAAAAAAGGAAAACGAGTGAGCAAAGACAAATGGGTTATTGACACATAACATATAGACCAATGTGTTATTTCATCTGTTATACTTCGCGCGGTCTCGGATGTGGAATTTATAACGAGTTGATTTTTGTCAATAGGAAGACGCTGGAATGGGCGCATAACAAGCTATGCAACCATTTCAGCAACGAAGTCTATTGGCAAAAATCGACCGATAGAAATCCGCAACCGTGACCGCGTGGAGTATAACTGCCCAGAAGTGTTAAAGAAGTTGAGTAGGTCTGGTAGTGAGGTTGATAAAATAAATACTTATCTGATGGCTTTAGGATTTAGCGTTGATGATTTTTCTAGGATTATAGGCGTGTTGTAAAAGTTTAGGATTATCTCTAGCAGGTAGGACATGTTTAGCAACTGGATTTCGCTTAAAAACTAAAATAATCACAGCAGAACGTGTATGGAAAGGCCTATCGTCCTTTGATTATGTTAAAAAGTTACCCGTAGATTATTAAAATTGATGGGGTTTTTGTTAAAGATATCATTGAAGACACAGTTGACCTGGCTCTGGTTAGATCAACAAATGAAATAGGGCATGTTAAGGATAAACAAACGATTGCTGAACTGGATGAGTTGAAGAAAATAGGTGTTGATTTTGCCCAGGGGTATCATTTGGATAGACCCAAACCACTTTCAGAAATTACCAACCTGGTTAAATAAATCGAGCCCAACAATTCAAAAACTGTGGGCTCGATATGGGTATTCTACAAAAGAATACCAAAAGCAATGAATGCTTTAGAATGCATGGTATTTTTGTTCAACTTTTTTGAAACGTTGTACTGCTTCTTCCATAAAAGCTTTTGCTTCTTCAAGCTTACCTTTTTTGTAAGCAGAGCGAGCTTTGTTTACTCTTGCAAGAGCTCTATCACGATCACTTAAAACAACACTGCTTTGAATTGTTTTGGCAGTTTGTTTTGAGTTTTTCAAAAGTTTCATAACAGTATCTTTTTCTTCACCGCTTTTCATTGCTGCTAACGCATCTTCTGCAGCAGTCACAGTATCTTTAAGAGATTGGACAACTTCAGCTTGTGTTTGATTTTCTTGCTTACCCGCCGGTTTTGCCATTGCAGCAGGAGCAGCTGCAAGCATTGCAACGCTAACAAAAGAAGCCAATACTAATTTTTTTAATAAAACCATTATAACTTTTACCTCGAGTGAATTGTTGTTAGTCTATTTATGTGCAACAAAAATGTACGCATCCTCAACAGAATAACACAGCAGAAGGATTATGTCTTAAAAAATAATAACCTAAAATTAGCATGGTTATTGCTATACCTGGTAACTTTAGAATTGTTTTTTTGAAGGGGGTGTATATCGGTTATCCAGTGTTTTATCTATTTTGACAGTAAGGCTCTCGACGGTTTTGATCGTTAACTTTACATTGGGGCCTTTAGCCTCAGAAATATAATTACCTATCAATTTAGCATTATCAACCCGAATTAAATGCCCCATCAAATAAGAAAATAAAAAGCTGGGTTTATGTAGCCTTCCCACGAGTATATAGTCGGCATTAAACTGGTTACCCAGCTTTGCAGCTTCATCATGATGGTCGAATAAATAGCCTACGCCACTTTCTGCACGTTTTTGACTCTTAGGGTCAATATTAATAATGGTATAACCTGCTTTTTTGAGCTCTGATTCTAATAAAGGTTTTATTGATGCTGTTCGTTTTAGTTCTGCAGGTACTCGAGGAGCTAAGGTTAAATCTTTAAGTTCAAAGTCCAAAATCGCAATTTTAGTTTCAGCAAACAGACACATACTCACAAAAAATAACATGAGTGAGTAGCAAACTTGAGGTATCCCTCTTTTTATATTCATATATCTAACAACTGTTAAGCTATTTAATCCACATTTAGCGGTTATAAATAACCTAACCCATCTTCGTGGTTTTTATAGATACTATCTATAAATCAATAGTTTGAATTTTTAAAAACTGTCCAGTTGGCACTACAAAATTTGTATTTTGTGTATATCGTTGATTTTCTGCAATAGATTTTAAAGTTTTTAATTTCCATATAATAATGATGAAATATTTTCCAAAAGTCAATGATTTTATACTGAAAAAAGACGAATATGGCATTACAAAAACATTCAAAAAAACACCATTGATTTTAAAAGACTTTTTTGGACAAAAAATCGCTGATAATGAAAAATCAATGGCTTAGCGGTATTAAAGTCACGAAGATGGGTTAAATAGTTTGTCATTTCGACCAAAGAGAGAAATCTTGTTGCTTAAAAATATGCTTAGACTCAAGATTGCCTCGGCAATCGCTCCCTGCATTGCTCTACCTCCTGTATTCATACAGTCGTCCCGTTGGTCGGAATGACACAGTTTGTGAAGTTAACTTGTAAACCTCAAAATCGAGAGTAACCTGCGATAGGTTAATAGTCATTTAAAATTATAATAATAGGGCTGTTATTTTCTTAATCGCTCTGAAATTCGGTTATAGGTTTCTTTAAGTTCATCCCCGATAATTTTAGTGGCTTGTATTAACTCAGAACTTGTCTCTTTTGTGTCATCAGTAATTACACCCAATGTTTCGATAAATTCTCCCCATTTCTTTTCTGAATTTTGCCATTCATCTTTTACTTCTAAAGCAGCAAGATGAATCTGTACTTCTATTTCATCGCGTTGCTGTTTTAAAACATCGGTTAGTTCATTGAATTCTTTTATTATATTCATTTGTTAATCCCGGTAACTTGCAGTGATTTAAATATGTAAAACAAAAAAATAATAGCTAGAAGGCTTTGATATCCTATGCTCCATAATATATTCTGAGTTATATTCCTATTCCCTAAAATTAGTAAGTAAAAAAGGTAAAATAAGTTAATCATTATTTATAATGACAATAGATCTATCGCTCGTTACTCTCGATTTTGACGTTTGTAGGTTGACTTCACAAAAGATGTCATTCTGACCGGCGGGACGACTGTATGGATATAGGAGGTAGAGCAATGCAGAGAGCGATTGCCGAGGAATCTTGAGTCTAAACACAACCTGAGCAACAAGCAATATATCTGTCCATACAAGTCGGCCCTCTGTTCGAAATGACAGCCCAATTAAAGTTTGACCTGTTTTTGTTAATAGTCATATTATTTATTAATCATCAATGATGATGCTGTTTAATTATGTGAAAAGACATTTACCTTAGGGATATTGGAATTGACTAGAAGCGCATACAATTGGTTCCCAATATAAACTCAAGTTTATGAAGAGTGAGGATTTGATAAGCTGTCCATATTTTAGACAATTTAATGGTATTATAGTTTAAGTAATCATATTTCAACATACATTAGATTTCAGTAAATTTAACAAAGGGATATTGATTAATTACTTCTATAACTTGGCTGAAAAAGATATAAATGGCAACAGTAATTGCATTTTCTAGCGGAAAAGCAGGGGTTGGTAAAACCAATATTGCAACTAATTTAGGCTTATCTTTAGTCGCAAAGAACACTCGAGTTTGTTTGTTGGATGTGGATACTGGTTTTGCGAATATTAATAGTTTAATGGGTATTTCACCTGGTTATACAATTGAACATGTTTTAAATGGACAGAAAAGTATTGATGAAATAATCGTTAATCTTCCATCCGGCATATCGGTAGTGCCAGCTGCATCAGCAATTAAACAGCATACAAATCTAGATAATATGCAAATTGCGATGTTGTCATCTGCGTTCAATAGGCTGGAGAGCATGTTTGATTACTTGTTGATTGATGCGGAAACCGGCTTGGACAGCAATGTTCTGGACCTTACTGCCTCAGCGCAATACAGTGTGATAGTGTTAACTTCTGATCCAAAATCACATACTGATTCTTTTGCTTTATTAAAGATGTTAATGATCAGAGGTAAAAAACAAGCATTTTTTATCTTGATAAATAGAGTCGATGGATATCATAGCAGTCAAATAATATTTCAACGATTTCGAAAAGCAGTTAAAAGTTTTTTAAAACTAGATGTGCATTATTTGGGATATTTAACGATAGATGACAGTCTAAATAAAGCAATTTCTGAACACATTCCAGTGGTTTTATCCTATCCCAGTTCTTCTGTCAGTTGTGGATTTGCTTCTTTGGCAGATATTATAAAAAATAAATTCAGAAATGAAGAGGATATACATGTTTTTAGTCGTTGCTGGTCAATTTGTGCACAACATAATAAAGTAGCTATAAAGCCGGTGACTAAAGCCAGTTACATCAGGTTACCCTCTGTAACGAAAGATGCCACTGAAGAAAAAAACAACTATTTATCTGATGTCTATACATTATTTGAACAGCAGCTGCTTTCCATGCAAGAGTTAAAAGAATTTATTTTAACTTTAGAAGCTATTTATGAGAAAAAATATAAGCAGTCATCCAGAGATCTTAACAGTGTAGTTGCATTGATTTTAGCTCAAGGTGATGAAGCTAAAATTCAGAAACTTCATATTGCAATTGCTCGGAGTTTTGAACGTCAGTTTGAAAAAAAAATTAATAATCCGAGTGAAAAAGTTCAAGACTTAATGAACAACGATGAATTTTCAAAAAGTGATTTTAACCGCATGATGGAAAGCTATACAGCAATATATCAACAACGATTTAATGAAAAATATTTTGCCGAGGGTAATATGCTGTTAACTCGAATACAACAATTATTATCGGGTAAGGATTAAGATCTTGTTTAGGAGCGAGGATTAAATAGCTTCCTGTTTTCGACTTGTCTTTTGACTCCACAAAAGCACTAATAAAACTGTTACGTAGCCAGCTATGGTCGTACACAGCATCCATCCTGCTTCCAGCGACACTTACACATCCTTGTGCTTCGCGCCTATTTTATCAGTACTCCTGTGAAGCCAAAATCCTACGCCAAACTTCCTGAACTTATTAAATCCTCACTCCTTATTATTGTTACGAGCCACTGGCAGTTGTGGGCGAAGCACAAAAACTTGAACAGATTCTAAAAACCTTTATAAAATAGTTAACCTAATGCCACCCACCGTATTGTTTTGTTGGGTCTCCACGAAAGCCTGTAGTCGTTTTATTGGCATCAGGAACACCAACGGTACTATCAGCCGCTAATACCATGTTGGAATGAGTGTAGCCACCCAGTTTTTTGGCTCGTTTAGCTATTAACGTAGTTAGCTCGTTAATATCATATTTTTTAATAGATGTGTATATAGCAACGGAAATAAGCTTATCTTTGTCAGTGGAATCATTACCATCTGGATAGAATGTTAAAATTACTGGTAAAACTGTGCCGGCAGGTACTGTCACTGAATAATGGCTCCCTTTTTGTAGTTGAGCAGATGCAACCAGCTTGTCTTTATTGTCAGTCACTTTGATTTCGCCTGCACTGATTATGCCTTTGCCATTGCTAACCTTTCCCTTAAGTGTGGTTGGTTGGGTATATTTTTGCGTTTTTTGCTGAATTGAAAAACTTTTTTTACTGCTTTTATCGCTATTATTACAGCCTTGTAGAAACAGGCTTAATAACACAAGAGTTAATATTTGTGGTAGATATTTAAAGGTTGAAAAAAAGTGCAATGGTTTGATAGACATGGTTTACTCCCGAATTTTCTTGTATTGTAACATGGCTGAATCTAAAGTTTAGTTAGCTATAGATGCAGCTTGAAGACATCCAAATAATTACTAACCAGCCAATAAATATATATTTTGCTATACTGAAATTGTTTTAGTGTTCTTTACAGGACATAACTGAATTTCTCATCAGAATTAAAGTAACTGTATTTTACTTGTTCTTGTGCAACGGAAAAGAGGATTATGGCACGATCAAATTCAAAACAACCCGATCTTGACTGGAGTCAGATTAGGGAAACTGTAAAATTATTAACAGTTTCTGTGACACAAGTTGAAACCAGTATGAAAAATGGTGATGCTTCTGTAAATACTTTAACAGAATCTTTCACCTCATTAGTCAGCCACATGAACTCAATTGATGAATTGTTGAATTCGTTAGACTCTTGTGATGAAAAAGAAGCGGCACTCATTCATTGTGTACAAATAACTGAAAAAATACAGACTTCAATAGTCGCTTTTCAATTTTACGATCGCCTACAACAATCTCTTTCACATGTTGTAGAAGGACTAAAAGGACTTTCTGAATTAGTTGAAACGCCAGAACGATTGTATAATCCCTCGGAATGGAAGAAATTTCAGGCTGATATGCGTGCCCGATTTACCATGGAGTCGGAAAAAGTTATGTTTGATGCAATACTTGCAGGAAAAAGCATTGAGGACGCTGTCCATTTGGCAGCCCAAGTCGATGAAAAAATTGAGGATGAAATTGAGCTTTTCTAGTTTTAAAGAATCAAAACAATTAACAAGAAATAGAAACCTATTTTTATTAACATTTTTGGCTGTTTTATTAAACGGCTGTACTACATATCAAGCTCCCGCTCCAATTTACGGTACCAATCCCTATGAAAACCAGCCTATAGATACCATTAAGAGACAACAACAAGATAACACTAACAATCGAGCATCTTATAAAAAGAAAGAACTTCAAGTTGATACAGTCACTTCAAGATTGAAAACAGATTCTCCATCAATTGTAAAACCAATGTCACCCGCTGTATTAGCATTAGTGACTGAGGCTAATAGAAATAGTAAAGCAGGAGACCTTGAATCTGCGGTGGCAACCATTGAACGGGCTTTAAGAATCGATGCAAGAAACCCAAGATTAACCTATAAACTTGCAGCCCTAAGACTGAAACAATCCAAACCACGCCTGGCTGAAGATTTAGCCAAAAAAGCTGCATTACTGTCTGCAGGAGATAAAGTCTTAAAAAGGCAGAGTTGGTTATTAATTAGTGAGGCAAGAAGACGGCAAAATAATCATTACGGTGCAAAAGAAGCTAGATTAAAAGCTGATAGTATTTAGCAACGTGCACAGAATAACTTGAACAATTGGCTTTGTATTTTGTCCGTCTTCTTCGTTGCAGCAACAATCGCGTAGCATGCTATTCGCCAATTGCTGCGCCTTAAATACGAACATAAACCCATCGCTAGTTGTCAAACTTATTCCGCGCGCGTTCCTAAATGATTTTAGCTGGTTTGTGCATCGCCGTTTTTGCTTGACGTTAAGTTACTGCATGGTAGGCTACGTCAGCTTATATCCAAAACAATAAGATTCAATGACTGATTTAGAATCCTTCTTTAGTAAAGATGGCTCATTATCAAAAGTAATTCCTGGCTATTTGCCAAGATCATCTCAGGTTGAAATGGCGAATTCTATTGCAAAGGCGATTGAAGTTAAAGAAAACTTAATCGCTGAAGCAGGCACAGGGACAGGTAAAACTTTTGCATATTTGGCGCCAGCAATTTTGTCCCGAAAAAAAACCATTATCTCTACGGGAACAAAAAATCTTCAAGATCAATTGTTCAATAAAGATTTACCCATTGTTCGTAAGGCCATCAATGTGTCTTTTAAATCTGCATTATTAAAGGGGAGAGCAAATTATTTATGCACTTATCGCTTGGAAAATGCATTAAATTCCAGTTTTGGTTTTAATAAAGAAGATGCTGTCGCTTTAGCGCATATTAAAGCATGGTCAAAGCGTACCCGCGTTGGCGATATCTCTGAGATTTCAGATGTTGCAGAAGGCGATCCTGTGTGGTCACAAGCTACATCCACAGTCGATAATTGTTTGGGACAAGATTGTCCTGATTATGCAGATTGTTTTTTGGTTAAAGCGCGCAAAAAAGCACAAGAATCAGACATCATCGTAGTTAATCATTATTTATTATGTGCTGACTGGTCACTTCGGGAAACAGGTTTTGGTGAACTTTTACCCGATGCTTCGGTTATTATTATAGATGAAGCTCATCAGCTTTCAGAGATTGCATCCAATTTTTTAGGTGTTTCAGTCACTTCAAAACAGCTTAATGAACTTGCATCTGATACCTTGATAGAATATTTTAAAGATGCCAAAGACATGCCCGATTTACGAACAGCATGTGAAGATTTACAATTTGAAGTTAAAGATTTACGCTTGGCCTTTGGCATGGAGATGCGTCGTGGAGAATGGAAAGATATCGAGGATAATCTGAAAATTTCCAGTGCAATAAATTCAGTACACAAACAGCTGGAAAGACTTGCTGATCATTTAGAATTAGCGTCTGTAAAAACAAAAGGGTTAGAAACTTGCTATGATCGCGTTGAAGAACTGGAATCTCAACTAGACAGTCTGATTAATAATAACAGTGGGCAATGGATACGCTGGTATGAAACACACAGTAAATCGTTCACTTTAAGTAAAACACCTCTGGATATTGCATCTGAATTTCATTCATTTATGCAGCAACACAAGGCAAGCTGGATTTTTACTTCTGCCACATTAAGTGTGGCAAGTAATTTCAATCACTTTGCTATAGGTTTAGGTTTAACCGATACTCAAAGTAAAACCTGGGATAGCCCTTTTGATTTTGCAACTCAGTCTTTGTTTTATCATCCCAAGGGTTTACCAAAACCAACTGAATCAGATTTTACAGAAAAAGTTATCGAATTTGCACTCCCTGTATTAAATGCAAGTAAAGGACGTGCTTTTTTTCTTTTTACCAGTCATAGAGCATTAAAAATAGCAGCAGAAATTCTGGCGGACAAAATTGATTATCCTTTGCTGGTTCAAGGCACTAGAGCTAAAGCTGTTTTATTGGATCAATTTAAAGAAAAGGGTAATGCCATTTTATTAGCGACTTCCAGTTTCTGGGAAGGGGTTGATGTAAGAGGTGATGCTTTATCATGCGTAATTATTGATAAACT
>Ga0256847_1001579_pt1 | contig 11290 bp, 9 predicted proteins | sample TeddybearmetaG_FD_189099 | JGI IMG/M metagenome (GOLD analysis project Ga0256847, IMG submission 189099) | Hydrothermal vent microbial communities from East Pacific Rise, Pacific Ocean - Teddybear | ecosystem: Environmental > Aquatic > Marine > Hydrothermal vents | place: Pacific Ocean: East... | reverse complement strand
GCGGTCATTTGGCTGCCTTCAGGTTATGAGGTAATGTGCCAATTACGAATTTTTAGCTGATTACAATTATCGTGGAGTCTCGACCCCTCAAAAATTAAATATACGGGTTGTGTTAATGAGTTTCACGGCATCCTGTAAATCAGCAGTTCCTGTCAGTATAAGACACCGTGTGTTCGGGTATTCCTGATTCAGCTTTTTAATAAGTTCAACACCACTCATTCCGGTCATGCTCAAATCAGTAACCACAACTTCGAACGGTGATTTCTCGAATAAGCTGAGAGCTTCCTCTGCTGAAGTCACAAACGACATATCCCAGAAAGGCCTCTTCTTTCTGAGTGAACGCTACAGACTCTCCAGTAAGTCTGACTCATCATCAACAAACAAAATTCGGGCTAGATACCATGGCCGGAGTATTTAGGTATTTGTTTCATGGAAATTTTACGTCCTGTAAATATATAGACATACTGTCCTTGTATGGGGATGTGCGTTTTGAATTTCATGAGCTATTCTTAGTTTAGAACGATATAAACTGAGATGGTGAATAAAATCAAACAAAGCATAAGAAATTCCAGGCTGTTCATTTCCTTTATTCTGTCAATCTCTCTGTTTGTGGCTTTACCAGCCACAGCACTGGCAAATGCTGACAGCTTTAGTTTCAGTATTGTCCCCCAGCAATCTGCGAGCAAGATGGCAAAACTATGGACACCAATTCTGAACTATTTAAGCAAAAAATCGGGTTACCAGTTACGGTTCAAAACGGCAAAAAATATCCCGACATTTGAGCAACGGTTGTCACAGGGTGAGTATGATTTTGCCTATATGAACCCCTATCACTACACGGTGTACCATGAACATCCGGGGTATAAGGCCATCGCAAAAGCCAAAAATAAACGTATCAGGGGTATTATCGTGGTGCGTAAGAATAGCGGGTATAACACATTGCAGGAACTTGCCGGCCAGGACTTGGCTTTCCCTTCTCCAGCTGCCTTTGCAGCAAGCATTCTGACTCGAAGCGAATTTAAAAGTCGGGATATTCCCATCACCCCCAAATATGTCTCATCTCATGATTCGGTTTATCGCAATGTGGCCAGTGGCCGAATGAAAGCGGGCGGTGGTGTGGTTCGCACGTTTAAAAACGTTGCTCCCGAAATTAGTGATCAACTACGTATTTTATGGACTACTGCTGGTTATACACCACATGCTATAACCGTACATCCTCGGGTTCCCGAAGAAACTGTGGATCGAATCAAGCAGGCTATAATTAATATGGATAAAGATCCTGAAGGTAAAGCGCTGCTGGCATCCATCAAAATCAAAGGTCTGGAATCTGCTGAAAATACCGACTGGGATGATGTTCGTGGACTAGGTATCAACTTAATCAAATAATCATTTTATTGATCAGCAGTTAACCGCATGTCTTTTCGACTCAAAACGATTCTGGGAATAGCCCTTATCGAAGGCATGCTTTTACTGCTGCTTATCTGGATTGGGGTCGGTCTCATTTATGATTCTCAGCAGGAGGTACTGGAATTACGGGCCAAAACTGTTGCGACTTTGTTTGCTACAGCGACCAAAGATCCTGTTCTCTCAAGTGATCTCGCCTCCCTGGAAAGCTTTACCGATGAAGTAATGAAAAACCCCGGTCTGGTTTATGCGCGAGTACTGGATCGGGATGGTGAAGTCATGGTTGAGAGAACAAATCTACATTCGCTTAAACAGCCCTTCAAAACTGATTCCAGCATACCGGGCGAACATGTCGATGATACATTCGATGCGTTTGCTGAAATTATCGAAGCTGGAACGGTTTATGGGCAGGTTCAGATTGGTTTAAGTATCTCTCAACTTTTTAAACTGGTTAATAAAGCCAGATCAAATGCTATAGCCCTGGCTCTTTTAGAAATGTCCCTGGTCGCTATATTTTCCTTTTTTCTTGGCACCTGGCTCACTCGCCAGATAAAGGCGCTTGAGCTGGGCGCTCAACAAGTCAGCAGTGGTGAATTTGGCCATCAAGTGCAGGTGAAAGGAAACGATGAAATAGCCAGAACAACGAAAGCGTTTAATGTCATGTCACTTGAGGTTAAGCAGCTTTATGAAAAGCTAAGTGATGCTAATGAGGAGCTGGAAAAACGTATCATTGAACAAACCAGAGAATTAGAGTTTCTTTTTAAACTGTCATCAATACTGGTTAATCTCGATACCCCCCTGGAGCTGGTTTTTAATGAAATAATATCTGCTTCGGCAGAAATACTGCCTTATTCCAATGAAGCCTGTATTATCATTAAATATGGGAACAGTCGCTATCAGTGTAGCGATATTGTCAGGGGTGCACCCAGTATATCCAGCTTGATCTCCGTTAATGGTGAAAAAAAGGGCTATATTGAAATTAGCTGTCTTGGGGGAGCTGGTGAGTGTGACACAGAGAAGTATCTAAATGACAAAAAGGCCCTGCTTGAAGCCATCAGCCAGGATGTCAGCACTGCCATTGCGCATCGACTGTCCATGCAGGAACGGCAGAAAATGGAAATTGAATTACGCCATGCACAAAAACTGGAATCTGTAGGGCAACTGGCTGCCGGTATAGCACATGAAATCAATACACCAACCCAGTTTGTTAATGATAATACTCATTTTCTTAAAGATGCCTATAGTGATTATTCCCGGTTACTGACAGCCTATGAAAAACTGGCAGAATCTGTAAACAACGACCCCGTATTTGCCAACCATATTGATGAAATAAGATTGCTGAAAGACGAACTTGATATTGAGTATTTAACCGATGAAATACCCAAAGCGGTTGACCAGTCTCTGGAAGGCCTGCAACGGATTACTAAAATAGTTCAGGCAATGAAAGAATTCTCGCACCCGGGCAGCGATGAGAAAACCTTAAGTGATCTTAACCGACTCATTGAAACAACGGTTGAAGTAACACATAACGAGTGGAAATATGTTGCCACACTGGAGATAAAGCCCGATCTCGAGATGCCACAGGTTCCAGTCTTGCAGGGAGAATTCAATCAGGTCATGCTAAACCTGATCGTTAATGCAGCACATGCTATTTCAGCCGGTTCATCAGAAGTAAACAGCCTGGGTGAAATTCGTATCGAAATCCGCCGGCAGGATAACTGGGCAGTCATTGAAATCAGTGATAACGGTTGTGGTATGAGCGATAAGATCAGACAAAGAATTTTTGATCCATTTTTTACCACCAAGGAAGTGGGGCAGGGCAGTGGTCAGGGACTGGCCATTGCATGGTCTATTATCGTAGATAAGCATGGAGGTATTTTTGAAGTTGAGAGTGAGCCAGGAATTGGTTCAAAATTCATAATCAAATTACCAGTCATGATATCTAAGGAAGGGAGTGTAAAGCTATGAGCGCCCCGATACTGAAAAAAAGAATTCTATTTGTAGATGATGAATCCAGTGTATTAAATGGTTTGAAACGATCACTACGAACCCAGCGTCATAGCTGGGATATGCAGTTTGCCAGTGGAGGGGCTGCTGCACTACAAATTCTGGATAGCGAACCATTTGATGCCATAGTTACTGATATGCGCATGCCGGGAATGGATGGTGCCATGCTTCTTGAGAGCGTCATAAATAAACATCCACATTTAATTAGAATTATTCTATCGGGGCACTCAGATGAAGATCTCATATTAAGAACCGTTGAAACTGCACATCAATTTCTTTCAAAACCCTGTGACGTGAGCAAACTAAAAGATGTATTAATCCGAGCCTTTGAACTCAGGGAATACATCGGAAGCAGTCAGCTTCATTCATTTCTGACCGGACTGAAGCATCTTCCCAGCATACCGGTTATATACCTTCAGCTTATGCAGAAAATGAATTCTGAACAGGCCACATTAAGGGCGGTTGGCGAGATTATCAGTCAGGATCCAGCCATGACAACCAAGATTTTACAGTTAGTAAATTCAGCTTTTTATGGCATAGGTCATAATGTGTCAAAATGTGAAGATGCGGCCACACTCATCGGTCTGAATTCTCTCAAATCACTGGTTCTTTCAGTGGGTATTTTTTCGCAGTATGAACAAAATGGTCATGATGAAAATTACTTCTCAATGGAAGCTCTGCTGGAGCATAACCTTGCCGTAGCCAGGCTTTCCGAACGTATCGCCAGGGCGGAAAAAATGGAACAGAAACTAGTAGAAGAAAGTTTCCTGGCCGGTATGTTGCACGAACTGGGTATTCTGATCCTGCAGCAGAACTTCCCCCAACAATATTCTCAGATAATTTTTAAAGTTACGCAACAAAATGGGGATTTATGTGCGCTTGAAAAAGAACAATTTGCTACTTCCCATGAAACCGTTGGTGCCTATCTTCTAGGCCTTTGGGGCTTACCACAAAACGTCGTGGAGGCTGTAGCCAGTATGCATAACCCGGACCTTTTGGGTAGTACAGCATTCCATCCAGGCATTGCCGTTTATGTTGCCGATTTACTGCTCGGTCAGCTTAAAGGTGAGCAGGTATTACCGGAACTGGCAGCTGATGATGTAGGATTTTTAAAAAAAGCCGGACTGTTAAATCGACTGGAAATCTGGAAACAGTTACTTAACGAGGAAACGGGAAAATGACAGATAAAATTCTATTCGTTGATGATGACCCCAACATACTCAATGCCTACAAACGTCAGCTTCGTAAAGAGTTTAATCTGACCACGGCACTCAGTGGTGACGAAGGGCTGGAAACAATTGAGCAGGAAGGCCCCTTCTCTATCGTGGTAGCTGACATGCGCATGCCACAAATGGACGGGATTGTATTTCTCACTAAAGTACAGCAAATAGCTCCGGATACTATACGAGTCATGCTGACAGGTAACGCCGACCAGAAAACCGCCATTGATGCTGTCAATAAAGGTAATGTATTTCGTTTTTTAACCAAGCCAACGAATAGCGATATGCTGGTAAATACCCTGCAAGCAGCGCAGCAACAATATCAACTAATTAATGCTGAACGTGTATTACTGGAAGGAACACTAAATGGCTCCATAAATCTGCTGCTAGATATACTGGCTATGACCTCACCCGAAGTGATGAGTCGAGATATTTCCCTGCAGCAAATAGCAACTGAAGTAGCCAGCGCTCTTAAAGTCAGTCAAACCTGGGAGATGAAAATAGCCACGATGCTTTCGCATATTGCCTATGTTACTTTACCCACAGAGACGTTGACAAAGTTTCGCTCAGGAGAATCTCTGAGTGCCTCTGAGCAGGAAATTATCAGTCATATTCCAGAGACCGGTTATAAACTACTGGTCAACATTCCACGCCTCGAGAAAGTGGCTACTATTATTCTCTATCAGGAAAAGAATTTCGATGGTTCGGGGGTGCCTGAAAACACGGTGTCAGGTGAAGATATCCCGATAGAGAGTCGTATCCTGAAAGCACTGTATGATCTCAGGGAAATTGAAGAAAAAGAAGATATGTCTGCTGGAGATGCACTCAAGCGTATGCTGGAAACCAGCGGCAGATATGACCGGAGAGTATTGCTTACCCTTATCTGGTTTTTTTCAAATGAGGGGGAAACAGCAAACATGTTCCTACCAACTGAAGTCAATGTCAGTGGATTGAGGTCGGGGCAGGTACTGTCAGCGAATTTAGAGACAGTTGACGGGCAATTGCTTTACGCGGCGGGTCATGTTTTATCCGATGCCATGGTAGAGAGGCTTATAACCCATCATCAAATACGACAGATTAACGAACCGATCCTGGTTTCTAATCCGGTAACATGAATCTTTCAGAAATATTTATCAACAGCTGTCAGCTAACAGAATATAAACAGAGGTTTCCATGCATAGAATAATGATCGTTGATGATGATGAGAACATCCTTAGTGCGTTGAAACGTGTTTTGGGCAAAGCTGGAGACTGGGAAATAGTGACTTGCAATGACCCGCTTGAGGCTCTGGAAAAAGCACAGGAAACTCTATTTCATCTATTTCTTTCCGACTATCGCATGCCCGGTATGAATGGCGTTGAATTTCTCCTCAAAATAAAAAAGTTATATCCTGAGTCGATGCGTTTGATTCTGAGTGGACAGGCAGATTTCAAAGCCCTGATCACAGCAATTAATGACGCTGAAATATACCGCTTTATTTCAAAACCGGCTGATTCAATAGATCTGATTTCATCCATTACGGCAGCATTACAATTTTTCGACCTGATAACCGAGAACAAACAACTTGCTGATCAGGTTCGTAATCAGCAGAAAGAGTTAAATCGTCGAGAGATTGCTCTGAAAAAACTCGCCAAAGAGCACCCGGTGATAGCTCAGGTGAACTGGGATGCAGATGGATATATAGTTCTGGATGAAAATATGCTATGACAGAAAAAATCCTTATCGTTGACGATGAACCCAATATCCTTAAAGGGTATGTGCGCAGCCTCAGGAAAAATTTTATAGTAGACACAGCCGATAGTGGACAGCAGGCACTGTTAAAAATTAAAAATAATGGTTCTTATGCCATCATCATTGCCGATATGAAGATGCCGAGAATGTCCGGGTTAGAACTTCTTTCCACAGTAAAATATCAATACCCGTACATTATCCGTGTAATGCTGACCGGAAATGCCGATCAGAAAACAGCTGTAGATGCGGTTAATAAGGGAGAGGTATTCAAATTTCTGACCAAACCCTGTAGTCCGCAGGACATGATCGAGGTACTCAACTCCTGTTTGGTACAATACAGGCAGACCCAGAAAAAGCAGGCTGCTCTGAAACTAAGCAATGACAATGTTGTGTCATTAAAGAAAAAACTGAGTTATCAAGCTCAACATGATTATCTTACCGGTCTGGCAAATCGACAGGCTTTTGAGCAGAGAGTAAAGTCTGTTCTGGAATTGGTTCGGCAGAATGCCGGGGAGTATGCACTTTGCACTCTGGATCTTGATGACTTTCATGTCATCAATGATACCTGTGGCTATACGGCAGGTGACGAATGCCTGCGTCAGATGGGAGATCTGCTATCATCTCAACAGCGTAGCGGTGATGTACTGGCTCGAGTCGCAGCCAATCAGTTTTGTATTCTACTGATCAACTGTTGCATGGCCGAAGCAGAGAAGTTTGCACTCAGTATTCAGAAATTGATCCGGAAATATCAATTTGAATGGGAAGGAGAATTATTTAATATCAAAGCAAGTATTGGCTTGGTTCCCATTGACCAAAACTTTGCAAGCGTAACCGATCTTTTCAGTGCCGCAGAAACAGCCTGCTATGTTGTCAAGGATAGAGGCGGAAATAATTTGCATATAGGCATGGAAAACGATGACAAATTAACCCACAGACTGGTTGAGTCACAACAAGTCAGCAAAATCAACCGGGCACTAAGAGATGACCTTTTTATACTTTATTATCAGCTTATTGTACCCATTGGGCAGGTTGAAGAGAGTGGCGAGCATTACGAGATCCTCATACGAATGACTGATGACGGGCAGCTTATTTCACCAGCGCAATTTCTCCCCGCTGCAGAGAATTTCCACCTTTCACCACAAATTGATTGTTGGGTTATTCATAACCTGGTTGAATGGTTGTGTAATAATCCTCAACAACTGGAAAAGCTTTCGGTTTGTTCTATCAATCTGTCTGGACACTCTCTGGGAAATAGTGAAGTGTTGGAATACATTACTGAAACCTTTGCTAACAATCATATCCCTCCAGAAAAAATATGTTTCGAGATAACTGAAACTGCCGCAATTTCTCATTTGAATGATGCGAATGAATTTATCAGAAAACTCAAACTCAAGGGCTTCCGTTTTTCTCTGGATGATTTTGGATCAGGGCTGTCTTCTTTTGCCTACCTTAAAAATTTCCCGGTCGACTACCTGAAGATAGACGGGCAGTTTGTCAAACATCTGGATAAAAATCCGGTAGACCGTGCGATGGTAAAATCAATCAATGGAATTGCAAAAGCAATGGGGAAAATAACAATAGCCGAGTATGTAGAAAACAGGGAAATCCACCAAATACTGGATCAGCTGCAAGTCGATTTTGCTCAAGGATACTACCTGGGAAAACCCAAACCACTGAATGATAAAACGTAAAATAAACAATTTTGGGGACTCAATAGAATGGCTCATATCTTGTAATTTTCTCGCCCAAAAATGATCGCTACCACAAGATAAAAGACCTACCTTACATGTTTTTGATTGGTTATCTGGCGTTTAATGAATCCATCGGAGTAGTCCAGATGCTCTCTGGGATGCTGGTGATGACAGCTATTTTGATTTCACCAGCGATTAGTTCGAAGCGTCGAATAGCAGGATTTTCTTTTTAAGAAAATTTTCAGTTTATGCAACCTTAAAAGCATCCATCTGGCTAGCCAGATATTCATCATAGCTACCCTGGAAATCTACAATGGTCTGATCTTTGATTTCTATCACTCGAGTTGCCAGTGATGATACAAACTCCCGATCGTGACTGACAAATATGACTGTTCCATCATACTTGATAAGAGCCTGATTAAGCGCTTCGATCGATTCCATATCGAGGTGATTGGTAGGCTCATCGAGGATTAAAACATTCGCATCGGACATCATTAATTTCCCAAACAACAGCCGATTTTTTTCACCGCCCGAGCAAACTTTAGCTTTCTTTTTATTATCGTCGGCACTAAACAATAAACGCCCTAACATGCCACGAACCGCTAATTCGTCGTGTTTTGGCTGACGCCATTGTGTCATCCAGTCGAATAAATTCAGATCATTGTTGAAGTCGGCAGTACTGTCCTGCGGACAATAGGCAATTTTGGCATTTTCAGACCATTTGATATCGCCATGATTGGCTTTTATCTCATCAATCAGGCAGCGCAAAAATGTTGTTTTTCCCACTCCGTTTTCACCGATGACTGCCAGTTTGGCACCGGCTTCTAATATCAGATTGCCCTTGTTGAAGAGTATTTCGTCGTCAAAACCGTGGGATAGGTTTTCCAGTACCAATGCCTGACGGTGAAGTTTTTTCTCCTGTTGTAATGTTATAAACGGCGAAACCCGACTAGATGGCTTCACTTCATCTAGTTTTATTTTATCCATTTTTTTAGCGCGCGAACTGGCCTGTTTGGATTTTGATGCGTTAGCAGAAAAACGATCAACGAATTGTTGAAGCTCTGCGAGCTCGGCGCTTTTCTTCGCATTAGAACTTTGCAGTTGTTCGCGAACCAGCGATGAGGCGGCCATGAAAGATTCGTAATTTCCGGGATAGATTCTGAGTTCTCCATAATCAATATCTGCCATGTGAGTACATACTGAATTTAAAAAGTGCCGATCATGCGAAATAATTATCATCGTCGATTTGCGTTGGTTAAGCACGGTAGCCAACCAGTTAATCGTATTAATGTCCAGATTGTTAGTCGGTTCGTCGAGCAGCAGAATATCAGGATTCGCGAACAATGCCTGAGCGAGCAATACCCTTAATTTCCAGCCAGGGGAAACCTGTTTCATCGATCCATAATGCAGTGCCTCATCGATGCCAGCCTGCAGCAAAATTTCACCAGCTCGGCTTTCTGCGCTGTAACCATCCATCTCGGCATATTCGGATTCAAGATCAGCGACTTTCATGCCGTCCTCTTCGGACATTTCTGGCAAGCCGTAAATCCGATCGCGTTCCTGTTTCACCTTCCATAGTTCGACGTCACCCATGATCACTGCGTTGATAACGCTGTATTCTTCAAAGGCAAACTGATCCTGGCTTAGGGTACATACTTTCAGGCCCAGCGTAATTGAGACATTGCCAGAAGAAGGCGTTAGCTTACCACTCAAAATTTTCATCAATGTCGATTTACCGCAACCATTTGCGCCAATCAGGCCGTAACGATTACCGTTACCGAATTTAGCGGAGATGTTTTCAAACAATGGCTTTGCGCCAAATTGCATGGTGATATTTGCTGTGGAGATCACGAGTTAATTCCTGTGAGGCTAAAGATGTAAAATAAAGCCGCACCTGCAGGCGCGACAAATGGCGCGCACTTTAATGATTTGCGGTTCTAATGTCGAGCATTGCGATAAATAAATTCAGCATTACTCGGGTTCTTCCTGAGACCGATTTTCACCCCCCATTGCATTTACCAGGGCCTTAATGAAACCAGATAGCTCCAGCGACATGATAGAAAAGTCCACATCAAATTGTGTGGCGACATCTTCGGCTTCTGCTTCGCTCGCCTTATCCAGTACGACGTCAGAAAAACGCAGCCGTTTGATCACCAGTTTTTCATCTATCACACATTCAATACGCTCCTGCCACGTTAATGCTAACTTGCTGACATGCATGGATGCCTTTATGTGATTAAGAATTTCGGTAGCTGCCAGATCCTGGTTCTTACAGCGAATGACACTGCTAATATCGGCGTTATCGCGAAGCTCGCATTCTTCACCCAATACGAAACCGTCGCCTGGATGGCCACTATTAACCCATTGCGTCATGACGTCAATTGGCTGGTTTTTAGCTGTGAGTGGAATCACTGAAAATGATCCAATGGCCTCGCGTAAATCATGGATTAAATCTTCGGCACGTTTCGCTGATGAAGCATTCACGACGAGCATTTTGTCTCCAGGTGAAATATAGGCGAACTGAAAAGATGAACGTGCAAAGGCTTTAGGCAGTAAACTAAAAACCACTTCATCCTTGATTGATTGGCGTTCCTTACGTGGCATCTTGCGCGCTTCAGCCTCTTCGATAGCGAGGACTTTTTCTTCAAGTTCTTCGTTGACCACGGAAGCAGGTAGTAATTTATCCTGACGTTTAGAGCAAACCATCAAATCGCCATTGGTCACGTGCACCAGTTCGCTACCATGGCGACCCAGAGGTGGCACCCAACCCGAGCGCGTTAAATCCTGACTGCCGCAGGGCACAAAGCTGTATTCGATCAACAGTTCATTGAGTTTTTCTGGTGTTAATTCGAACGGTTTGGTAAGACGATAAACCTGTAAATTCTTGAACCACATGGGTAACACGTATCCTTAATTGGTGAATGATGTTGGAGGGTCTGTAAAAATGAGCCGCGCATTCTAACAACATCTATCCGAAAAGCTATTCGAAGCTTCCGGTTCGTGCGTAACTGTAAAATATATATCAAATTTCCACCGCAGCTTATTCGGGCAACAATTTACGGAAAAGCTGTAACGGTGAGCCTGTAGTGTTTGACGAAGGGGTTGCTAAAAAATTTGCCAGTTGGTTTGTCGAGTCTATTCCTGGCTAATCTTCTACTGTCCATTAATTAATAGAAGGGCTCATAAATTAGTTTCGCTAAAGATATCTATGCAAGAATCTATAGACTATTTATACTT
>Ga0256847_1001578_pt1 | contig 11299 bp, 14 predicted proteins | sample TeddybearmetaG_FD_189099 | JGI IMG/M metagenome (GOLD analysis project Ga0256847, IMG submission 189099) | Hydrothermal vent microbial communities from East Pacific Rise, Pacific Ocean - Teddybear | ecosystem: Environmental > Aquatic > Marine > Hydrothermal vents | place: Pacific Ocean: East... | reverse complement strand
AGAGTAATTTCTGTGTACCATCATCAACTAAATAGGCATGATGTGTATCAGTATGACCGGGAGTATATAAAGGCTGAATTTCTATACTGCCAACGCGAAAAACTACGCCTTCTTTGATTCCTAAATCAGCACATTCTAATTGATCCATTTCTGGAACCACAATTTTACTCTTTGCCAGTTCTCTCATTTTACGCGCACCGGTTAGATGATCGGCGTGAATATGAGTTTCTAAGGTATAACTAGGCTTTAAACCAAGTTTCTGTAACAATTCAAGATCGCGTTCTACTGTATCTATCACAGGATCAATAAGTATTGCCTCTCCAGTTTCTTCGCAAGCTAATAGATAAGTATATGTACAAGAATCAGCTTCAATCAGTTGTTTAAATAACATTTTCTAAGTTCCTATTGTCAATTTCATTTAATACTGAGAGCCAACATATCAGCAATATTATTTACATTAGAGTCATTAACTAAATAAGCTATACCTCTATGTAAATGTAATTTAAATTGTTCATTTAAATTTTTCTCAGTTAGTTTAAAACCATCCTGTTTACAACGTTGTATTAGTAAAGCTGAATACAAATCGGCATTTTTGCCTGCAAAAATTTTCCAATTCATTTCAACAGAACTATTCAATTTCAATTTTTTTTCTTCTGGTGGAATTGAAGGTTCTTTTAAGGAAATACAAAAACCCCATCTACATAAAACATTCCAATTCGTAATACCAGTTTTACGTTTTAAAACCACTAATTGGTTTTTAGCTCGTTCAGATAGTTTTACTGTTTCAATCATATAATTTCACCATATCTATTCTTATACATAAACCTGTTCTGTTGTCTCCATCTAACAGTTGAATCTCTATATTATGTATAATAGCGACTGTTTGCGCAATCGACAAGCCTAAACCACTACCCGGAATATTATGATTATCGCCACGATAAAAACGTTCAAATACATGTTTTTGTTGCTTTAATGGAATTCCAGGTCCTGTATCCTTAATCATGACGGTTAATTGATTAGCTATTATATTTGATAAACAAATAGTAACTTCTCCACCTTTTGGTGTATAGCGGATAGCGTTATCTACTAAATTACATAACATCATAGATATGCTAATGCGATCAGCTGAGATGATATAAGATTTAGCAGTATCTTCTAAACCTAAATCAATGTCTTTTTCTAATGCTTGTGGTGTCAATTCGCTGATTATTTCTTTGATTACTACCAACATATCAACCGGTGCTGTGACTAAAGTTGTAGTAGCATCTACACGAGCTAGGCTTAATAATTGAGTTACTAAGTGACTTGTACGATCTACTGCTATCAGGATTTGTTCCAAAGCCTGTTCACGTTGTTGAGTATCAATGGCGCGTTGTGCTACTTGTGTTTGAGTTTTTAAGCCTGCTAATGGTGTGCGTAATTCATGAGCGGCATCGGCTGTAAAACGACGTTCATTTTCAAACGCCTTGTTTAGTCGTTTAAATAATTCATTGATTGCTTGAGTTAGTACTCTGATTTCAATCGGTATTTTTTTTAACTCCAATGTTTGGAGTTGATTAGGAGTACGAGTTGCAATTTGATTAGCAACTGCTTGTAAAGGTTTTAAGCTTTGGCTAATACTAATCCAAATTAAAACAGCTAACAATGGTAATGTTATTAGTAAAACTAATATAATGCTAAACATAATTTTACTGATTAAGTCATCACGTATGTTGTGACGCTCAGCAGTTTGGATGATAAATTCATCTGCTTGTCTAGTAAATACGCGCCATAAATAGCCATCTTCTGCCCAATAGTTGCTAAACGATGGTAATTGTGGAAATAATGGAGTGCTAGCGGAACGAATTAAGATATGCCCATCACTGTTACGAACTAAAAATGCTAATTGATGTTCATATTGATGTCCAAATAGCGATTGCTCAACCACTATTTTTTGTTTTGCACCAGTCAGAGATTCTTCTTCGATTTCATGTTGAATCAGACTGAGTAAGATTTGTGCACTTTGAGCTAAGTTGGCATCAAATAATTCTTTTACTTCATATTGTGTATGAATATATATACGCCAACTAACTACAGACCATACGCCACAAATAGCAATTAATAATAATATTAACAAACGTCTATGGATAGAATAATTCATGATTACTTGATTATATAACCCAGCCCTCGCACTGTTCTAATGAGATTTTTTCCCAGCTTTTTTCGTAGATGATGAATATGTACTTCTACAGCATTACTTTCTATCATTTCATTCCAACCATATAAACTTTCTTCTAGGTGATTGCGTGAGATAATTTTTCCAGTATTTTCTAATAATATTTGTAAAATTGCTAATTCACGTGCTGATAAAATCACAGCTTCTCCATCTTTGGTTAAAGTTTGTGCCGCTGGATCAAAATGCAAATTTTCATAGACTATTAATGGGTTTGAACGTCCACTTTGGCGACGTATTAAAGCTCGTAGGCGAGCTGTTAATTCATCTAAGTCAAAGGGTTTAACTAAATAATCATCTGCACCACTGTCTAAGCCGGTAATTTTATCAGTGATAGTATCACGAGCCGTTAAAATTATTACGGGTATATTATTACCACGCGCTCGTAAATCCTTCAGTATTTCTAAACCATCTTTTTTTGGTAGGCTTAAATCCAAAATCAGAGCATCATAAGTTTCAACTTTGAGCGCGTGTTCTCCGCTATCTCCATCTATTACCCAATCAATAGCATAATTGAGTTGCCTTAAACCAGTTTGGATTCCATTGGCTAAGATCTTATCATCTTCTATTAATAATAATCGCATTTTAATAAATTAATTGCCGTTAAGAATATCTTAAGATTAATTTATTATGATTAAAGGTCATAATAAAAAAAGGAGTAAAAAGATATATGTATATAAAATATATTGTTTCGATATTGTTACTATTTAATTTATTAAGTATAGTCAATTCAGCACATGCTATTCCAGCCTTTGCTCGTCAACACGGTGTTTCTTGTTCGACTTGTCATACAGCATGGCCTCAATTAAATGCAGCTGGTAGAGAATTTAAAGAGTTAGGTTATAGGTTTGCAGAAGAAGTTGGTGAAGAGAAAAAGTTTTCAGAGTTGTTTGAAGAGGGCTTTCCAATCTCAGGTGCTATAATTGCTCGTCCATTCGATAAAAAAGACAGTGGTACTAAAAAAGTTAGAGCACTTCATGAAATAGAACTATTTGCAGGCGGTGCCTTGAGTCAAAATTGGTCTGGTTTTATGGAAATAGAAGCAGAAGATGAAACTGACTTTAAGCCAGAAATTGCTACTGGAATACTATCATATCATCATAATAGAGCAGTGAACGTACAATTTGCATGGGGATCTTATTTTTCCAGTGATAGTTATGGCTTTTTAGGGGATACTTTTCGTATGACGCGAGGTCCTGTTAAGGCAATAGATAGTGCTTTTGGTAAAGCAGATGGAAGTTCAGGTTTACGTGGCACACGACAAATGGTAGGTCTTTATGGCAGACCGATTAAAAATTTATTTTACAATGTTGCTTATAGCGGAATAGCATCTGATACAGAAGGTGTAGATGCCAGTAATATACATGCCCGCATTGCTTATGATGTTTATGATGGGGTGATGTTAGGTGCTTTTTCTATCAGAGGTGATAATGCCACGACGAATCAAAACTTTGTGCGTAATGGTATTGATTTCCAAGCGGATATTGGAGATGCTCGTATTCAAGGATTGTATGTGAGTGCTGAGGATGATATTACAAACGGAGCTGCGGCAGATAATACGGCATTGTCATTACAAGGTATGTATGTTTTTAAAAATGGTAAAAAACCGACTTGGGTGCCAATTATGCGTTATGATAGTTATGAGTTTTTGGATGGACAAGAGGTGTATGATGAGCTAACTTTTAATTTAACTTATTATTTCACGCAAAATGTGAAAGGATATGTTGAATATTGGAAACAACTTGATGTACCAGACCATCTTACTGAAGATAGTCGTTTAACTTTACAACTTAGTCTTGCTTATTAATTAATAGGAAATTTATAATGATTAAATATATAACTGTAACCTTAACCATGTTTTTTATTCTGCTTGGAACTGTAGCCAGCGCAGGAACATTAGCTTCACAAAAATGTGAAAGTTGTCATGGTAAAAATGGTATTAGCACCAAGCCTGAAGTTCCTACTATTGCTGGCTTATCTAGTGCATATCTGAAAGATGCTATGAAAGATTTTAGAAGCGGTAAGCGTCATGGTGATAAATTCCGCTTAAATGGACGTGTTACTGATATGAATGCTATTGCTAGAAATCTCAGTCGTAAAGAGATAAGCATTTTAAGTAGATATTATGCTTCTAAGACTTTTGTTCCTCATAAACAAAATATTAATTATTCTTTAATTACTAAAGGTAAAAAGATTTATCGCAGGAATTGTATGAGATGTCATTCTGATAATGGTAGAGATCCTGATGATGATGCTGGTATTCTTGGTGGACAATCAAAGACATATTTAATATCTCAAATTGCTAAATTTAAAAATGGCAAACGCAAGGGTCCAAGAAAAATGATGAGAAAATTAAAGAAACTGAAAGCAAATGAAATTACCGCTGTTATCAATTTCTTTGCTAGCCAACAGTAACATAGTCAAGTAGTCGGCTAAGCCGACTACTTTGAGATGGTTGTTATTTAGTCATCATCATCTCGATCATTTCCATTACGGTCGTCATCATCTCGGTCATTTCCATTACGGTCGTCATCATGACGACCATCGCGATCATTATCATCATCATGGTAGCCATCGCGATCATTATCATCATCATGGTAGCCATTGCGATCCTTATCATCATCATGGAAACCATCACGATCCTGATCATCATCAGCAAATCCATTATCATCATTATCACCATGTATTTCGCGTGACTGACATAAGCTTAAATTAACTATATTTAATCCAGCAAATCCACCGATCCAATTATTAACATTTAAGGGATCACCACCGGGTATAGTTAAAACTTGATAAATTTGGAAAATGCCCTGTGTAACACCCAACTGTTTATGGGAGAACAAATTATATTCTCCATTAAAAGTGCTATTTGCTGTAAATGGTACAGGATTACTAGTTAAACCATTGGGAGTGATAAAACGCAACTGTTGGTTTATTATTGTTGCTGCATACATATCGCCCGTCTCATTGGTAGGAAAATTAGTTGTAACATTAACATCATCATTACCACAATACACACCTTTAGAGATATGCAATTCACTGCTCCAAGCTGAAACGCTAAGAAGGCATAGGCTTATTAAGCCAACTTTATTCATCGTTTTAGTAGTCATTATCTTTAACTCCTGAAATATTTATTTAAGATGGTGACATATTATTATATTATTCTTAAGGTAATCTTAAGGCAATGGTTTATTTTATAATGACTAAATCCAAGCTCGTACACGACGTTTATAAGCTAAATAAGCTTCACCAAATTTTTTTTCTAACACCTCTTCTTCTGGCTTTATTTGTTGTATATTCAAAGTTATAACAAATAATGGTAAAATAAAAAATGGTATTAAGCTTCCCAAATAAATTGCCCAACCAATTAACATTGTTAATAATCCTAAATACATAGGATTACGACTAAAACGGTACATCCCCCTAATTACCAATTCACTAGCATTTTCAGGTTTTATCGGATTAGGCGTGGTGCGGGATAGAAAAAACAAAGTTAAAGACCATAAATCTAATAAAATGGCAATTACAATTAATCCTAATCCTAGCAGTTGCCAAGTTTCTGGGATAATTTGCACAATTGGCATATAATTATCAAGTAACCACATTATTGTGGCAAATAAAAGCATATATATAGGTGGAGGGATAATTAGTTTTAACATAATATATTATGGTATAATATTATAATAATAACATCACACAATTAATGAAAAGGATAAATTAAAAATATGCGTCAATCGCTGGTTGTTGGTAATTGGAAAATGAATGGTTCTATTCAAAGTAACCAATCTTTATTAGAAGCCTTAAAAGCAGGAATGTCAACTGTCAAAAATTCTGAAGTTGCCGTATGTCCACCTTTTATTTACTTGCAACAAGTAAGTGAAATATTAAAAGATACAGCAATTGGCTGGGGTGGTCAAACTCTATCTGAACAAGATTCTGGCGCGTTTACCGGTGAAGTTTCTGCTAATATGTTGCTTGATTACCATTGTAAATATGTTATTGTTGGTCACTCAGAACGACGTAGCTTATATGCTGAAAGTGACCAATTAGTAGCCGAAAAATTTGCTAAAGCACAAGCGGCTGGTTTAATACCAATTTTATGTGTCGGTGAATTATTAGAACAACGTGAAGCTGGTGAAACTGAAAATGTGGTAAAACGACAATTAGATGCAGTCATAAACTCACAAGGAATAGCAGCCTTAAACAAATCAGTAATTGCATATGAACCAGTATGGGCAATTGGCACCGGCAAAACTGCAAGCCCAGCACAAGCTCAAGAAGTTCATGCTTTTATTCGCCAACAAGTTGCAGCACAAGATGTTAATGTTGCAGAAAAAGTCCAAATACTATATGGTGGTAGCGTAAAAGCTAATAATGCTGCTGAATTATTTGCGATGCAAGATATTGACGGTGGTTTAATAGGCGGTGCATCCTTACAAGCAGAAGATTTTTTAACAATTTGCCAAGCTGGCTAAAAAAATTTTATTGATAAAAAAATGTTTCATGATATACTAGTAGTAGTTCATCTTATAATTTGTTTCGGATTAATTGGATTAGTATTAATCCAACATGGAAAAGGTGCTGATGCAGGAGCTGCCTTTGGTGGCGGCGGTGGTGCATCAGGCACAGTATTTGGAAGTCAAGGTTCGGGATCATTTTTAACTCGTACCACCGCTATTTTAGCGGCATCATTTTTTGTTACATGTTTGGTTTTAGCTTATTTTTCTATGCAAAACATAACACCTAAAAGTATTGTGGAAACACAATCAGTTGTGACAGAGCAACAGCCATCAGTTTCTACAGATGATGAAACTCCAATAGTTCCAGAATAATGATTTAAGCCGATGTGGTGGAATTGGTAGACACGCTATCTTGAGGGGGTAGTGGCGCGAGCCGTGCCAGTTCGAGTCTGGCCATCGGCAAACTTATGTTTTTCTTGATAAAACCAAAGCATCCTCTCTTTCTTGATCTCCATTCGGATAATATCCTTTACGCACTCCAACTTGTTTAAAACCAATTTTTTTATAAAGGCTAATTGCCGCTATATTCGATGGGCGTACTTCTAAAAATACGCTTTTTGTGAATTGAGTAACTTGCAATAAATGTTCTAGCATTTTTCGCCCATAGCCATAAGTTTGTTGTCTGGGATGAATGCATAGATTTAAAATTTGCGCCTCATCCAAGATTCTTAACATCAGCCCATAACCTACAATCGTTTGATTTACTTCTAAAACTTCTGCCTGATAACCTGCTTTTAAGCAATCTTGAAATGTTTGTAATCGCCAAGGAAAAGGATATGCTGCTGTTTCAATTTCTAATACAGTTGTTAAATCAGCAATTGTCATTGGGCGTATATAAGTATTTCTCATAATTGCTTTGTAAGAGTTTTAGCAATTAATTGCAAATCTTGCCAAGCATTAGCCTTTTCAGTTGGACGATGTAATAAATATTTTGGATGATAAGTTACTATTAAAGGAATTTTTTCATCTCCATATTCAAATATTTGACTACGTAATTGAGTTATTAAAGTATCCGTTTTTAACAATTCATGAGCCGCAATTCTACCTAATGCAACAATTAATGTAGGCTTTATTAAAGCAATTTGTTCTAAAAAATTATCACAAATATAAGCTATTTTAATAGAGTCTCTCTTTAAATCAATAGCATATAACATTGCATCAAATATTTTATCTGCCTTTTCATTTTCCTTTGGAGCTTCAGCAATAAACATTAAATTAGGAGGAGATGGAAGTGGAACAGATATATTCCGCCGTACCCATACTTGAATACCCATCGCATTCAAGTATTGAGCATGAAGTGATTCTTGATTATTGATCATACACTTGTTGTAATGCCACGATTTTTCCATCACTACTAATAGCTACTAAAGTGTCATCTAATACCATTGGTGCAACTTTGATACTATTATTATCAATTTGATGACGAGTCACGAATTTGCCATCTTCACGTTTCATCCAATGTAAATAACCTTCTACATCTCCAACTACTATATAATCATTGATTAGTGCAGGAGCTGTTATAGCACGAGCTTTTAGTTTTTCTTGTTTCCATACTAATTTTCCTGAAAACCTATCCATTGCAGTAATATAACTATTACTATCACTTATATAAATAGAATCAGAATCTATATCTAAACCAGTATAAGAGGATGATTTCTGTTCCCATACTAATTTTCCTCTCACTAAATCAATAGCCACAGTACGCCCTTGATAACTAGTTACATAAACTATGTCTTGATCTAATATAGGATCAGCATCAATATCAACTATTCTATCTAATTCGGTACGCCCACTTGGTGTTGCAATTTGAGCTTCCCATAATACTCTGCCGGTTTTTAATTCTAAAACTGCCATTTTCCCATCATCAAAACCAGCAATGATAAAACGATCTGTTAATATTGGTGAGCTGGTTCCACGTAAGCTTAGTAATGGAACTCGTGGGCGTTCATAAATCCAAATACGTTTTCCTGTTTGGCTATTTAGAGCATATATTTTGCCATCAATAGTACGTATTATTACAACACCTTGATTTATACGAGGTGTTGCCAATACTTCACTAGAAACATTGATATGCCATTGCTTAGTACCATCTATTTCTGATAATGCAATGACATCACCTTTATTGCTGCCAATTACAACTAAATCTTCACCTACTCCTGCACCTGCGGAAATCGGTATATCTAATTTAACTTGCCAGATTGATTTTCCATCTGTAAAATTAAATACACGTACATGCCCCTTTGGAGATGTAGTAAATAAATTACCATTTTTTAGGTTTGGCTTTAGTTTTAAAAAGTAGTTATCAGTTCCCGCTCCAGTATTAGCTGTCCATACGGTTTTTAGCTGTAAACTGGGAGCAAATTTCACTAAAGGTGCAGGTGGTTCGCTATTATCTTTGCTTTTAAACCAACCACAGCCATTTAGTAATAGCAATAATATAACTAAAACTAGTAGTTTATATGGTACTTTCATTGCCATAATCATCAACAGTTTCGGGTAACGTTATAGATTTAGGAATTGCGGCTTTAATTTGTACTTTATTTCCTAAATTATCTAATTTCATTTGCACAATTTGACGAGTGGCATCAGCATCTAAAGCTTCAGCGTAAGCAATTCGTGCTTTATCAGGTTCATTTTCTATTACCGCAATATCGCCTGTTAATTCTGCATAAGAACTTTTAAATTTACCTGCTTCAATATTGGTGATTAATTTTTTTGCTTCGGCTACTTTTTGTTCTGATAAAAATAATTTCGCTTTATGTAAGCGAGCAATGTGTTGTAACTCCTCTAATTTTATATCTTGATCAAGTATCCATTGTAAACGTATATGGGCACTGGCTAAATCTTTTTTTGTTATATCTTGACGTGCCATATTCAAAGCAGCTAAAATCGCATAAGAGCTATCACTGTGATCAGTTAATAGTTTGGCAGTGATATTCTCTGCATTTTCCAAATCTTTGGTAGAAACTGCAGTTTGCATACTTTCATATAAGCGCGAGGCTAATTGCCCTTGTTGATCAGTATAAGTATTATACCAACGCCAGCCAAATAATAAACCTACTCCTACCAGCACTCCAATAAAAATTGAGCTACCATTGTCTTTCCACCATTTTTTAATTACTTCTAATTGTTCTTGTTCAGTTTCGTAGTGTGCCACTCTTATTCCTTTATTAATTGTTTTAAATTATCTGCTAATTCAGATATTGATAATAATGTTTGCTCTGATTTTTTACGTAGATTCTTTATTGCAACTTGCTGTTTATGAAGTTCATCTTCACCAAGTATTAACGCGAATTTAGCAGCACTTTTATCAGCGCGTTTAAATTGAACTTTAAAACTACCACCACCGCAATTAGTGATTAAACGTAGTTCTGGTAAGGCAGTGCGTAAAGATTCTGCTAAAGCAAAACCTTGCTGTTGCACTGTTTCGTTACCTACCATGATCATATAGATATGAGGATTAATATCGCTTAATTGCAACTTAGATTCTAATAATAATACCAGCCGTTCTAAGCCCATTGCAAAGCCAACAGCAGGAGTTGAACGCCCACCAATTTGTTCTACTAGGTTATCATAACGCCCACCTGCACATATAGTGCCTTGTGCGCCTAATTCTTGTGTTACCCATTCAAATACGGTGCGATTATAATAATCTAAACCACGTACTAGTTGGGGATTAATACGATATTTAACACCAACTTGATCCAAAATATTTTTTAAATCGTTAAAATGTGTTTCTGATTCTTGATCAAGATGATCTAATAATTGTGGTGCTGATTGTATCAAACTTTGCATTTCAGGATTCTTGCTATCCAATATCCGCAAAGGATTTGTGTTTAAGCGGCGTTTACTATCTTCATCTAATTGATCGTTGTGAGCTGAAAAATAATCTACTAATTTATCACGATAAGCTGCTCGTGCTTCGGAACTACCGAGTGAATTAATTTGTAATTCTAAATTATCAAGCCCTAATTTTTGCCAAAAACGCGCTGTCATTAAAATGATTTCAGCGTCAATATCAGCACCGGTTAAGCCATAAGCTTCTACACCGAGTTGATTAAATTGTCTATATCGACCTTTTTGCGGACGTTCATGACGAAACATTGGACCGATATACCATAATCTTTGTATTTGATTATAAAATAATCCATTTTGAATGCCGGCTCTAACACAACTAGCAGTTCCTTCAGGGCGTAATGTGAGCTTATCAGAATTACGATCTACAAAGCTGAACATTTCTTTTTCAACAATATCAGTGACTTCTCCGATAGAACGACTAAATAATTCAGTTGCTTCTAATATGGGCATCCGAATTTCTTGATAGCCGTAGCTTTCTAATACCTGATGAAGTGTATGTTCAATATGTTGCCAAATAGGTGTTTGTGCTGGGAGAATGTCATTCATTCCCCTGATAGCTTGAATTTTTTTTTTAGACATAAATAATTATCTTCTTAAAATAGCAATCCATCGCCATAAGCTGAGTAGGCTAACTAATGAACTAGCAACATAAGTTACAGCACAGGCGGTGAGAATTTTACGTGCTGCTTTTTGATCAATTTCATTAATA
>Ga0256847_1001577_pt1 | contig 11300 bp, 9 predicted proteins | sample TeddybearmetaG_FD_189099 | JGI IMG/M metagenome (GOLD analysis project Ga0256847, IMG submission 189099) | Hydrothermal vent microbial communities from East Pacific Rise, Pacific Ocean - Teddybear | ecosystem: Environmental > Aquatic > Marine > Hydrothermal vents | place: Pacific Ocean: East... | reverse complement strand
TTGCAAAACATGCAACCAAAATACTCGATGTGCATTTAATGATTGTAAACCCCGACCAATACATTAAAACCTTTGCCTCTCTAGGCACAAATGTGCTAACAGTGCATTATGAAGCATGCACACATTTACACCGTACGCTACAAGCTATTAAAGCTGAGGGCATGCAAGCTGGTGTAGCTTTAAATCCGCATACAAATATTAATTTATTAGCCGATACTATTAATGATATCGACTTAGTTTGCTTAATGAGTGTAAATCCGGGATTTGGCGGACAATCATTTATTGAAAATACTTATTCGAAGATAGAAGAGTTAAAAACATTAATTGAACAAAAAGGTGCTTCAACTATAATAGAAATAGATGGTGGTGTAACTAATAAAAATGCAAAAAAACTTGTAGCAGCAGGCGCCAATGTTTTAGTGGCTGGAAGTTATGTGTTTGGTTCTAACAACCCTACTGAAACTATTTCTAACTTAAAAAGGATGGTAAATTAATTACTTCAATTATTCATTAAAGAGTCAATTATTATAAAAGTTTACCTTTAAAACTGGTTTTATTGTAATTTTGAGTTATAATAAAATTTATGGACCCCTCTTTTGATACTTGGACTTCAAGTTTTTTATTTGCAGCGGTAATGGGTGTTTTTCTATTTGTAATTTTAATTACAAGTAAAAATAAAAAAAATTATCCTATTGCCTTATTAATTTTATCCTTCTCAATAATCCTCTTTCAATATGTTTTGTATTGGACACGATACGAAACAATGTACCCTTACTTTTACTTATTACCTACATTATGTTACTATACAACAGGTCCATTATTGTATTTGTATTTTTTAAATCTTTATAAAAAAAATGTACACTTTAAATATACATTGCACTTTTTACCAGCATTACTACTACTAATATCAAATAGTGTACTATGGCTAAAGTATTTGGGGCTTACTAAAATGGAAATTCCCTTTTTATTAAAAGGAGCACAATGGTATGTTGCATTGCATTTATTGTTTTATGCAGTTTTAATATTTATTTTAATCATAAAAAATAAAAATCTTAATACCGAATATACAAAAGTTAGGTATACATGGTCAAAGGTACTCTTGTCTTTATATTCTTTATTTATACTTTCATTTATATCTTATTTTGTTTTAGTGAATTTTTCTTTTTTTAACAGCGAATGGGATTATATGATTTCGATTATGATGAGTATTTCGATTTACACGATTGGATATTTTATATTTAAGCAACCTAAAGTTTTTGATGGCGAGATGTTTTCTAATTTATTTTTACCCATAAAAAATAAAAATGAGACTTTTGAAACTTCAATGCTTAATGAGTTTTATGAAAACCTAACAAACTATATGGAGCAAAAAAAACCTTATACAAATAACGAATTGCGACTTGTTAATTTAGCAGATCAGGTTGGGTTTTCAACACATCTTCTTTCAAAAATAATAAACAAAAAGTCGAAAAAAAATTTTAATTCTTTTGTTAATGAATACCGGCTAAAAGAAGCCGAAAGACTTCTTATTTCAGATACTTCAAACCATATCAAGAGTATTTATTTCGATGTAGGTTTTAATAATAAGTCTACCTTCTACAAAGCTTTTAGAGATAAAAACAAGTGTACACCTCAAGAATATAAAGCTAGGCGTATTTAAAAAAGGTCAATTATTATAAATACGAACCTGTTTTAATCCATAATTTCTAACATTAGCTTTTATTAATCAATTAATAAAAAGCTATGAAAAAAATTAAAACAAGTATTCTAATTTGTTCATTATTGATGACATCATTATTATGCTCACAAGATTTAGAAGTTTGGGTTAGTGATGCTGGAGGGTTTAGTAATCCGCCTTGGTTTATTTTTAAATTTGATGAAAATGGAGAGAATCCCATAGAAGTCATGAGCCAATCTGATGGAATTGAGTGGCCCGAAGATATTATCTTTTTAGAAGACGACGGAGTTGTATTAATTTCAAATTTAAATGCTGCAGGAACAATTTCTAGACATAACATTAATACGGGGGATTTTATCTCAAAATTTGCAGCAGGATTAGGTGGGCCAACACGTATGAAAATTGGACCTGACGATTTACTTTATGTATTACAATGGACTGGTAGTGGTACGGTTCTTAGATATCAATTAGATGGAACTTTTGTAGATGAGTTTACAAATGTAGGAGTCGCACAAAGCATTGGAATAGATTGGGATAGCAGTGGGAATTTATATATTTCATCTTATGGGAATTCTTTAATTCGAAAATTTGACACTTCTGGTAACGACCTTGGTTTGTTTATAAATTCAGGTTTAAATGGGCCGACAAATATATTTTTCGACCAAAGCGGAAGCGGGGATTTAATTGTTTTTAATTGGAACAACGGAATTGTTCAACGATATAATTCTAGTGGCGTTTTTGTAGAAAACCTTATTACTGGTATTAATCAATGTGAAGGATTCGATTTTATGCCAAATGGTGACATATTAATTGGTGTGGGGTCTGACGATACCGTTAAAAGATATGATAATAATTTTAATTTTATTGAAAATTTTATTGAAAGCGGTACTTTAATTACGCCAAATGCAGTCGCTATTAGAGAAACTACACTTACTGTAACCGATTTTGAGTTAGCATCGAATTTTATTATTCCAAGTATTGGAACTAGGTTTTCAATTAAAACAAATCTTTCTTCTGAAGTTGAATACTTAGAAATTTATACTATTTCTGGAATTTTTATTGAAAAAATTATTCTAAATGAAACATCATTTTGGGATGCTAGTAAATTTTCTGAAGGGGTTTATATTATAAAAGCAACAACAATTAATGGTAAAGTTTCAACTCAAAAAGTGGTAGTAAAAAAATAATCTCCTGTTGTATTTTAAAAAAACAAGGCTTGTTTTAATAAAAAATGAGGCTTGTTTAGCTTTTTAAAATTATAACTAATACCCTAAAAATTCATAATTTAATAGTTGTTGAGTATGTAAATAGAGTTTTGGAAAATGTCCTTTAAAATCGGTTGGAGATTCAATAAAATATTCGGCTAAAACAGCCATAAATTCATATTGATTTGTAAAGGCATAATCTCTAAAAAACCTTGTTTCAATAAGCTTGTCTTTTAAATCTTGTTCGGAAAGAAGTTTTAAAATATTTTGAAACTGTTTTTGAAAACGCGTCGAATCGACATCATTACTTTGTTTAGCTTCCAACTGCATTGCATGCATAAACTCATGAATCCCTAAATTTCTATTGTCGTTTGTAATATCAATACCTTCTTCAAAATCTTTCCATGAAAGTACTAATGCGCGTCCGTGAGGGTTAAACTCACCTTTATGAAAAGCATCATTTAACTTACTATAAAACTCTTTTGGATATATTAAAATGTGATACATAAGGCCGTATTCAAAATTTTTTCTTCCGAAACTAAGCATACAACCTGTAGCAGCAACTAGCACCTTATTACGTTCGGTTATAATAAAACTATCACGACCAATAAATTGTTTTTCTTTAATAAATGTAGCTACTCGATGTGTAAATTGCTTTTTATGTTTTCTTGAAAGTTTTTTGTAAAAACCAGATTCTTTTTCTAAAATTTTTTGTTGGTTTTTTGAGAGTTTTCTATAAACAAAATAGTGTCTAAATAAAGGGCGATTATAATACGATGCATACCCACTTTCAAATACACGGAAAAGAAAAAACAGAAAACCTAAAAATACAATCGCATAGCCATAAGGCGCAAGCCATAAATGATTTTCATCTGCTTGTAATAGTATCATCATACAAATTTGGGTTAACTAATATAGGCAAATTGTACAATAAAGCATCTTATTTACTACAAAACAGCCAGTTATGCAAAGAGGTTTCAATATACATTAACTAATTATAGTAATATATATTGCTTATAAAATTGAAGTTATTTTCCTAAATTTTTCTTCGTAAAGTATTTTAATCTCTCGACAAAATGCTTAAAATATACCAAAACAATAACATAAGTGAAGCAAACAAGCCTAGTGAAGCAGCTACATATTGATCTTCACTGTACTTATGTACCATGTTTGAGGTTTGATACAAAATAGAACCTGCTGCTAATACTATCATTCCAACACTAAACAGAAGACCTAGGTTAAAACCAAATAGCGTACCTGCAACTATAAGACCCAAGGCAATAAAGAATCCAATAGACAAAATTGATTTTAAAAATGAAAAGTCTTTTTTAGTTAATAATACTACAGCCGAAAGTCCCGAAAATAAAGATAACGTAAGGATAGCTGCTTGATTTAATATATCGAAGTTTCCAGCTTCGGTATACATCATTGCTATAAAAATTAAAGGTATAAAAATAAAAGCCTCAGCAATTACAAATAAGAGTAAAGCTAGGTATTGTTTTGTACGATCATGGCTTTTAATAGCCATTTTTTCGGCATAATTAGTAACAAGCATAAAACCACCTAGCATTAATAACCATGACCAGCCTTGTGTAAGTGAAAGTGCAAATTCTAACAGTGGCGGTATTTGAAAAAAGATAGTTTCCACAAGTATAAATAATAATACTGCAAGAGCGAGATGCGTATATGTTTTTCTATAAAAAGCAACTCTTGCCTCATCGGTTAATTTAGCTACCGTAACTTGTTGTGTTGCTGCTGCGTGATTTAATTCTTCCATTAATAAAATTTATTATGTTTTATTTTAAATATTAAAAAAATATTTTGTGAAGTTAGTAAAATAATACTTGGCTAAGTGAATATCAATTTATAAAGTAATCGCAAAAATTAGTTTTTATTTCTAACTGAATAAAGTAACTTTGCTTCTTTAAATTAAAGGCCTCGTAGTTCAACTGAATAGAATATCAGATTTCGGCTCTGAGGGTTACAGGTTTGAATCCTGTCGAGGTCACGAATGAATCAACAAAAGGTTCAATTACAAGCGAGTTCTAAAAAAAGGAGCTCGTTTCTTTTTTAGAATATAACGAAGTGATTGTTTTGTTGATTCTCAAAACTGAACTTTTACAGGAAAATGAACAAAGTGAATAATCCTGTCGAGGTCACTTGTAAATCAACACAAAGTTGAAATAAAAGCAAGCTAAAAAACATAGCTTGCTTTTATTTTTTTTAATAGTGAATTTTTTTGTTGATTTTCAAAATGGAACTTCACCTACGACAATCGTTGTTTTACAATCGTCGAAATTGTTTTACCATCTGTTTTTCCAGCTAATTTTCCGCCTGCGATTCCCATAACTTTTCCCATATCCTTCATCGAACTAGCGCCAGTTTGCACAATAATTTCTTCAACAATTTTTGCAACCTCTTCCTCACTCATTTGTGCTGGCAAAAACTGTGAAATAACTTCAGCTTGTTCTAACTCGGGCGTAGCAAGATCTTCTCGGTTTTGTTCGCTAAAAATAGTAGCGCTATCCTTACGTTGTTTTACTAGCTTTTGCAAGATTTTCAATTCTTGATCTTCCGTTAAATCTTCTTTAGAACCAGTCTCTGTTTGTGCAATAATTATTGCCGACTTAACAGCTCGAAGTGCTTCTAAGGTTTTACTGTCTTTTGCTCTCATCGCCGTTTTCATGGCTTCCATTATATCCTTCTGTAAACTCATTTTTTTAATCTAAATTGACTGCGAAGATAAAGAATAAAATCTTTCCAATAAAAACAAAACCCGAAAAAAGCAGAAGCTTTTGTTCGGGTTTAACAGGAAAATCTAACACTGAAAATTTTAATCTACATTATCGTGTAGAAATGAGTTATTACCTCTTAGTTGAACTTCGTCATTATCGTCTAAACTCACCGAGGTTCTTGAAATTGTATGATCATTTATAGCATCCTCATCTAAATCAATACCCATGCGTTTGTATGCCGGTTGTTTTTCGATATCATCAATTTGAGAAGCACTTTTTCTAAACTTATAATTAAACTCTTTAAGTTTGCGCTTTCGCTCTTCGGTACGATCTTTTAATAGTTTCGAAATTGGCGAATTCATTGGGTCTGCATCTTCATCTTCAATTTCATTTTCTTCACCTGTACTCGTTTCAACAGTTCTTGTTTCAAAAACGATTTCTTCATCTTCAACTTCAGTAGGTTTTGCATTAGAAAGTATCGATTCAACTTCTTGATAATCATCCAAACTATATCGTTTTACACCTTCTTTTGTAATCTCAGTTACTGGCACTACTTCAATTTCGTCATTTACTTCAATATCCTCAACCCTAGATGTTAAGGTTTCAACTTCAATAAATTTCTCAGTTACTTTTGTTTCCGAAGTACTGCTCGTTTCTGTTAGCGGTAAATCGAACATAAGGATTTGTTCATCGTTGGCTTCTAAAACTGTTTCTTCAGCTACAACTTCCTCCTCTTCTTCTTTTACGTCTACAATCACAAAATCATTCACTTCCATTTCGTTAATAAATACTTGCTCGAACTCGGCTAAATGATGTATATCAACTTCTTCATAAGTAATATCTATATTTTTAATTAGGTCTGTAGTTTCAACAAATCCTTCAAACAAAGTTGTAGAAGGTGCTACTTTTTCTTCAACTTCTTCCTCATCAAAAAGGTTGTGCTTTATAATTGGTTCTTTTATTTTTTCTGAAGGAGTTTCTGGTATTTCTATTGTTAGAGAAACTGCTTCTTTAGAAGACAAATCTTGCTTTACACATTGCTCATCTTCAAGAGTATGAATAATTCTTTTTGTTTCGGTATTAGCCAAATCGTTTTGTTGTTCGATATTAAATCCTGTTGCAATAACAGTAATTGAAATAGCGCCATCTTGCGATTCGTCTTCACCAACTCCCATAATTATATTAGCGCTATGTCCTGCTTCACTCTGTATATAATCACTAATCTCACCAATTTCATCTATAGTAATTTCTTCTGTTCCTGAAACAATTAACAATAATACATTTGTCGCTCCCGAAATTTTATTGTCATTTAATAAAGGTGAATCTAATGCTTTGGTAATGGCTTCATGAGCACGATTTGCTCCACTAGCCGAAGCACTTCCCATAATTGCAGTTCCACTATTCGACAACACTGTTTTAGCATCACGAAGGTCAATATTTTGAGTATAGTGATGTGTAATAACTTCAGCAATCCCTCTAGCTGCAGTTGCTAAAACTTCATCTGCTTTCGAAAATCCTGCTTTAAAACCAAGGTTTCCGAAGACCTCACGTAACTTATTATTATTAATTACAATTAACGAATCGACATTTTCACGTAATCTTTCAACACCGCGTTGGGCTTGTTCGTTTCTAATTTTTCCCTCAAACTGAAACGGAATCGTAATTATACCTACCGTTAAGATATCTAACTCTCTTGCTAGTTTAGCAATAACAGGCGCTGCACCAGTACCTGTACCGCCTCCCATTCCTGCAGTAATAAATATCATTTTGGTATTAGTGGTAAGCATGTTTTTTATTTCTTCCATGCTTTCGATAGCCGATTGCTCGCCAATCTCGGGACTAGCACCCGCACCTAGGCCTTCGGTAAGTGTTACTCCTAATTGAATTCTTATTGGCACCGGACTATTTTCTAATGCCTGCGAATCGGTGTTACAAACCACAAAATCTACACCTTTAATTCCTTGCTTAAACATGTGGTTTATTGCATTGCTTCCGCCTCCGCCAACGCCAATTACTTTAATAACATTCGATTGGTTTTTTGGGAGATCGAATGCGATGTTTTCAAATTCTTCGTTGTTACCCATAATACTTATTTGTGAGATTTCTTGTTTTGTTTATATTTTCAATACGCTACTCGGCGTTATCTAAAAAGTCTTTAAATTTTTCGGCCCATTTATCAAAAAATCGTTTTCGTTCTTTTGGTCCTTTTGTTTCTTCTGAAACCGTTTCATCTATATCATTTTCTTTCTCAATATCGTCTTCTGTTTCAGTTTTATGAACATTTGTTTTTTCTTGATTATCTAAACTACTTAACACCAATCCAACTGCTGTAGCATATAACGGACTCGTGGTTTCGCTATCGCTACCGCCAGCTAAATGCTCGTTCGGAAATCCTATACGGGTATCCATTCCTGTTATATATTCAACCAATTGTTTTAAATGATTGAGTTGGGAACCACCTCCTGTTAATACAATTCCTGCAATTAACTTTTTCTTTTGTTCTTCGTGCCCGTAATTTTTTATTTCTAAATATACTTGCTCAATAATTTCAACTACACGTGCATGTATTATTTTTGAAAGATTTTTAAGCGTAATTTCCTTAGGATCTCTTCCTCGTAAACCAGGAATCGAAACAATTTCATTGTCTTTGTTTTCACCAGGCCAAGCCGATCCAAACTTAATTTTTAATAATTCGGCTTGCTTTTCAATTATCGAACAACCTTCTTTTATATCTTCAGTAATCACATTTCCACCAAAAGGAATCACTGCTGTATGACGTATAATTCCATCTTTAAAAATAGCTAAATCGGTTGTTCCTCCACCAATATCAAGCAAAGCAACTCCGGCCTCTTTTTCTTCTTGGCTCAGTACTGCATTTGCCGATGCTAAAGGTTCTAATGTTATACCCGAAAGTTCGAGTCCAGCACTTTTTACACACCTTCCAATGTTTCTAATTGATGAAACTTGCCCAACAACCACATGAAAATTAGCTTCCAATCTTCCGCCATACATTCCTATGGGCTCTGTTATTTCGGCTTGACCATCGACTTTAAAATCTTGAGGTAACACATGTATAATTTCTTCACCAGGAAGCATCACTAGTTTATGAACCTGATCGCAAAGCGTATCGATATCATCTTCATTAATTACCTCATCACTATTGGCTCTAGTTATATAATCGCTATGTTGAAGGCTACGAATATGCTGTCCAGCAATACCAACAATAACATCTTTAATTTTAAGTCCAGACGAGGTCTCAGCATCCTGCACTGCTTGCTGTATAGACTGTATCGTTTGTGTAATATTATTTACAACACCACGGTGTACACCCAAGCTTTTAGATTTTCCAATACCAAGAATTTCCATCTTTCCGTATTCATTTTTTCGACCAACCATAGCAACAATTTTAGTTGTTCCTATGTCTAACCCTACTGCAATTGTATCCTGTTCCATACCTTACTTTTTTGTAGCTACAACCTGAGTATCCATTTTAAGGTTAATCAAACTGTATGAACTTAACACTTTATCTGCTACTGCTTTTTGATAAAACGCTTTAAAATTTTGAATCTTATTCTTACTATTTTTTGGCTTTCCAAAAAGCACTTTAAAATCGTATGATCGTACATATAAAACGATGTTTCCATTAGTTTTAATATCTAGACCAATAATATTTTTATGCATAAAAGCATCCGATTTAATTATTAATAATAATTTCGTTAATGCATTATGTTCTTTTTTTATAAACCCTTTTACAATTGGCACTCTTTCAGTAAAAATATCTGATAAAGGCATTTGTAATCCATCTTCATCTATATAATAAGAAGGTGAAGCCATTACTCGAGCAATTGGTTTTCGCTGTTCGATAGTAACTCCTAATCTTCCTTCAATCGATACAAAAATTTCGGCATTACGAATCATTGGGTGATTTATAAGCCTATTCTCCATACTATTCAAATCTAAAATTTCTTTATTTAAAGTTTTTATAGTTGTATCATTTTGTATTAACAATTTATCAACCATTTTTCTTGTAATAAATGGAGTCGTTTCATCTTCAAAAAGAACCTCTAATTTTGTTATATTTCGAGACTCATTTCTTTTATTACTAAAGCCGTAAATAAAGGCTATAAAGCCTATAAGGACAATAAACCGTACTATTTTCCAATTAATTTTCACAACTTAATATTTTTGTAATAGTATCAACTTCTTCACCAATATCTCCTGCACCCAACAAAAGAATAATCTCACAACCGGTATTTTTTATAGCTTCACCAAGGTTAATTTTGCTTACCAGCCTTTTATTTTTCGAATTAACTTTATCGAGTAACCATTCCGAAGAAATTCCTTCAATTGGTTTTTCGCGTGCTGGATAAATATCAAGCAAAAAAACATGTTCGAATTGAGAAAGGCTTTTTGCAAATTCGTTGGCGAAATCTCGAGTACGACTAAATAAATGTGGTTGAAAAACCACCAACACTTTTTTGCCAGGATACAATTCAGTTACAGCTTGATATACAGCATTTATTTCACTTGGATGATGTGCATAATCATCGATTAAAACACAATTTTTATTTCTAATTTTATATGAAAATCTTCTTTTAACACCTTTAAAATTAACTAAAGCTTTGGATAGGCAATCGGTTGGGGAACCTAGTGATATTGCCATACCCAAAGCTGTAACAGCATTAAGTAGATTATGATGTCCTGGTAAATGAAACTTTAAATTTTTTATAGTTTCTTTTGGTGTTTTTAAATTGAAAACATAGCTTCCATCTTCAATTCTTATATCGGTAGCAGCAAAATCGGAATCATCATTAATCCCGACTGTTTTCCCGTTTAATGGAAGTCCGTTTTTATGTATTAAAATTCCGTCTTCCGGAAGCAACGCTGCAAAATCGTTAAATGCTTTTTTAATAGCTGCTTCGTCATTGTAAATATCTAAATGATCGGCATCCATAGAAGTAACACACGCAATATTAGGCCTTAATTGCAAAAAAGAACGGTCGAACTCGTCGGCTTCTACAACAGTAATTTCACTTCCATTTATAATTATATTCGAGTTATAATTTTCAGAAATACCTCCTAAAAATGCAGTAACTGGTTCATTACATCCAGCTAATAAATGCCCCAAAATTGCCGAAGTTGTAGTTTTTCCATGTGTTCCTGCAACTGCTAAACACATAGTTTCTTGCGTTATCATTCCTAATAACTCGGCTCGTTTCACAATTGAGAAATTATTATTCTGAAACCAATTCAATATTTTATTTTCCTTCGGAATGGCAGGTGTGTAAACAATTAAAGTATTGCTTTTTGTTTTATATTCTGAAGGTATTTTGGATACATTATCTTCAAACTGAATTAAAATTCCTTCTTCCTGAAGCTTGTTTGTTAAAGTTGAAGCAGTTTTGTCGTAACCTGAAACCAATTTTTTAGAAGCATAAAAATAACGAGCCAGAGCACTCATGCCAATGCCTCCTATTCCTATAAAATAAAATCGCTCTATGTTATTTAATTGCTTCATATTTCTCTTAATTGCCTGCCAATAATTTTTCTATTTCAGCTACAATATTTTTTGTCGCTTCAGGTTTTGCTAATTTTTTTATGTTTTCTGAAAGAACATTTTGTTTTTCTTCCGAAGAAATTAATGCAGAAAACTCCTTTTTAAAAGATGCATCCAAATCTTTT
>Ga0256847_1001576_pt1 | contig 11314 bp, 8 predicted proteins | sample TeddybearmetaG_FD_189099 | JGI IMG/M metagenome (GOLD analysis project Ga0256847, IMG submission 189099) | Hydrothermal vent microbial communities from East Pacific Rise, Pacific Ocean - Teddybear | ecosystem: Environmental > Aquatic > Marine > Hydrothermal vents | place: Pacific Ocean: East... | reverse complement strand
GAATGATCCAACGTCGTGAGGCGATTACGGATTCTGTGAGTGGGGTGACACGTGACCGTCATTATGGAAAGAGCGACTGGAACGGCAAGGAATTTTCCTTGATCGATACTGGTGGTTATGTAGTAGGGAGTGATGATATTTTTGAAGCAGAAATTGATAAGCAAGTAGAGCTTGCTATTGATGAGGCCGATGCCATCATTTTTATGGTGGATGTTGAAACCGGAGTTACCGGGATGGATGAAGAAGTAGCTCAATTACTTCGGAAGAGTAGGAAACCATTTTTTCTAGCAGTGAATAAGGTAGATAGTTCGAACCGTCAAAACGACGCAGTGGAGTTCTATTCTTTAGGAGTTGAAAAATACTATACCCTTTCCAGTATTAATGGAAGTGGTACCGGTGAATTATTAGATGATATCGTTGCGATGCTTCCGGAAGAAGAGGAGCGTGAAGACATAGAGTTGCCGCGTTTCGCTGTGGTAGGACGTCCCAACGCTGGGAAATCCTCATTTATCAATGCACTTATTGGAGAAGATAGATTTGTAGTGACCGATATTGCGGGAACAACAAGAGATAGTATTGATACAAAATACAATCGCTACGGATTTGAATTTAATTTAGTCGATACTGCTGGGATTCGCAAGAAAAGTAAGGTGAAAGAAGACCTTGAGTTTTACTCGGTCATGCGAAGTGTACGTGCCATCGAACATTGTGATGTGGTAATCGTTGTTTTAGATGCGACCAGAGGTTTTGATGGACAAGTACAAAGCATCTTTTGGTTAGCAGAGCGCAACAATAAAGGAGTTGTGATCCTAGTAAACAAATGGGATTTGATCGAAGCGAAGGACAATCAGAGTACCAACGAATTTGAAAAGTATATTCGCTCGCAGTGCGAACCTTTTACCGATGTTCCCATTATATTTATTTCGACAGTGACCAAACAACGTATCTTTAAAGCCATAGAAACGGCCGTAGATGTACATAAGCGAAGAACGAATAAGATTAAAACTTCGGTGCTGAATGAAACGATGCTTCCTATCATCGAAGCCTATCCTCCGCCTGCTTATAAGGGGAAGTATGTGAAAATTAAATTCTGTACCCAATTACCAACTCCACATCCCTGTTTTGCATTTTTCTGCAACCTTCCGCAGTATGTGAGGGAACCTTATAAAAGATTTATCGAGAATAAGCTTCGAGAGAAATTTGATTATACGGGTGTTCCTGTGACTATTTACTTCAGAAAAAAATAGGTTTTAACCCTTTTAGGTCGGGTTGACGGAATGTGTTATTTGATAGAATGGGGTAAAAACCTATAGCACCTAATCAGAAAGTTAAAGTTCGGAAAAGTAATCTTTACAGACTGTTGAAGTTAACTACGTATAAATACTTATATAAAGTTAGAAATTTTACGGCTACCTTTAAACAGGCATTACATTCTCTCCTCGTTGCCTAATTGTACATATGCAAACTCACGCCGATAAAATACAGGAAGCTAAGGGCTCATCGGTCGCTAATGTTACTTCTGAAAAACAAAGCGATACGGAACCTACATTCCAGTTTGTGGATAATCGACCTGAGACTATGTCGCAAAGGAATTTACAAGAGGCAGCTAATAATAGTTCTCAAATAAACCAGTTGAAGGGATTTCAAGAAATGGCCAATCGTAGCCCTCAAATTAAGCAAGTTTCACAATTTCAGGTTTCGGATGATACATATTTGAGCCAGCAAGAGTCCGTTGAAAAAGAAGTGGTCCAATTAAAACCAGCAAAAGTAAAAGGTCAAACACATTTGGTGAAGAAAAAAGGAGAATCTTTAATGAAAGGTACCCCAGGGAAATTGCTTGTCCATAATGAATCAATAGATGTTGAAGCCGATAAGCTACGCCTAAAGTCTAGACGAGGGCCAAATCAAGAACGGGTGGGCGATTATGACGAGCGTGGTGAACATATATACCGATGGTATTTGGTCAATGAAATACCAGAAGAGATAGTGGAACCGGGCACCTATATTCGGGAGGGGACTTTCAATTTTGAAAATGACCACGACCTACCAAAGGGAATTGAGGATCTTAGTGAGAAAGATGATAAACGAACTCGGAAAAGTCATTATGCTGTACGATTTGAAATATGGTTTAACACGAGTGAAAGTATTGACCCATCTGGGCATATGGTGATGAAAGAAATGGGTAAAAAGGTCAATCCATATCTTGCCTATGAATGGACACCCGATGGACACCCGCAAGCCGAGCAAGGAAACAAGCGCGAAGCACCACTTATGGAAGGGGATTCGCCAATCAAAGAGCATGACCATACAAAAGTGAATCTTAAAGATGTACCTGGTGGAGGCAATTTCATTACGCTCGATCCTAAAAGAGAAGAACCTGAGCAAATTGAACAAAGACTAAAGGGACAACAAAAATATGAGAGTACGAAAAAGAAGGATACTTGGTACAAAGTCAAGACAGATCTACATAAGAAGAAAGATACCGTGGTAAATAGATTCAACAAGAAAAAATGGATAGAGGTCTTAATATCTAATGAAGAGTTTGCCTATATGAACTCAATGTTTGATCAACGATCAAAACAAGGAGGGTTTTATTGCTATTTTCGTGAAGCGAGAACCACTTTAGATTTTGATCTTGCAACTAGGTGTTTGTCAGTGATTGAAGATGTGGCAATACATAGAGGACAAAGTCTTAAAACTGGTCACGCTACTAGTGTTTTGAGAAGTTTTGCAACCATCAATGAAGTGACCGAAAAACATGCGAGTAAGGATCAAGATGAAGATGTTTAAAGAAGTGTCAGCTACTAGAAATATAAAACTTGGCCCAACAAAGAACTAAGTTAAAAACCGAGCCTTTTATAAGTAATAGCCCATTGAATTGTCGTGTTTTTATGATAAAATGTAAAGTTTATTTTACATTTAGAATGATTTGTTTTACATTTGACCCATCAATCTATTAAATCATTTATCATGAAAACGAACTATTTATTACCCCATCGCTATAAGTTCATAGGCTGGATATTGTTTCTGCTCGGACTCGTGGGCGGGCTCTATGTTTTTATAACAGGCTATGAGCAAGATATTTTATCAACCCAGGTGTTATCAATTTATAACAACGATAGTCTTTTTGGAAAGGAGAAAGGGTTCTTCAAAATTATTGAAAATGATATTTTCGACGAATTAGTAGCCTTGGCTATGATCATAGGAGGACTTTTTATTGTTTTTTCAAAAGAAAAAATTGAAGACGAATTTATTTATAAGCTTCGCAAGGATTCCTTGGTTTGGGCACTAATATTTAATTATTCGGTCCTGGTAATAGCCATTTTATTTGTCTACGATTTCGTCTTTTTTGATGTTTTAGTTTTCAATATGTTTACTCCTTTGATCTTTTTTATTTTACGTTTTAACTTCTTGAAAATCAAATCACAAAGTCATGAAGAATAAGATAAAAGTACAGCGAGCCATGCACGATATGACGCAAGCAGATTTGGCGGGAAAGATTGGTGTAAGTAGACAAACCATCAATGCTATGGAGAAAAATAAATATGTTCCTTCTACGGTACTCGCCTTAAAGATTGCGCAGCTCTTCAAAACTCCATTAGAGGAAATCTTCTTTCTAGACGGGGACGAATAGCAAAAGTGGTAAGATTTTTGCTATAGTTTAACAAGACGTAAAGAGATATTGTACGAAAACAGAATTAACTTCGTTCAATGATGAATCAATCAACAATCAACTAACAACCATCCATGAAATATATTTTTGGGCTACTCCTATTTTTTTTGGTGTCTACGGCCTTTTCTCAAAACAAACCCTTTACGCTTAGTGGAACACTTGTATCAGCCGAAGACCAACAACCCATGGAATCGGCAACTATCTACTTGGAACGAATTAAGGATTCTACTTTAGTAACCTATACCATTTCTGACAAGGACGGGAAGTTTTCTGTTCAAGGTAAAACGACAGACGAGAGTTTACGTCTCAATGTTTCCTTTGTGGGCTTTCAAACCTTGCAACAAAATGTACTGATAGATAAGGTTGAAATTGAATTAGGGACTTTTGAAATGACCAAAGGGGAAACCTTGGGCGAAGTGCTAATTAAATCTAGGGCACCCATCACTATTAAAAAGGACACGTTGGAGTTCAACGTAAAGTCTTTTAAAACACGGAAAGATGCTACCGTCGAAGATTTACTTAAAAAACTACCTGGTGTCGAAGTCGATGAGGATGGAAAGATTACTGTAAATGGTAAAGAAGTGAACAAGATACTAGTGAATGGCAAGCCGTTCTTTGGTGATGACCCAACCATTGCGACTAGAAACCTTACCAAGGAGATTATAGAAAAAGTACAAGTAACCGACACGAAAACGGACGCCGAAGCCTTTGCTGGTGAATCCACTGACGGCGAAAATAAAACGATAAACCTAACCATCAGTGAGGAAAACAACAAAGGAGTTTTTGGTCGAGTCGCGGGAGGAGTAGGAACGGATGATCGCTATGAAGGGGCCGGATTCTTTAATCGATTTGATAACGATCAAAGGATAAGTGTCCTAATTGGGGGTAATAATATCAACTCGCCAGGATTTAGTTTTGGCGAAATTCGAAAAATGTTTGGGGGAGGTAGAAGTATTTGGCGAAATAGTAATGGTGGTTTTGGAATTGACGGACGACAGTTTGGAGGTGGACAAGGGATTGTTACTTCAAGAAATGGAGGAGCCAATTATGCAGATACTTTTGGGGAACATTTGGATATCACAGCCGATTATTTTTATTCGGGAAGTGATAGTGAAGATCGGAGCAGTTCTCAACGGGAAAATATTCTACCTGACACCCGATTTTTTACTGACTCCAATTCAGAAACGGATGCTATGAATAATAATCATAACGCCAATTTGCGCTTTGATATCAAGGTAGATTCTACTTTTTTGATCAACATAAAGCCTTCCTTCAGTTTTTCTGATGGTGATCGACGTTTCAATCGTAATGAGTCTTCCAGTGATGAAGATGGCTTGTTGACTAACCAAGGTATAACGAATTCAGTGTCGACAGACGAATCGAGAAACTTCACCAACAATTTAGATTTGACGAAGCGTTTCGGTGATCGAGGTTCTTTTGTGAAGTTTACGATGACCAATGAATTCAGAAATGATAATGGAGATGATTTTTTGAATTCAAGAACTGAAATATTCGGAGATCTTCCAGAAACTATTGAACGGAATCAATTTACCGAGAGTGAGCTGGACTTAAATAGCTTTTATGCGCAGGTGACGTATCGATATCCTTTGATCTCCAAAAAACTATTCTTGGATACTCGTTTTGGTCATAGAGATGATACGAGAAAAAGCGTAGAAAGCACTTTCGATTTTGATGAAAGTACTCAGTCTTATTCCAATTTCAATACGGATTTAAGCACCAATTTTAGCTATACAAATAGAAGAACAACGCCATCATTGGCCCTCAATTATCAAGGTGAGAAAGTTTCGGGAGCCATACGATCGGGCTATGTTTTTAGGACACTTTCTAATAATGATCAACTACGACCAGAAACAACCTTTGAGCAAAAATTTGAAGCCTTAGAATTGAGTACCTATATTAATTACCGCTTTAGTCCAAAATCTTCAGTTTATTTTAACTATAGATTAAGTAATACACCGCCAGATTTATCGCAATTGCAACCTTTTCAAGATGTTAGTGACCCTTTAAATGTTGTTACGGGGAATCCCGATTTGGAACCTGCCAACCGAAATAATTTATATGTTGGTTATAACGCGTTCGATTTTCAGAAGGGAACAGGTTTTAATCTCTATGCCGGTGGTAGTGTGACCAACAATCAGGTAGTTACAAAGACCATTGTCGATGAGAATTTTGTTCGAAATACCACCTTCGCCAATGTGGATGGGGTGTATAATTTTTGGGGAAGTGCAAACTACAGCAAGAGTATAAAAATTGATACCATTAAGACCCTTAAGTATAACTTTCGGATGTCCTATAATGGAAATCGATCGATCAACTTTAACAATGAACAACAATACGCCTCTACACGAACATCCATTACCCCTAATGTGCGAGTTACCTTTACGTGGAAAGATATATTCGATTTCATTCCTAGTTATAGTCTGGCTTTCTCCAGCAACAGTTACGACCTAGATTTATTCGAGGATCGTAACTTTGTGAGTCATACCGCAGGTCTTGAAACGGTTACTTATTTGCCTAAAAAATTAGAGTGGCGCAACGATATTAATTTTAACTATAACCCAGATATTGCCCCTGGATTTCAAAGGAGTGCTTGGTTCTGGAATACCACATTGGCCTACTCAGTGCTAAAGGACAAAGGGACGATCACATTAAAAGTGTACGATTTGCTGGGTCAAAATACCAATGCGCGACGTACAGCAACGCAAAATTATATTGAGGACAGTCAAAGTTTAGTATTGCAGCGTTATGCGATGCTTAGTTTTAGTTGGAAGTTTAATAGTCTGGGTAAAAAAGGAGAAACAGGGAAGGATCAAATGTTCTTCCATTAATGTATTCTGAAAAAGATATGAATCAAATTTTATAGGTGCTAATGGCATCATTATTCTAATGAAAAAAAACCGTTTTATAATCACCCTTATTGGGCTCGTGCTTCTTACGGGCATGGCGTTCTATATTAGATCTCTTTCCTCTGAGGTGGCCGAGGCTTTTATAACGATCGAAGAGCGATTGGATGAAGCCAACGAGATGAATAGAGAAAAAAGTGATTCTATAGCTTCAGCATTGACGGCAGGCTATGGACTGGCGTCGGATCGAGGGCGTTTTTTGGATAGTGTTTCCTTGCAATTGGAAGGTTATTTAACCTCCTTAAAATCGGATATGAAACGAAGCGTTGCTAATGATGGATATGAAGCTTGGGAGTCTTCTGCGTTTTTGGACGCGTTGTTTTTTGAAGGAGCAACCATTTCATCGGGTGGACATGAGTTTATAGGAAGAATAGATGTATATCGAATGGCAGTATCTGGACATTTTAAAAAGGATTTTCCCGAAATAATTGAGCGCTTGGAAGAAGATTTTTCAACAGCTCCAGTGTTGGATAATGAAGGGCGACAGCAAAATTGGCTGCCTTATAATTTTAAGGGATTCCCGCTAGTGGCTACCATGACTGAAATAAGTCAGATGGAGTCGGATATTAAGCGAACCAAACTCGAATTGTTTTCGGCCTTAGTTAGTTCCGAAGAATAAAAAACCAATTTGCTGAAAGGGACCAATAACCCAACCACCAACTCTTAAAATTAACACATCAGTACTTCTGAAATAATCTTCTTTTCTAGGCTCAAAGGCAACAGAAGATACCTCTTTAGTTTAATTGTCCTTCTTGAAGATCGGACATATCCTTTTGTTTTAATTTCTCTATTAAGATGGCGTACATATCCTTAGGTAACCCACAGGCAATAAGGTATTCTTTCATTAATTCCTCTTCTTCTTTTTCGATAGAGCCATCTGCTAATAGTACCACAGCGGCTTGGGCTAATATATTCATGAGCGATTCTGAAGACAATGCCTTTCGGGCTTCGTTTAAATAATTAAACACCTGATTGTCTTTGTTTAAATTCACCTTCACTTCTCGGTGCACTTGTAATAATTCGTGCTTAAATTCATCAAAATTTTCGATGGCATCGTTAATTTCACGTTCTTCTTCTTCAGCATAGTCCCCATCGATCATCGCCATATGGGTCATGGCCGCAATTAATGCATCGGAATAAATTTTGCGTGCAGCTTTTTGGCTTGCGTCTATTTCCTCTTGGGACTGCGCTAATACATTTTTTACGTTTTCATTATAGGCCGACTTGCATCGATCACATTCATAAAATCGATCAATCACATCCAGCGGGATTATTGGAATAAAGAAAAGCGTAAACCAACGTCGATAAAGCCTATGAATTAAACTTCCGTCATTACAGTTAGGACAGGAGTTCGCTAGGGTTTCGCTGTCTTTCACGGCATGCTTGATTCCGCGGGTTCCAAAGATGATAAACATAGGATTGTTTTTGGTTAGTAATCCTTGAAGATAAACATATTAGATACATCGTTGAATTTTTGAAGAAACAATTACGGGGATTAAACTAACGGGGTCTAGTAGCATGGAGATACAGGCCGAGATTTGTTAGAGATTTGCCTTAATTTTTAACAACTCGGAGCGAACGGTTTCTAATTTTCGAATGATTTCAAAATTATCCAAGGTTTTGTGTTTGTTTTCTTTGAGATGTGTTTTGGCGCCTTCCAAGGTAAATCCACGCTCTTTCACCAAATAATAGATGAGTTCAAGGTTTTTGACATCACTAGGTGTGAACTTTCGGTTTCCCTTTGCATTTTTTTTGGGTTGCAGGACATCAAATTCCTTTTCCCAAAAACGAATCAAAGAAGTATTCACGTCAAAGGCCAGAGCCACTTCGCCAATATTATAGTATAGTTTTTCAGGTAGATCTACGTGCATTAATCGAGGGATTGGTTCTCTTGTTGGGATTTCTTAAGTAAATCCGCAAATTCTTCGCTGGTCAAGTTTCCGTAGTAAAAATTAATAGGATTGATACGGTCACCGTCTTTGAAGATCTCATAATGGAGATGAGGAGCTTCACTTCTTCCTGTGCTACCCACAAACCCAATAAGATCACCACGTTTTATTTTCTGACCCTTACGAACATTGTATTTGTACAAATGCGCATAGAGGCTTTCATAGCCAAATCCATGGTCAATACGAATATGTCTTCCATAACCTGAAGCCGAGTTATCTGCACGACTCACTACACCATTACCCGAGGCGTAGACAGGCGTTCCTCTTGGAGCGGTAAAGTCCATACCCCAGTGTTTTTTAATTGCTTTTGTAAAAGGATCGGTTCTATAGCCAAATCCGGAAGCCATGCGGGTTAAATCCTCATTATTCACGGGTTGGATCGCTGGAATTGCCTCCAAAAGCTTTTCTTTTTCTTCGGCTAGTTTGGAAATTTCATCCAAAGACTTGGACTGAACCACAATTTGTTTCGTTAGGATATCCAAACGTTTGTGCGATGCTATAATAAGTTTAGAATTGTCGTAACCTTCCTTAGATTTGTAGCGATTTGTTCCACCAAAACCTGCTTTTCGTTGCTCTTCAGGAATTGGATTTACCTCAAAATACACCCGATATAAGTTGTTATCTCGATCTTGTAATTCGTCAAGAACGATGGCGCGTTGTTCAAATTCTCGATTTAGTATTTCATAATTGAGGAGTAAATTAGAATTTTCACGAAGAAGTGCCTTCTCTTTAGGTGTTTCAATCCCTGGTATATTCAGATATACGATATTCAATAAAAAACCGCTGATTACCATTCCTATAATCACCAAAAAAATAAAGCTGAACTTGCGTCCTTTTTTTTGCTCAATTTTCCGGTAGGAAAGCGTATCGCTATCGTAGTAATATTTTACCTTAGACATATATTAAAAAGTCCTATTTTTGTGGTTGATAATAAGGGCTAACCATTTTTCTAACGCTGTGCAAAGATAGAAATTGTTTAGTGCTACAATATACGGAAATTCAATTAACTGTTTTTTATGACATCCTCGGAGATACGTAGCAAATTTTTAGAGTTTTTTAAATCGAAATCACATACGGTTGTGGCTTCGGCACCAATGGTTGTTAAGGATGATCCCACCTTAATGTTCACCAATGCCGGGATGAATCAATTTAAAGAATACTTTTTAGGAAATAAGGAAGCCAAAAGCCCTCGGGTATCTGATACCCAAAAATGCCTTCGTGTAAGTGGAAAACATAACGACTTGGAAGAGGTAGGTATGGATACCTACCACCATACCATGTTTGAAATGTTGGGGAATTGGAGTTTCGGTGATTATTTTAAAAAGGAAGCCATCGGTTGGGCTTGGGAATTATTAGTGGACGTCCTTAAAGTAGACAAGGACATGCTCTATGTGACCATCTTTGAAGGTGACGCGTCCAAAGGTTTAGAACGAGATACTGAAGCCTACGATTTTTGGAAACGATATATTGCTGAAGATCGAATCCTGAATGGTAATTATAGCGACAACTTTTGGGAAATGGGAGATCAAGGACCTTGTGGACCTTGTAGTGAGATTCATGTGGATATCAGATCCGCTGAAGATAAAGCCAAATTAGACGGTGCCACCTTGGTGAATATGGACCACCCGCAAGTGGTGGAAGTCTGGAACCTGGTGTTTATGCAGTTCAATCGCAAAGCGAATGGTAGTTTGGATAAACTTCCTGCGCAGCATGTGGATACCGGAATGGGCTTTGAACGCCTTTGTATGGTGTTGCAAGGAAAACAAAGTAACTACGACACCGATGTTTTTACCCCGCTAATTCGTGAGGTGGAAGCCGTGACCAATAGCCGTTATGGCAAGGATGAAAAAGTAGATATCGCGATTCGGGTGATTAGTGATCATGTACGTGCCGTGTCTTTTTCCATTGCCGATGGACAGCTACCAAGCAATTCGGGTGCGGGCTATGTGATACGCCGTATTCTAAGACGAGCTATCCGATACGGATTTACATTTTTAGATAAGAAAGAGCCCTTTATTTATAAGCTAGTGCCGACTTTGGTGAAGCAAATGGGAGGAGCCTTTCCTGAACTCGTTTCAGAAAAAAACTTGATTACCAACGTGATTCGTGAAGAGGAGCATTCGTTTTTACGAACGCTTTCAGAAGGGATGTTGCTGCTAGAGACTATTGTAAAAGATGCTACTTCCAAAACAATCGATGGCGCCAAGGTGTTCGAATTAAAAGATACCTACGGCTTTCCTGAAGATTTAACCGACTTGATTCTTCGAGAGCAGGGCTTCAATTATGACGTAGACACGTTCAATAAACGATTGAAACAACAACAGGAATCGGGAAGAGCTGCTACTAAAATAGAGACCGGCGACTGGGTAACGTTGCTTGATGATCCTGTAGAAGAATTTGTTGGCTTTGACACACTAGAAGTGGCGGTAAAGATTACACGTTATCGTCGTATCGAAAGTAAAAAGGACGGCGAATTATATCAGTTGGTCTTTAATATCACACCTTTTTACCCTGAAGGCGGTGGTCAAGTTGGAGATAAGGGGTACTTGGAGGCACCCAATGGGGAAGTCGTTTATATTGTAGATACCAAAAAGGAAAATAACTTAATTGTTCACTTTGCGAAGAATCTTCCACGTAAACCGGAAGATACTTTTAGAGCGAATGTGGATAAGCAACAGCGCTCCAGAACAGCTTCCAATCATACGGCGACGCATTTGTTACATCAGGCGCTACGCAATATTTTGGGCGAACATGTGGGTCAAAAAGGA
>Ga0256847_1001575_pt1 | contig 11316 bp, 7 predicted proteins | sample TeddybearmetaG_FD_189099 | JGI IMG/M metagenome (GOLD analysis project Ga0256847, IMG submission 189099) | Hydrothermal vent microbial communities from East Pacific Rise, Pacific Ocean - Teddybear | ecosystem: Environmental > Aquatic > Marine > Hydrothermal vents | place: Pacific Ocean: East... | reverse complement strand
AAAACAGTTCATCATCACGTAACGCCTAAAATCGGCACCAACATAGAACCTGCTTCACTCAAGATAACCGGAATAGATCTCACCGACCCGGAGCGAAACTCAATCAGTGAACAGGAAGCATTCAAGGATTTATTTACCCATGTACGCGCAGAGTTAAAAACCCATAACTGTCAGAGGGCTATTCTGGTCGCACACAATGCCGCTTTTGATCAGCAGTTTATAAATTCTGTCTGTGAACGTAGCAACATAAACCGCTGCCCCTTCCACCCATTTTCAAGCATTGATACCGCCTCTTTATCGGCGCTCGCTGTCGGTCACACTGTGTTAAGCAAGGCTTGTGCAAGGGCTGGTGTGGACTTTGACACGCGATCTGCGCACTCAGCGATATATGACGCACAAAAAACGGCGGAGCTGTTTTGTAACATAGTGAATAGATGGCAGACCCTGGGCGGCTGGCCGCTTCAGGATAAGTGGACTTAACCCGACTAAGGGCTTTTGCTGGCTAAGGGCTTTTTCTGGCTAAGGGCTTTTTCTGGCTAAGGGCTTTTTCTGGCTAAGGGCTTTTTCTGGCTAAGGGCTTTTTCTGGCTAAGGGCTTTCGGTAGCGGCGGCGGCTTCGTTTATCAGCGTTTGCAGCTCACCGGTATCGTACATTTCTGTAATGATGTCGCACCCACCAACCAATTCACCACCCACCCATAGTTGGGGAAAAGTCGGCCAATTGGCTATTCCTGGCAAGGTGGCACGGATGTCCGGATTACTCAAAATATCTACATAGGCGAATCGTTGCTCGCAACCCATCAAACACTGGACGGTTTGTGCTGAGAAACCGCATTGGGGAGCCTGGGGAGAGCCTTTCATATAAAGAAGAATCGCATTACTCTCGATTTGTTCACGGATTGTCTCTTCAGTACTCACAGGACTTTACCTCTATTAAACTTTTCTGCAGCATAAGCGCTGTCATCATTATACCCCTTCACGTATTCAGCACAAAGAGTAAGCAACATTATGATCGATTTTGACCAGGTTGTAGACCGCGCCAACACGGGCAGTACGAAATGGAACAAGTACAAAGGGCAGGACATATTGCCATTCTGGGTTGCAGACATGGATTTTGTCGCCCCACCACAGATACAAGCCGCCTTAACAGCCCGGATAGAACACGGTATTTTTGGTTACTCAAGACCCTCTCAAACTCTCATCGACGCATTTCTGGACTGGCTGGAAAGTGAGTACAAATGGACAGTTCCTGCTGAATGGCTTGTGTGGTTACCGGGCGTGGTCCCCGGCTTCAATCTGGCCTGCAGAGCGGCTGGAAGCCCGGGAGACGCTGTAATGATGAGCGTTCCCGTGTACTACCCTTTTCTTTCCGCTCCTAAGAATAGCGAACGATCCCCGATCTATGTCGACAAACACATGGTAAATGGGCGCTGGGAGATGGATTTTGAAGCCATGGGGGAGTTTTATACAAAACGCTGTAAAATGTTTTTGTTGTGCAATCCACACAACCCTACCGGGCGTGTATATACTCGCGAAGAGCTCTCCCGGCTGGCAGAATTCTGCCTGGCAAATGACATGCTGGTTTGTTCAGATGAAATTCATTCTGGCATTTTACTGGATACTGATAAATCGCACATACCCATAGCCAGTTTGTCACGCGAGATCGCACAACAATCCATCACGCTGTATTCTCCCACCAAGGTCTTCAATATTCCCGGCTTAAGTTGTGCAATGGCCGTGATTCCCGACAGAGAAGTCCGTTCAAGGTTTCGAAATGCTTATGCCGGGCTAATATCCGGAATAAGCCCTTTGGCATTAACCGCTACCGAAACAGCTTTTACACAACCGGGTACCTGGATTAATGATCTCACTGAATATTTACGCGGCAACAGAAACCGCTTACAGGCCGCAGTTGAAGCACTACCAGGGGTACACTCCATCCCTGCAGAGGCGACCTACCTTGCATGGATAGACGTTCGGGAGCTGAAGCTAAAAAAACCTGGGGCCTACTTTGAATCGTTTGGCCTGGGACTGTCAGAGGGCAAACAGTTTAGGGGAGACGGATACATACGCTTTAACTTTGGCTGTCCCCGCGTGACACTTGAGGAGGGAATAGTACGATTCGAAAAAGCAGTATTGGCTCGCAATGCACAGTTAGAGGTATAGACAGGCCAGCTTCTCCAGCCCCCTCTACTGCTTTCCCCAGCCTCCACCACCTGGCGTTGAAATACTCAAACGATCCCCGGGTTTCGCGGAGAAGTTAAGTTTGGCACCAATCACCCTGCCGTTGAGAATATTTTCGCCAGTGCGAGCGGAATCACCACCGGCCAGACCCCAGGGTGCGCTGGTTCGACGTTCTGTTAACAAACTCACTTCAGTGTCTTCCAGAAACCTGAATTCCCTTATCAGTCCATCGCCTCCGGCATACCTGCCTGCCCCGCCTGAGTTGCGATTAAGTGAATAACGAACAATCTGCAGCGGGTAGTGGGCTTCCAGACTTTCAACCGGAGTATTAAGTGTATTGGTCATATGTGAATGACGCCCCGACAATCCAACCCCCTGCGCATGCGCCCCCAATCCACCCCCTATGGTTTCATAGTAATCCCACGATCCGCAATCACCCGACAGGGATCTTCTCCCCATCGCTATATTGTTCATCGTGCCCTGACTGGCTGCGGGAATGACATCTGGAATCGCAGCCGACAGAGCACCCAGCAAGACATCCACAATGCGGCTGGAAGTCTCTACATTACCTGCTGCAACGGCGGCCGGATATCGGGCATCAACCAGGCTACCCGGTCGGGTAATAATTTTTATAGCCCTGAAGCTGCCATAGGCAGCAGGCGTCTGAGCAGGCATGAGGCAGCGAAACACGTAATAAACCGCAGCAGCGGTTACTGCTTTGGGGCAATTGATATTTCCCTGCACCTGGTCATCCGTATCACATAAATCCACACTCACATCCTGGCCTTTTACGCTTACCACGGCGCGGATACGAATATTTGTACTACCAGCACCATCATCATCCATTACATCGCTAAAACTGTAAGTCCCATCGGGAATCAAGGCAATGGCACTTCGCGTTAGTCGTTCGACATAGTCGTTAAGGCTGTCTACCTTGTGCATGAAAGTTGCTATTCCCTCGGATTGCAATAGCTCACCGAGGCGCAACTGCCCAATTTTGTTTGCACCAAATTGCGCAAAATAATCACCCAAAGATTGCCTCGCGCGATAAGAGTCCAGGGACTTGCCCGCTGAAGGCTCCTTCTTTTTACTCGCTGAAGGCTCTGCTGAAGGCTCTTTCTCTTTATCCGCTGAAGGCTCTCCCGACAGGGAATCAAACAGGGAGAGAAGTGCCGGGGTGGGTTGTCCGCGCTCAAACATGAGGGTAGGTGGAATTATCAGACCTTCTTCCTCCAGCCGGGTGGAAAGAGGCATTGACCCCGGGCTATCAGATCCAATATTGGCATGGTGAGCCCGGGAGGCTACAAATGCACATAGGGTATCAGCGTAAAATACCGGGTTTATCACTGTGATGTCGGGTAAATGCGTTCCACCCAGAAAAGGATCGTTGACCATCACCATGTCACCGGGCTGCCAGTCAAACTGAGCCACGAGTGATTGCATTGCAAAAGCCATGCTGCCGAGATGTACCGGGATATGTGCTGCCTGGCCAAACAATTTCCCTTCGGCATCAAAGAGCGCACAGGAGAAGTCCAGACGATCCTTTATGTTCGGAGAAAATGCAGAACTCTTCAGTGTCACACCCATTTCATCGCATATCGCCTGTACACGATTGCTAAATAACGAGAGTTTTACGCCGTCCATATCTTGCCTTTCGTTTCACCCCTAAAGCGGTTGACTACACAAGCAGCCCTATGCGTATAATGCCCTCTCGGGCAGCTCAAAGCTGCCCTTTTTTATTCTAGTTTAAGCCAGGGTCAAGACAATGACACTCATGAATACCTACGCTCAACTTCCGGTTGCCTTTGAGGTCGGTGAGGGTGCGTACCTGCAGGATACCCAGGGAAAACGTTACCTGGATGCTCTCTGTGGACTGGGTGTAACCAGTCTCGGCCATGCGCACCCAACCGTAACAGCTGCCATCGCGTCCCAGGCAGGACGCCTGTTACATACGTCCAATTTGTACGAGATACCCAATGCCGAAAAACTCGCTGACAGGTTGTGCGAAGTAGCTGGTATGGATTCTGTGTTCTTCTGCAATTCGGGAGCAGAAGCAAATGAAGCCGCCATCAAAATAGCCCGTCTTTTCGCCAACCGGCAAAAAAAGGAAGGCGCAAGCATTATAGTATTCGAAGGCTCCTTTCATGGTAGAACCATGGCGACTTTGACGGCAACAGGTAACCGCAAGGTTCAGGCCGGATTTGAACCCTTGCTGTCCGGATTTGTACGAGCACCCTACAACAATGTAGAAGCCATCCAGACTATTGCTGAAAACACCAATCAGGTTGTAGCCATTCTTGTAGAACCGGTTCTGGGCGAAGGCGGAATAATTATCCCGGATGACAACTACCTGGACGAACTGCGTAACATTTGTAACCGGCAAAACTGGTTATTGATGCTGGACGAAGTACAAACTGGTAACGGGCGAACCGGCAGGTACTTCGCGTACCAACACAGTGATATCCTACCGGACGTAGTCACAACGGCAAAAGCACTGGGTAATGGCTTACCCATTGGGGCCTGTCTGGCGCGTGGAACAGCAGCGTCCCTATTGCAACCAGGTTCCCATGCTACCACCTTTGGAGGTAATCCGGTTGTTTGCGCCGCCGCCCTGGCAGTATTGGATACGATCGAAAAAGATCAGTTGATACCCCGTGCAGAACTACTGGGTAAACGCATGCTGGAAGGCTTTGAAAAAAATCTGAAGGGATGCAACCAGGTGAGACAAATTCGAGGCAAAGGTCTGATGCTGGCTATTGAACTTAATGTGGACTGTCCAGACGTGGTGAGCGAAGCGCTAAACAAAGGCCTGTTAATCAATGTTACCCAGGGAAATGTAATACGTATGTTACCCCCCCTAATTCTGAAAGAAGCCGAAGCAGACGAAATAGTGGCAACAGTTTCCCGGTTGATACTGGATATGGAATAACAATGCGCAGCTTTTTATCTTTGTTAGACTTATCCAGCGAGGAACTCTACCAACTGGTTAATCGCGCCTCCGAGCTAAAGAATCTCTTAAAAGCGGGTGAACAACATCGTCCGCTTAAAGGGAAAACGCTCGCAATGATTTTCGAACTTTCCTCGACACGTACCAGAGTCGCGTTCGAAACCGGCATGTTTCAATTAGGTGGACACGCTGTTTTTATCGACCGCAAAAGCAGCCAACTTGGTCGGGGTGAGCCGGTGGAAGACAGCGCACGCGTACTCTCCCAAATGGTTGACATCGTATCTATCCGTACTTCTGACCACGCACGACTGGAAGCATTTGACGGTGCCGCAACGATACCTGTAATAAATGCCATGTCTGACACACTACATCCATGCCAGTTATTGGCAGACATTCAAACTTTTCAGGAAAAGCGCGGCTCTATCTCCGGAAAAAAGGTCGCCTTTATTGGCGACGGCTACAATATGTGTAATTCCTATATGAACGCAGCAGACCAGTTTGGCTTCCAACTGCACCTCGCCTGCCCACAAGGTTTTCGCCCGGATCAGCAGCGCATAGATCAAAGCAACAATATTCACTTGCTGGAATCACCCGAAGAAGCAGTGGAAAATACGGATCTGGTTGTAACAGACGTATGGTCGTCTATGGGTCACGAAGAAGTGCAGGCACAAAGAGCGGCGGCCTTTGATGGATACCAGGTTGACTCAAAACTGCTTGACCTGGCAGATGAAAATGTACTGTTCATGCACTGCCTGCCCGCACACCGTGGCGAGGAAATCAGCGCAGAACTCCTGGATGACCCAAGATCTGTTGCCTGGGAAGAGGCAGGCAACCGCCTTCACTCACAAAAGGCCCTGCTGGAATTTCTATTGAAATAAACTGAGGGAATAATTACTAGGGATTCAGGTCACTCAGAAGTAAGGGTTTTTCAATCCCGTAGCCCTGGCCATAATCAATGCCAATTTCGGTTAGTTTTTCAAGAATGGAGTCGTTTTCCACATACTCGGCAATGGTAAGCTTACCCATGTAATGGCCAATTTCGTTGATGGATTTCACCACCGCGTAGTCACTGGGATTTTTGTCCATATCCTTAACAAACACACCATCTATTTTCAGGTAATCAACTGGAAGATTGCGTAAATAGGAGTATGAGGATAGGCCGGTGCCAAAGTCATCCAAAGAAAATTTACAACCAATAATTTTCATGCGGTTCATGAAATCGATAGCATTTTCAAGGTTTGAAATGGCTGCAGTTTCAGTAACTTCAAAGGTGATTTTTCCGGTGGGAATCTGATAAGTCGAAAAATTTTCCATAATGAATTCGGAGAAGCTTTCATCATTGATCGAATGCCCGGATACATTGATTGAGAAGCCTGAAAAGCGGTCCACTTTTGAACGGTTTTCCGCCATCCATCTAAAAGTATTTTCGATAACCCAGCGGTCAACCACTATCATGCGGTTATAGGTCTCTGCAGCCAGGATAAAATCACCGGGTGCCACGATATCGCCCAATTCATCTCTCATGGTGAGCAATATTTCATAGTGTGCTGCACCCGGATCCCGGTTGTGTAACGGGGCAATGCGCTGGCAGTTAAGAATAAGTCGATTTTCATCCACCGCCTTATCAAGCGCTGTCACCCACTCCATTACACCGTGGCGCCTCATCATGCGCGCATCACCAATTTCGTATTCCTGAATTCGGTTACGGCCTGCTTCCTTTGCCATGTAACAGGCTTCATCAACATGGCGCATTACAGTATCAACACTGTCGGTGATCTCATCAAGAAAGACCAGGCCCATGCTGGCACTAATTGTGTATTTCCTTTCCTGCCACTCAAATTTCAGATTACGCATCGCATTCATAACATCCTGGGCATGTTGCCGGGCTCCCTGGGTCAGTACATTTTCAATCAGGATTCCAAACTCGTCCCCCCCCAATCGAGCAACACAAACAGCAATGTCTGAAAGCAGATCGGTCAAAACCTCACCCACCTGCTTGAGTAGTTCATCACCAGCCGCATGGCCGCTGGTATTGTTTACAATTTTGAACTGATCTAAATCCAGATAAAGCAGCACATGTTGTTTGTTTTGCAATTTTGCTCGCATAATGGATGCTTCAAGATTGCGTTCAAACTCCTTGCGATTTATCAGTCCAGTCAACTCATCATGACTCGACTGGAACATCAAATCATCGTGCATGTTTTGTAACATGCGCTGGGAAGCACGCTCCATCAGGGGCATATCAAAATCTTCCAGTAAGGTAATTCGACCGTCGTGAAGCTGATCGGTAAGTTCCTTGAGATTAAACCCGAGAACCTTTACACCTTTGCGGTTTACCAGTACAAACTGTGTGTAGTTGTCCCCTACAAAGGCAAAAGACAAAATAAGCGGGCGACCATGCGTATCGCTCATTGCCACCCATTCACCAACATGTATGCGTCGTGCCCGATCCAGCGACTGCCCCCAACTTTGCTGGATTTCCTCGTCCTCGGACTCTGTTGTCGGATTTTCATCTGCCAGGATATCGGCAAGCCCCAGAGCTTCCGAAACACCATCACCGGACACAAAGGTTGTTTCACATTTCTGTTTATTTCCGGAGGCATCGCCAATGAGCGCTGAACTCAATGCCATTATCAACGGTGTGCGCTTTGCCGGCTCGAAGGAAATACTGTTCAGGCCTTCAACAACACGTTTTAACAGCCCCTCTGGTTCGGTAAAATCTACGTCTCCGGATTGAGACGTCCCCACCAATTGAGCCATCACCTGGTCGAGTATGCTCAGCGTGTCTGCCCACTGGTTACTTTCCGGTCCGGCACGCAAAAAAGTATGCACCATCAGGTTCCGCCAACCCGGATTTAACAGCTCAAGCAACAAATTGGGCACGTCCTGTTCGGCAATTCGAAGCTCAAGCTCCTTAACAACCGCACGCCTCGCACGAGCCAGCTTCTGGTGTCCTTCACTGGTTTTGACTGTCCGTTCAACGTTACCCTGATACGCTTTACTCTGTTGCGCAACCAGCGGGTTCAGTTCATGCAGAATTTCTTCAAAAATTTCCGGATTGGAGTCATACTCTTTTACCAGTCGATCTAACAATTCATCTACTTTGCGACCTACATTTCGATCGATACCAACGCCTACATCCTTGGCGTTACCCAGCCGGGCCAGAGTGTTCAATACCTGTACTGCGCTGTGTGGCTCATCAACATTGGACGCCAGAAAACCAGGGTCACTCAAGGCCACTTTATTGAGGGTTAGCTCCATACGCTTAAGCCAGTCACGGATACCGTCCGTTAGAAATCCGTCAGCCTGGATCGAATCCACAAGGTTTTCCATTACACCCAGAGCATCGTACTGCTCTTCAGCAATGGCTTTTCTACCGCCATGTGTGCCTTCGAGAATTTGCAATAAACGTGGCTTAAGCCGGATATCACCCAACGAAGTATCATCACCCAACTCGTTTTCGACCCGGGCCATCGCCTGTAAAATATCAGTTGTATGATAACGCTGTTCCGGTTGTGCATCCGCTGGCGCAAAACTTAAGCCGGAATCATGTCCCTGCTGTGTTCTGGCGCTTCGCCCCAGGCTCAGCAGTTCCCGTGCGGTCTTATAAACATCAGCGGTTCCGGCGTTGGTTTCAAAAGGGTTGTAAGCGCGATTGGTTGGTATACCGTCTGCAGCCATGGCTGCTTCACGAACGGAAGATTCCATGCCTTCATACACGCCAGGACGGGCATGTGCTGAAGCACCCTTCCCCATCCTGGAACGGGCGACAGCCACGTGAACTTCTTCAAGAGACGGAAATATACCTGTATCAGTCAAATAGGCTAACAAAGCGATATAAAAATCCGGCAATACCTTCAATACTATTTCTTCAAAAACCTTGTACAGCTCATAGCGCACATTGCGGCGCAAATCCATATCTTCAATAGCATCATGAAACGCCCAGGTGAGAACGACTGGCCCTGTCGGCATAATATCCTGATGCCCCCATGGCTTCACCACCAGGCCCAGTTGCAGCCTGATATCAATCAAGGTGTTCTTACTCCGCGACTCGGACTTGGAAACCACTTCAGCTACCGCAAGCCACTCTTCGAATTCGTCTGTATCTACCAGGGCCAGCTTTGAACCGCTCCCTACGTCCCCTCCTCCAGACTGTTGGCGTCTACGCTTCTCCAGAACTGCCTTTACATCGGAAACCTTTCTAATCTGCCCAATTACTTCATCCCTAAAACGCTGGCTAATAACTTCGCTGCGTGCCTCTAACTGGTCGAGTGCTTCGAAATACATCATCTGCCCAGCATTGGTCCCCGCATCCCTGGCCTTCACCAGTAATTCTCGAGCACAAATCTCGAAAAACAAGGTGCTTATGGTATGAACTATCTCGCTGGTCCTGGTTTCCAGTTCAGAGCGAATCTTTTTCGCCTCTTCATCAGGAATGCGCTGGTCACGTAACAGTGATTCCGGAACCGTGCCCGCAATCGCCTCCTCGTCCAGGTCCGGATCTGAAGCAACCACTCCGGAGGCTACGGCAAAATCCATCAGGGCGGAAAATATTTCCGGTTCCAGAGGACTTTCAAAACGTACCCCCACACTCATATTCTGGTTAGTGAAACGCGCGACTATGGCTCCCAGTCGGAAGTGTTTCTCACCAAACTCGGTGGGTACCGAAAAATGCAGATCTATCCTGTCACCAGGCCGGGATTTCGAACCGGTAGCCTGCAGGGACCTGCTACCACCAGTACCTACCAACAACACACCCATCTCGCAAAAGTCGCGGATAGTACACAACCATGAGCGCCCTTTTCCGGGATGCAGTAGAGCGCTGATAGATATTGGATGGCGGATATATTGTCGCCGGTTCACTTCTCTTTTTACTCCGGCCTGTTGAGGGGTTGATATTGGGATTGATGATGCTGTTTGCAGGGTAACCGATTAGCCTAATTAATTCACGCCCCCAGTCGGAAACCACGGCGATATCAAAGGAACCAGCCCGTATGCATTGACCTTATGCGCGAACCTTGCCTGCCGGACTCACCATTCTTACGGATGGGGCAATTTCTGTGCGGTTTCTGTGCTTTTTAGCCCGATACAGAGCTATATCTGCCCGATGCAGAAGTTCATCGACATCTTCCTCATTGCAATACTGCGCAATGCCTAAGGAAACGGACACCCTGTAAGCAGGGTCCTCGGGCCGGACTACCCTGTTCAGCAGCCCGAGACGCAATCGTTCTGCAACCGGATAAGCATCCCGGGCACTGGCGCCAGCTAGTACCAGTACAAACTCTTCACCTCCAATGCGTGCAACAAAATCAACATCACGTACAGTTGATGCTGCCAATTCTGCAAATACCTGCAAGACCTTGTCACCTGCCACGTGACCGTATAGGTCATTGGTCTGCTTAAAATGATCCAGATCCGCATAACAAATTGAGAACGCAGGTCCGCCGCGGTCCACAGCAGCCTTCTGGCGGTGTAAATAGTCCATTAGATGTCGACGATTATTAACACCAGTGAGATCATCCCGTAAAGCGAGTTGCTGCAAGCGCTTTATGGAAGATTTGAGCCTTCTGTACCTGCGTAAAAAGTCGGCAACCAATGCCAATGGAACAAACATCAAGCCAATGGCCCAAATTCCAAAAACCACCGGGATGAAAGAACCGTCGGCCAGTAACAGGCCCTGGTTTAAAGCCAGCCAGCATATAAGCGTATAGAGAAACAACCCGGATGCAACCATCAAGGTAGTTCTCAAATTTGCCAGATACGGTAAAATCAGACCCACGTTCAAATTCCGGTGATAAATATTTCACTTAGTATAGATTGTAGGCAAGGCAAGAATTTATGGGTTACACAATGCTTTGTAAGAGAATTGTATGCGCTGCGAACACTTATTTGTCAGAGCCCGCCAGTTAATGAGCGCATGGATTCAGCCCATCCACCTATATACTTTCTGCGCCGCGCAGCATCTAGCGCCGGTGAAAAGCCTTTTTCAACCCGCCAATTTCGGGCCGCCGTATCCAGATCAGCAAACAGTCCAAGTCCTACCCCTGCCAGCATCGCTGCCCCCAGGGCAGTGGTTTCAATACATACCGGCCGCTCAACATCAACATTTAGTATGTCTGCCAAAAACTGGCACATCCAATCATTAACGACCATTCCACCATCTATACGCAGGCATGTGACAACAGC
>Ga0256847_1001574_pt1 | contig 11322 bp, 10 predicted proteins | sample TeddybearmetaG_FD_189099 | JGI IMG/M metagenome (GOLD analysis project Ga0256847, IMG submission 189099) | Hydrothermal vent microbial communities from East Pacific Rise, Pacific Ocean - Teddybear | ecosystem: Environmental > Aquatic > Marine > Hydrothermal vents | place: Pacific Ocean: East... | reverse complement strand
GTGCGTCTGGAAAAACCCGAGGCCATTTCAGAAGCGGGCAGTGTTGGCATAGAAATTGAGCGCTCAAATCCCCGTCGCTAGAAGAACTGCCAGAAGATAAGTGAACATGCCAGAGACCGATACCATCATTGACAAAGAGGTGAAATCCGGTCCTGAGGTCATCAAGGCTTTTTTGAAAACCCTGCCCTCAAAACCCGGTGTCTATCGGATGCTCAGTGAGAGTGGGGAAATACTATATGTGGGCAAGGCCCGCAGTCTCAAAAAGCGTGTGCAGAGCTATACCCGCATGATGGGCCACACTAACAGGATCGCCCAAATGATCCTGTTGACCTGTGATATGGAGTTTATCACCACATCTACAGAAGCTGATGCTCTGCTGCTTGAAGCTAATCTGATCAAGCGGTTTAAACCCAAATATAATGTCATTCTGCGTGATGATAAATCATTCCCCTATATTCTCATTGCCCGGGATCATGAAACACCCCAGATTGTCAAACATCGTGGTGCACGCAATCGCAAAGGAGATTATTACGGACCCTTTGCCTCAGCAGGTAGCGTCAATCGTACATTAAACACCCTGCAACGCGCTTTCCTACTCAGGTCGTGTTCCGATTCCGTTTATGAAAACCGCTCACGGCCCTGCCTGCTTTTTCAGATTAAAAGATGCAGTGCGCCGTGCACTAATGAAATATCAAAAGATGATTATGCCCGTCTGGTAGATGAAACCTCTGATTTTCTTTCCGGCCGCAGCCAGTCTGTCCGGGACCGTTTAGTACTCTTGATGGAAGAGGCCAGCGGAGAACAGGAGTTTGAACGAGCTGCCACATTCAGAGACCGAATAGCTGCGCTCAGCCATATTCAGGCACATCAGGGTATTAATCCCAAAACCATCACGGAAGCGGATGTATTTGCGCTCCACCGGGCGGGGGGCGATGTGTGTATTCAGGTGTTTTTCTTCCGTGCCGGACAAAATTGGGGCAATCGGGCATATTTTCCCCGCGCTGACAAAAGCCATGAGGAACCGGAAATTCTGGAAAGTTTTCTGGCCCAGTTTTATGATGATAAACCGGTGCCGCGCAATATTCTGCTCAGCCACGACATCCCATCGCAAGAGCTTCTTCAGACCGCTCTATCTGTCAAATCAACCCGCAAGATCAATGTGCTTATTCCCCGGCGCGGGGAAAAGAAACTCCTGGTTAATCATGCGCAAACCAATGCCCGTGAAGCACTGGAACGTCGCATGGCTGAAACCGCTTCACATAAAAAGCACCTGCAGGGCCTGAGTGAAATTTTTGATCTGGAGCAACCTCCAGAGCGTATTGAAATTTATGACAACAGCCACATTCAGGGCAGCCATGCCATCGGCGCCATGGTTGTGGCCGGGCCGGAAGGGTTTTTAAAAAACCAGTATCGCAAATTCAACATCAAAGACAAAGATGCAAGTCCTGGTGATGATTATGCCATGATGCGCGAAGTGATGATGCGACGGTTCAGCCGTTTGATCCGCGAGAGTGCCGAGAATCTACCCTCGCCCTCTTATGACAGCACCTGGCCGGACCTGCTGGTTATAGATGGCGGCAAGGGACAGTTGAGTTGCGTTGAAGAGGTTTTAAGTGAACTCGGCCTTGAGGACATGAAGGTTGTGTCGATCGCCAAGGGGCCGGACAGAAATGCCGGTCGCGAACATTTTCATATGTCGGGAAAACCTGCGTTCATGCTGGAGCCAAGAGATCCGGTTCTCTATTATATTCAAAGATTGCGCGATGAAGCCCACCGGTTTGCCATTGGCAGCCACCGTGCCAGGCGCAAAAAAGCACTTGGCGCATCTCCGCTCGATGAGATCGCAGGCGTTGGTCCGGGCAGGAAAAAAGCTCTGCTGAGACACTTTGGTTCAGCAAAAGCTGTAAGTCGCTCTGGATTAACCGATCTGGAAGCCGTAAAAGGTGTAAGCAAATCAATGGCTCAAAAAATTTACAATCATTTCCATATCACATCGACATGATGTGACACTTTTGGTAATCAGACATAATGGATAAAATTCACAAAGATCGCAGAATGCTGGCAACCAGCCTGCCCAATATTCTGACCTATGGCCGTATCGCTGCTGTGCCGGCTATTGTGGCCACCTTCTATTTTGATGGCCATACAGCCAAATGGATTGCCATGTGGATTTTCATTGCGGCCGGTATTACAGATTTCCTCGATGGATATCTTGCCCGCATCTGGGATCAGCAATCTTCGCTCGGTCGGATGCTTGATCCTATCGCTGATAAACTCATCGTCTCATCCGCCTTGTTGATGCTGGCCAGTGACAATACAATTTCCGGACTTTCACTTATTCCGACAATCGTTATTTTGATGCGCGAGATTCTTGTTTCAGGCTTGCGGGAGTTCCTGGCCGAATTGAGAATTAGCGTGCCGTCAAGCAGGCTGGCTAAATGGAAAACTGCTGTTCAGATCACCTCTATCTGCTTCCTGCTGGCTGGTGAAGCGGGCGAAATCGTGCTACCTGGCACCTTAATTATTGGTATGATAGGTCTGTGGCTGGCTGCCATCATTACGCTGTATACCGGGTTTGAATATTTCCGCGCCGGTATCCGCCATCTGCTGGAGGAAAATCAATGAAAATTCTCTATTTCGCCTGGGTGCGCCAAAAAGCCGGTCTGTCAGAAGAAACTGTGGAGCTGCCCGGAGATATCAAAACGCTTAATGATCTGGTTGGGTGGCTGAAAGCACGGGGCCCGGAATTTGAAGCGGCATTTGCAGATATAAAGTCTGTGCGCGCCGCCATAGACCAGGCCCACGCCAGCCTTGATGCCAGCATTGAAGGCGCCAAAGAAATCGCCTTTTTCCCACCGGTTACGGGGGGCTAATGCCTGTCACGTTTAATCGAACTCATCTTATTCGCCATTCCCGTTAATCCACCTACCCGCGTGCGCGAGGATGACAATATTGAGTGGCATTGAATCCAGTTAAACGCAACATGCTTTAGAGATTTAGCGTTCATGGCTCAAGCCGCACCTGATGTTCTTTGGGGTAAGTACATCAATGGTGCGGCCCTAAACTAGCCCTGCTTATACAACTATCAGCAGGGCTACCTGTCATGGCTTTTGATAGTAAATAGTAATCAGGCCTTGGGTAGAGCCAAAGCAATAAAGCGCTTTCCGCGGGCCGATTTAATCAGGAATAGTGCAGTTTTTTTGCCGCTTTTACCTATTTTAACCAAACGATCTTCGATATCGCCAGGGCTTGATACAACTTTGCCTGAGACTTCCAGAACGACATCTCCGCGTTTGATGCCCTTGGCAGATGCCGGGCTATTTGCATCAACACCGCTGACCACCACACGACCTGGTTTTGATCCTGAAGAAAATGACAGGCCGAGGTCAGCGAGCTTCAGCTTTTCCATTTCACCGGCATCTAATGAGGCCTGCTTTTTGCTACTGGGCAGCCTGCCGATCTTCACATTGCGGGTAATCTCACTGCCATCACGCACAATCGTAAAAGATATTTTTTGATTTGGTTTGAGTTTGGCCACCATACGAGCAAGCTCTTTGGGGCTTTTAACGCGCTCACCATTAAGAGCAATAACAGCATCGCCAGCTTCGAAACCTGCATCTTGCGCAGGACTGCTATCAAATACGTCAGCGATCAATGCGCCGCCAGGTTTTTCCAGGCCCAAACCATCTGCGATATCTTTCGTAATGGGCTGAATTTGCACGCCGAGCCATCCGCGTGTAACCGTTCCTGCATCCCTCAAATCAGCCACAACTGATTTTACCATGCTGGCGGGTATGGCAAAACCGATGCCAACACTGCCGCCTGATGGGGAAAAGATCGCTGTGTTGACCCCGATCACTTCGCCTTTGAGATTAAACGCAGGACCACCGGAATTACCGCGATTGATCGCTGCATCAATTTGAATGAAATCATCATAGGGACCAGAGCCGATATCGCGGCCACGGGCGGACACAATACCTGTTGTTACCGAGCCACTGAGACCAAAAGGATTGCCCACAGCCACCACCCAATCACCCACACGGGCGGGCGTGGAGGTAAGTTCCACATAATCAAACTTGTCGGTGCCGGATACTTTGAGAAGAGCCAGATCGGTTTTGGCATCCCGGCCAATAAGCTTTGCATCCAGAACATCACCGGTTGAGGTGACAATTTCAATTTTACTGGCTTTTGCAACCACATGGTTGTTGGTGACAACATAGCCATCAGCAGAGATAAAAAAGCCCGACCCCTGAGCTATGCCATGGCGTCTTGGTCGTGATTTATGTTGGCCGGATGACGGCCCCCGCTGAAAACGCTCCATAAAATCATTGAAAGGATGACCTTCAGGGAATGAACGTTGATTTCTACGGGAACGACCCGGTTCAAATGACACGGTTCCTATTTCGCGTTTCACCCGAATGCTAACCACTGCCGGTTTTACCCGCGTCACCAGATCAGCAAAACCGCTTGATGCCACAACGGGACCACTGGCGGGCGGCACTGTCAGCACATTTTGTGCCCGGCTCTGGCTCAATGAGATCACAGCTCCTACACCGAGCGCTGCAGACAGGCCCAGAATTATGGGCAGACGATTTGTTTTCGAGGATTGTTTTACGCGCGGTGCACGTGTTGCATCAGATGTCATGAAAAAGCTCCATAGTCAGTTGAATTTAACCAACCATGGCACCCCCCACCTTACATCAGCCTTGCCGCAAGATTACAAATTGGTAATGTTGTGAAAACCTAACTGCTCAACAGTTTTTTCAGCGCTTTTTCTTCATCTTTGGACAGGGCTTGGGGGGTGGATGTATTTATCTGAATTCCTCTGCGACGTAACATGACAAAAACACCTATTCCGCCGATGATCAGCAGACCCGCAGGTGCGAACCACAGGATATATGTGGAAGGCATAATGCGCGGTTTCAACAGAACGAACTCGCCGTATCTGTCGACAATATAAGTCAACACCTGCTTGTCGGTATCGCCATCCACCAGACGCTCGCGCACCAGCAGGCGCAAATCTCTTGCCAGTGCCGCATTGGAATCATCAATAGACTGGTTTTGACAGACCAGGCACCTCAGTTGGGCGGAGAGAACGCGTGCGCGGCTTTCGAGGCCCGCATCTTTCAACACTTCATCAGGCTCGAATGCCATTGCCACAGAGCAGGATAGTGCCAGTGTAACACTCAAAAGAATGGCACTTGTCAGGTATCGAAGGTGCTTCATGCCGGAAGTCCTTTTACGGGTACTTTTTCACGTTTTTTGCGTGGAGCACCGATGCGATATCGCCGGTCTGTGAGAGAGATACCACCGCCTATAAACATCACTAGCGCGCCCAGCCAGATCAAAGGCGCTAAAGGATTGAAGAATATCCGCAAGGTCCATGCACCACCGGTTTTGGCCTGATCACCGAGAGTTACGTACAGGTCCCCGGTCCAGAAGGGATAAATCCCCGCTTCTGTTGTTGCCTGCACTGGCGTTGTGTACAGCCGTTTGGCGGATTCCAGAACCGTGATTTCCTTGCCATCGACGCTGATGCGAAAGCGGCCAACATCATCATTATAGTTTGGTCCCTTGCGGGCCTTGACGTCCAAAAACTCAACGTCAACTCCGGCAATGTGTACGGTTTCTCCAAATTTCACCACTTGCACTTTTTCAACCTGCCAGGCAGTGATTGCGGTCACGCCCAAAACAATGACGCCAAGACCGGCATGGGCAAACGTAGTACCCCAGACCGAGCGGGGTAATTTCAAGGCGCGGTTAAGTGTATCTTTGGCGGAGATGCGAAACAGGCCAATGCGATAGGCAAATTCGCTGACAGCACCTGCTATCAGCCAGGCGGCAAGGGCGACACCAAACGGTGCCATAATGGGGCCGCGTTCAACCAACGCAAACGCCAATACCAATATGATCGCTGCAAAGATGGCAGCAAAACTTAATCGTTGTGCAACAGCTGCCAGATCGCCACGCTTCCACGCCATGAACGGCCCCAGAGGCACGAGCAATAACAACGGCACCATGAGGGGTGCAAAGGTTGCGTTAAAAAATGGCGGGCCTACCGAGATTTTGGAACCGGTTATGGCTTCCAGCACCAGAGGATAAAGTGTTCCGATAAAGACTGTGGCGCAGGCCGTTGTCAAAATCAGATTGTTCAGCATCAGGCAACCTTCACGCGATATCGGCGCAAACAGACCACCGCTTTTGAAGGCCGGGGCACGCCATGCGAACAGGGCGAACGCACCACCGATGAAGAACGTCAGGATCATTAAAATGAACACACCGCGTTCGGGATCTGTGGCAAAGGCGTGCACAGAGGTTAAAACGCCAGAGCGCACTAAAAATGTGCCAACGAGGCTTAAGGAGAAAGCAACAATGGCCAACAGAATTGTCCATACTTTCATGGTATCGCGTTTTTCCACCACGATGGCTGAATGCAACAGGGCGGTGCCTGCGAGCCACGGCATGAAGGATGCATTTTCAACCGGATCCCAAAACCACCAGCCGCCCCAGCCCAGCTCATAATAAGCCCACCATGAGCCCATGGCGATACCCACCGTCAGGAACATCCAGGCAACGAGCGTCCATGGCCTGACCCAGCGTGCCCAGGCGGCATCAACGCGGCCTTCTATGAGAGCGGCCACTGCAAATGAAAACACCAGAGAAAAGCCCACGTAGCCCGCATAAAGCAGCGGCGGGTGAACTGCCAATGCCGGATCCTGCAACAAGGGGTTGAGCCCCTGGCCATCAAGCGGCGTGGGAGAGATGCGAATAAACGGGTTTGATGTACCAACAACAAAGGCCAGAAAAGCTGCCGAGATCGTGCCTTGCACACCCAATACGCGGGCTTTTAGGGTTGAGGGCAGGTTTTCACCAAAGGTTGCAACAGATGCACCAAAAAGCGTGAGGATTAAAATCCACAACACCATAGAGCCTTCATGATTGGCCCAGACACCGGAAATTTTGTAAATCATCGGTTTATCAGAATGAGAATTCTGATAGACGTTCTCAACGCTGAAATCAGATGTGACGTAAGCTACCATCAGCGCAAAAAATGCCACCAGCAAAAAGCCGAACTTGGCTTGCGCTACAGTGTTTGCTGTGGCCATCATTCTTTCATCGCCCCTGGCAGCGCCAATAAACGGAAAAATACTCTGGTAAATCGCCAGCGCCAATGCCAGCAGCAATGCAAAATGGCCAACTTCAGCTGTCATAATCTGTGCCCCTTAACTTTTCTTTTCCGGTTGCCACATGCCTTGTTCTTTGAGTTTTTCGGCAACTTCCGGTGGCATATAATTTTCATCATGTTTGGCCAACACGGAATCTGCAACAAATATACCCTTGCTGTTGAGTGTCCCTTCGGTGACAACGCCTTGTCCTTCGCGAAAAAGATCCGGCAAAATGCCCGTAAAAACCACAGGCAAATCACTGTTTAAATCCGTCACTGCAAAACTGATGGTTTTACTCTCACCGCGTTTAACGCTGCCTTCCTTGACCAGTCCGCCCAAGCGAAATCTGGTGCCGGGCGCAATCTTTTTTTCCACAACTTCCGTTGGACCATAGAAGAACACGATTGTATCTCTCAGTGCAAATGAAACCAGTGCTGCGGCTGATGCCAAAAGCACAAAACATATGCTAATTACGCCAATACGCCGTTGTTTACGTGTCATGTTTCAGCTTCCTTTTACACTCAACTATTCTCGTGATCATTTGTTTTAACGCGGCATTCATGGAGCTATTCCCAATTGTGTACGTGCATTTTTCAACTGTTCCAATGCATCCGGCTTACCCGCATAGGCAGCCTCACCTGATGCTAATGCTGCTTTTGCGGCATCATTTTTACCCAAAACTTTTTGCGTGCGGGCAAGTTTAATCCATTCCCCAACAGAACCGCCCTCTTCTGCCAGGCGATCTGACAGGCGTTTGACCATACTTGCAATCATTTGCTGGCGATCACCCACACTCATTGCTCCTGCCTCACTCATCTGTTCTTTGCTGAGTGTTGGCAGGCGGCTGCCCTGGGCTGTAGCTGTAGATGAGGCAGGTTTATTCACAACAGCATTGCCCGAGCCCTCAAGGCCCAGTTGCGTGCGTGCCGTTTTAATTTGCGCCAGTGCTTCGGGTTTACCGGCATAGGCTGCTTCAGCCGAAGCTAACGCTGCTTTTGCTGCATCGTTTTTACCCAGTACTTTTTGCGTTCGGGCCAGTTTCATCCATTCGCCAACAGAACCGCCCTCTTCTGTCAGGCGGTCAGACAGGCGCTTGACCATACCGGCTATCATCTGCTGGCGTGAGCCTGCATCCATTGTCTGGGCATTATTTAGCTGCTCTTTGCTGAGCGCGGGAAGCTGACTCCCCTGGGGCACGCGCACTACTCCGGGAGTTAGGGATGGTAGAGAAGACAGGCTTACTTTTGGTGGTTCTTTGCCTTCTGCTCTATCGGCCAGACGTTCTATATCCGCGCGCCAGGGAGTATCTTGCGGGTTTGCTGCCAATAAGGTCCGCCATTTGGCTGCAGCTTCCTTCAATCTTCCGGCTTGCGCATCTGCCAAAGCGATGTAGTGCAAAGGTCGGGACATTTTTGGATTCGTCTTCAGCAAATTGTGGAAAACCTCCAGAGCTTGGGAATTTACTTCTCCACGATTGCCAATAATGAGAGATTCTCCGTAATCAGCCACAGCTTTTGGATCATTACTACTCAAGGCCATAACTCTTTTCAGGGCAAATGAAGCATCACTGAAACGCCTGAGCTTTGTATAGACCGGTGCCAGAATTTGCCAGCCGCGAATATCATCAGGGTTTTTGGCCAAATGTTCTTCCGCACGCGCGATCAATTGAAGTGTTGTGTCATCCTGGGCGACTGATTTTGGTGCTTCCACAGGCTTGCGCTCAGCAAATGGTTGTGACGGCAGGTCCGGTGTACCTGTCATTAAATACAGGCCCAAAGAGAAGCCCGGAATGCAGGCAATGGCAAAGCCAGCCGTTAATTTCCTCAGAAAACCGCCTGTTTTCCCTTCGGCCATGGCCTTGCTGCTCTGCTCTTCTCCCGCAGCCTTCAACAAGCGGCGCGCAATTTCCGTGCGGGCAGCTTCTGCTTCCGTATCAGCGAGCAGACCGCGATCAAAGTCATGTTCGACTTCGATCAGCTGGTCCTTGTAAACTGCTACGTCCGAGGCCTCAGAGGGTTCAATATCGCTGTGCTGGCGCCTTAACGGCACGAGTACAACCAAAATGGCAACCACAGTCATGACTGCCAGAATCATCCATAAAATCATTGATGGTTCATTTTCCGTGTTTCATACTAGTATACAGACAATCCATATTTTGTTTTTATGGCATTTATTCGACCATTTAAAAAGCTTGAACATTGACTTGCGTCAAGTCAGCTTTCTGTGAGAGATAATTCATGTCGTTCTAACTGACCTATATGTCGTTATGCCTGAATTTTTTCGGTGTGTGAATGTTAAACGTCATTGTTGTTATAAAAACTGGCTGAATGTGTGAACCCATGCAAAAATACTCGATTTTCACCCTTGCCCGCAATGCGACAAATTATCATAAGGACTGGGGTCTTGCCTGGCGCAGCCCGGAGCCTAAGTCTGAATATGATATTGTCATTATCGGTGCTGGTGGCCACGGACTGGCTACCGCTTATTATCTGGCTAAAAGGCATAATCTCACAAATGTTGCCGTGGTTGAAAAAGGCTGGCTTGGTGGTGGCAATACCGGGCGCAACACCACCATTATCCGCTCAAATTATCTACAGGATGAAAGTGCGGCGATTTATGAACTATCGCGCAGTCTCTATGAGGATTTGAGCCAGGAGTTGAATTACAACGTCATGTTTTCACCGCGCGGGCTATTCATGCTGGCAATGACGGAACATGAATTGCGCGGGTTTAAGCGCCACGCTCATGCCAATCGGCTCAATGGCATTGATTGTCGTATGGTCTCACCAGAAGAAGTGAAGCGCAAAATTCCGATTATGAATATCTCAAAAGATGCACGATACCCGCTTTTGGGCGCGCTCTATCAACCGCGTGGTGGCACGGCACGTCATGATGCTGTGGCCTGGGGGTATGCCCGTGGTGCTGATGCACTTGGTGTGGATATTCTGCAAAACTGCGCGGTAACGGGAATTACGCGCAAAGGCGGCAAGGTAACGGGTGTTGAAACCATCAAGGGCAGCATCAAAGCCAAGAAAGTGGCCATTGTTACCGCTGGCTCAACCACATTGCTGGGTGATATGGCAGGTCTACAATTACCAATCGAGAGTGTTTCCCTGCAGGCAACGGTGTCCGAGCCAATCAAACCAGTGCTGGATTCAGTGATAATGGCGGGAACAGTACACGGGTACATGAGCCAGAGTGACAAAGGAGAGCTGGTTATTGGCGGCGGGGCTGATGAATATAATAATTATTCACAACGCGGCAGTTTTCCAGCATTGGAACATACGATCACGTCTTTGGTGGAGCTGTTTCCGATTATCCGGCGACTGAAAATGCTGCGTCAGTGGGCGGGAACTGTGGATATGACCGGTGATCGCAGCCCCATCATCGGCAAGACCGATATTGACGGGTTGTTTCTCAATTGTGGTTGGGGAACCGGCGGTTTTAAATCCATTCCGGGCTCTGGAATGGTTTTTGCCGATACAATTGCAAACGATCGGCCGCACCCGATTGCGGCACCGTTCGGGTTAGACCGGTTTGTTGAAGGCCGTGTGATTGATGAAAGCATTGCGGCAGGTGTTGCCCATTAAAAGCTTTAGCATAAAGGAAGCGCGACTATGCTGCTGATAAAATGTCCTGTTTGTGAATGTGAGGGGGATGAGACTGATTTCCATTATGGTGGTGAAGGCCATATCACTCGTCCCGCATCAACGCATCCTGACAAGGTGAATGATGAGGCTCATCGTGATTATCTTTATGTGCGTAAAAACCCGCGCGGACTTCACGCTGAACGCTGGTTGTGTGAGCGCGGCTGTGGCAAGTGGTTCCACGCGGTGCGTGACACAGTCTCCATGGCCTTTAGCCATACGTATTTGATTACAGAAAAGATGCCCTCTCTGGATGCACCTGCGAAAGGCGGCAAGAAATGAGTGGCAAACCTTACAGAATTCCAGCCTCCCAAAGTGCTGGTGAATTTGGCCGCCTGATTGACAGAAGCAGTCCTTTGTCGTTCGAGTTTGATGACAAGAGTTATTCAGGCTTTAAAGGCGACACTTTGGCTTCCGCCCTGCTCGCCAATGGTGTGCGCTTGTTTGGTCGCAGTTTTAAATATCACCGCCCACGTGGGCTTATGGCGCTTGGACCCGAAGAGCCTAAT
>Ga0256847_1001573_pt1 | contig 11328 bp, 9 predicted proteins | sample TeddybearmetaG_FD_189099 | JGI IMG/M metagenome (GOLD analysis project Ga0256847, IMG submission 189099) | Hydrothermal vent microbial communities from East Pacific Rise, Pacific Ocean - Teddybear | ecosystem: Environmental > Aquatic > Marine > Hydrothermal vents | place: Pacific Ocean: East... | reverse complement strand
ATTGCCATATTTTTAATAATAAATCGTGGCCATCCCGGGTTAAAAGCAGTTAAAGCAGCATTAGCTGCCCCGCTCATAGTACAAACTAATAAGAAAAGTCCAAGTAGCAATGACCTCCTTCTTATAACATTATTCTTCATATACGCACCTACATTTAAGTTTTTTGAAAAATAAATAAATATTTAAGTTTATTTATTTTGTCTCAGTTACTTTTACTAAGGCTTTAGCGTCCTTAGTTGCGGAGTATGCATAAGGTTTTAGCGGATGAAACCCTACTCTGTCATACAAACACTTAGCTCCATAAAAGTGTAAACTAATATAATTCAGCTGTAGCGTTATTTAAATACTTCAAATGTAGTATTTAGGAAAAATCAGCATCTAATTTACCAACAAAATCCGTTTGCTTTTGCATGTTTAGTACAGAATAAATATATATTAAAATATACACTAATAAACTTATAAAACCTGATGTATATGGGGTTTACACTATAGATAGAATCATCAGTAAACTGTACTGTAGTACTATTTTAGGCGGCGTACTTTTACCGTAGGCAAAAACAATTATCTTACTTTATTTAATTCCAGGGGCTGATTTTCGAAGAAAAAAGAAAAAACTACGGCATTAATAGCCAATTATCACAGGATCTAAGGTAAAGTATTTTTATTATCAAACCGATTTTAGAACCACTCATCAGTATCAACCTTGTGATATTTCTTCATTATGTGGCTTACATATCAAATAGTCATTGATCACCAAAGCATCTAAGCCAGTGGTTAAAAAAACAGCAAGTGCATCATCCAAAGAATGGATTAGTGGTTTACCCATCACATTAAAACTGGTGTTTAACAGCATGGGAATTTGGGTTTGTTGATAAAAACTGTTAATTAATTGATAAAACATGGGATTCCACTCTTCTTTTACTGTTTGTAGACGTCCTGTTCCATCTACATGACAAACAGCTGCTACCTGTTCTTGTCTGGCATCCCTTATATGCAGTGTTTTATCCATGTATGGGGATTCATGATAGTCTTCAAAAAAATCATTGGCATGTTCATGCAGTACCGAGGGTGCAAAAGGACGAAAACTCTCTCGAAACTTGATTTTCTGATTAATATTATCTTTAGTTACTGCCTGTCGTGGATCTGCCAAAATAGAACGATTACCTAAAGCCCTGGGACCATATTCCGCCCTGCCCTGTATCCAGCCAATAAGCTGACCTTTTGCCAGTAACTCTGCAGTAATCTGACATATACTATCTGGCAAATGTTGTATTTCCAGAACGCGATTGTACTGCTTTAACCTATCTATCGCCTCATTGGGAATCGTCGAACCTAAATAGGGAGATAATATCGTTTTTTCAGTAGCTATATCAAAATTAGTGTGGTCATGATGTAAAGCAAGCCAGGCAGCACCCAGCGCAGTACCATCGTCGGCCGGTGCGGATGGAATAAACACATGTTCAAAATCGGTGCGACTTTTAATTTGCCCATTGAATGCTGAATTTAATGCGCAGCCCCCGCCTAGGGTCAGATTTTTACTACCTGTAACCCGTTGCAAATTTTGTAACAGCTTGCTCATCAATTCAGCAAAAAAATATTGTCCGGTGAAAGCCAAATCTGCTGCCTGTTCTATTGGATCCTGGTCATGCCTTTTGAAATTATCCAGAGCTGCTATGCTTGAAAAAAGGTTTTTAGATCGATGCTGGCAATCAAACCCCTGCACCGAAATAGTAGATTTTAACAACTCATATAGTTCACGGTTAAGTTTGCCGTATGGCGCCAGCCCCATTACCTTCCACTCTTCCCCCTTAAGCCAGTCAAAACCACATAACTCAGTGACTTTCATATAATAAAATCCTATACTTCCAGTTCCTTTGGTTTCATATAGACATTCCAGCCGCTGGTTTTTATAATGATAAAAACCCATAGAGCCATTTTCACCAAAAGAATCAATAACGGCACAGGCAGATTCTAAAAATGGACTGCTGTAACTAGCTGTAGCAGCATGCGTCAGATGATGATGAAAATCTACAAATGATATGGAACAATCAGGATAATATTCTGTAATAATGCGAACTAGATTAAGTCCTGCACTAACGATATTATTTCGTTGGCTGGCAATCATATGATGTAATTGATAATTACTCAGTGGCGATCGTAACTTTTTTATGCCCTTTTTGTTCAGCCCAGATGCTGTTAAACAACCTAAGGCCGCGACAATGTTTTCATAAAGAGGGCGTTTTTTACGCCAATTAATAGCAATAACAATTTCATCAGGGGAAGGACAATACTGCTCTAATAATTCTTTAATTCGAAGTAACGGATCAGCTTCACAATTTAATGCCCGTTTATTTTGCATATAGCGTTCCGTTGCTTCAGCAAACAGCACATCACCTTGCTCATCAACTATAGCCAAAGCAGGATCATGATAGGTTACCGATAAACCAATATAATATTTTTTCACTCAGTTACCCCAAAACATAGTATTACTGACATATAATCTGCACTCGTACCCGAGCGAAACATATAAAGAATATCATAAACACATCAATTAACAGGAAACGTCATGACCCCTGGTTTTTTCAACCATCTTATGCTTATTTGCCAATTTGAAATAAAAAGATTATTTTCTACCCGAAAAGGTTTGTTATATCTGATTACTTTTGCAATAGTCTGGTATTTTATTCTTATATACCCAATAAGATTTGCTTCAGATTTTCTCAGTCAGAGACAAAACACATCTCATGGTATGAGTTTTTTTGAGTTTATTGGCTTTGATTCATTACTGAACTGGGAAATACCAGAATTTAGCGTGTATTGGCACTTTTCTCTTGTTATATTCCCTATGTTGTCCATCATGTCGTGTTCGGATCAAACCTGTTCGGATAGAGAACGTGGCACCTTGCGCTTTTTAACTTTGAGAGTAAGCAGAGACAGCCTGTTCTTTGGACGATTTGCCGGTATGATGGTTATTCATACTCTGTTGATATTTACAACCTTATTTACTACCTTAGCTTTTGCAATTTATCGAGAGGCTAATCTGGTGCCAGCTGCGTTCAATAGTGCAATGGCAATCATTGTTAATTTAATATTAGTGTTACTCCCCTTTACCGCTATGATGGCAGCATTATCTGCCACCGTTAAATCACCCCGACAAGCAACTGTCTGGGCCATTTTGATCTGGAGTTTTTTGGCTGGATTAATTAGTCTCTTATCCTCTTACTTACCTGCTCTGGATAGTTTAAACATTCTTATTCCCGGCTATCAAATGTCCGAACTATCACAACTTGCAGAATGGCAGACCCTGCAACTGGCTCATATCCCTATACTACAGACTATAGTCTTGCTAGTCATTGGACGCTGGATCATGTTGAGGCAAAGTTTATGAAACCGACAATTATACAATGCCAAAATCTTAGTCATTGTTATTCTGGAAAAAATGCACTCAACAAAATCAATTTTGAAGTTGTAGCAGGAGAGCCGATTGGCTTAGTAGGCCCCAATGGTGCAGGGAAAACCACATTACTGAGTATTCTTTGCGGCTTTCTTAGACCCACTTCGGGTGCAGTAACACTGTTCGGTCATAAACCCGGAGCATCAGTTCTTAGCGGTAAAATAGCGGCTCTACCTCAAGATGCAAAACTAGACCCAACATTTAACATTGGAGAACAACTCAAATTTTATGCACGCCTACAAGGATTAACCCGTAAACAGGCTTCAAATGAAACAATAAGAGTATTAGAAGCCGTTGCACTTAAAGAGTCTTTATACGAAAAACCTGATGCTCTCAGTCATGGCATGGCGAAACGGGTTGCAATTGCTCAGGCATTAATTGGAAAACCACAGTTAATACTTTTAGATGAACCCACTGCTGGGTTAGACCCTGTTAATACAAGAAATATTCGTTCTATTATTGCCGAATTATCGCCTGAAACTACTTTTATTATCAGTTCTCATGATCTTACTGAATTAGGTCGACTTTGCCAGCAAATATTATTACTGGAAAATGGCATCATGAGTACCATGCAGTTAAATGCCTCAGAAAAAAATAGTCTTACTCGTTTTTTAACCATACAAATGGAACCTTGTTCGGCAACAGATGTAATAAAAAAAATAAATCAATTAGATGGCATTGTTAAACTTACAAATCCACAGAAAAATGAGTTTATCGTGGAATATAGCCCTGAAATAGAGTCTAAAATGGATCTAAAAATTATTAATTGTATCAATGAAAACAACTGGCAATATCGCCAGTTTAGCCAGGGTAAAAGCCTGGAAGAAAAACTGTTTTTTGAAAACCAAAACCCAGAATAGAAATCAAAAAAAGCTTACCATACACAAACTATTACTATTAAAAAAAACATGGTTATTAACATGCAATTGGCTGGAGTGGAAACAATCAGACCACAAATAATTTAACAACTGATTGTAGATCGTCTGCTAATTTTCTCATTTCCTGACTACATTTTGCAGCTTCTTCACTCCCTTCTATGGTTTCTTTTGCAAAGTCACTAATTTGTATAATATTCCTATTAATTTCTTCAGCAACCATAGACTGCTCTTCAGTTGCACTGGCAATTTGTGCAGTCATGTCTGTAATTTCTGTAATAGAGCTATTTATTTTTTCTATTGCAACGCTTCCATTTTGAGCTTCTACCACGGTATTATTTGCATGCAAACAGCTTTCCTTCATTGCAATAGCACTTTTAGTGGTTCCTTGTTGCAATCGCTCAATCATATTGTGAATTTGAGTTGTAGAATCCTGGGTTCTACCGGCCAAGGTTCTAACTTCATCTGCAACCACTGCAAATCCACGACCTTGTTCACCGGCTCTTGCCGCTTCAATTGCGGCATTTAAGGCGAGTAGATTAGTTTGTTCTGCTATCCCTTGTATAACATCTAATACTGAACCTATTTCCTGACTATCTTGCTCAAGCGCTTTTACCACTTGTTCCGCAGATTCTATATTGGTAGAAAGTTGGATGATAGAATCAATTGTCCCGGAAATAACCTGATTTCCTACTTTGGCGTCTTCATCACCCTCATGCGCTTTAGCAGCCGTCTGTGTTGCTGACTGCGCCACCTCATGCACAGTTGCAATCATTTCATTCATTGCTGTTGCAATTTCTTCGGTTTTTTGGTGTTGAGCATTAATGATTTGTTTGGTTTGTAATGATACAGCAGATACTTTTTCAGAAGCAATTGCCAGTTGTTCACTAGACGAAATAACCTGTTGTACTGTTTCCTGTGTGTTTACTAGTAAATGATTAATATGTGACGCTAATTCTGCAAATTCATCTTTGCTACCCACCTTTATACGTGTGGTTAAATTAATTTGTCCGTGTTTAATTATATGTTCAATTGAGTTGCCAAATTGTTTAATGGGTTTTGAAACCAGGGAAGAAAAAACAAAGCCCACCGCTATAGCAATTATGGACATGAAAAAAATGACTATTAATGCTGTTCTAATAATATTTTTTTTCAGCACCACCGCTGGAGCAAAAGCTTCAGACTGGTCAATTTCTGCCAATAATGACCATTTAACACCTTTTATATTCAGTGGTGTATAGGCTGATAAAACGGGTATACCCCGATAATCGGGGAAAATTTCAACCCCAGTCTGACCAGACTGGGCTAATTTTACGCCTTTAGTTTGTATTTGCTGAAAACCTATATTGGTACCCTTGGCCATAATATTGTTAATAGTGTATGTAGTGACACCTGACTTTGCTAACGCAGAAATATAATTCGCTTTATCTTCTATCAAGAACCGACTAATGCTACGTGCCTTAAAATCAGAACCGACAATATAAGTTTCACCAGAATCACCCATTCCTGTTGCTTTCCATTGCTGATTATTGGTCATTATTTTATTTATTTCAGCAACGGGCATTTGAAATATTAGAATACCTGTTTTGATACCTTGCTCAAAAATAGGTGTTGCTATAAATGAGGCAGGCGCTTCATATGAAGGCGTGTAAGAAGCAAAATCTTCTAATACGGTTTCCCTTTTTCCAATTTGATTGGCTCGTTGAAAAGCCCTACCTAGACCCGTATTAGCATAAGCGCCATTCTTAAGTGAAGTCGCATAGTCCAGCTTCTTATAAACCGAATAAATAACACGTCCAGATTCTGGATCAACAAGAAAAATATCGTAGTAGCCAAATTTTTCTAAAAAATATTTCAGATGGGGATGATAATCAGCGTGAGTTTTTGAATATACACTTCCATCATTGGCATCATTAAGCTGATGCTTATTGCCTAATGGATTTGAATTACTCTGAATGTAGAGATATTGCAGTGTAACTGCCACATTATCTAGTTTGTTGAGTAATCCATCAGCATCGATGCTTTGATTAATATTTTGTTGTTGATATTCTGTGGCAAACTCCTGACTATAATATTTCCGTAATTGAGTACGCATTCCCCGAATTTGTGCCTCAGAAGAAATGTTTTCTAACGCAATGACTGATGCTTTAAAATCAGACATAGCAGCAATAATCATTCGGTCATTGGCAAGACTCAGAATCTGATTATTTATCTGCTGAAAATATTGCTCAATACGATTTTTACTGGTTTCTCTTTCAGCAATTAATTGTTTAGTTGTTTGGGCATTTAACACTTCAGATGACGATTGACTGGCTAGCCAGCCTAAACTTATACAGGCTGCAATAGTTGAAACTAATGTGAGCAGTGTAATCCCAATAGTTAGTTTATTTTTTATGGTCATTAGCTTTCAGAATGGTGATAAATACAAAAGCAGTAGCAAAAACAAAAAAAAAGATATTTGGGCTTCTTTTTTGAGTAAAAATACAAAATGTAATTCCACTAATTAGGTTGATGAACCTAATCTTAACCATGCCTTAACATCTATTTTCTGTTAGCACCCCTATTAACACTAGCAGATTATTTTAATATAGCAATAATCACTCGGCATGGCCTGCCAAACACTCCTTTTGAGCCTGATAATTTAAACATTTGAGTCTTGCCGATTTTACAATTTCATCTCTAGGAAACCATTCCAGAATAACATTCAAGCAATTAGAAAACCTTGGTCATTCCATGCTTTTATCAATTGTTTGAAAGGTAATAGTTCATAGAAAATAAAATCATTTTATTTGATGATAAAACTGTTTTTTAAACTTTGATCGAGTAAATAATTCAAATGCGTAATTCCCGACGAAGAAGACAAAATATTGGTTATCTCATAGGCATGGTCTTAGGGTTGGCTAGTGTCGTGATTTTGTCTGTTTCATGGGGTGAAGAATATTTAACTCCAGGGCCCAGCAATGTGGGACATGAAAATGTTAAGTGTAAATATTGTCACATTTCAGCTAACGGTACATTCCGACAACAAATCCAGGCCAATGTTCTCTATATTTTGGAAAAAAGACCTATCCCGGCTGATTTTGGACACAAGGACGTCAGTAATAAGCGTTGTTTAGCTTGTCATCGGAGATCTAATGAACGACATCCTGTCTATCGCTTTTTTGAACCTCGATATAAAAAAGTAAGGCAACGACTGAAACCGCACCTATGTGTTACTTGCCATTTGGAACATTCAGGCAAGCGAGTCACTATGACAGACATCAGTTATTGTCAATCATGTCATAAAAAACTGGTTTTAAAACATGACCCTATTTCTATTCCACATCATCAGTTAATCCGTGATCAACGCTGGCAGACTTGTCTCGGCTGCCATGATTTTCATGGTAATCATATTATGGAAACAGAAAAGGAAGTAGCTAATTCCATCATTTCGAAAAGAATTTTTGAATATTTTAATGGTGGGAAATCCCCCTATTCTAAGATCAAACATAAAAAGGCAAATAAGGAGCCAGAACTATGAAAATTGACAGCTTTTTTATAAATGCTCTAGTGTTGTTTGCATTAATCGTTTTTCTTTTTGTAACAGCTCCTCCACCATTACCTCTTACTGATGAAAATCAAAGCGCAACTGTTAATATCAATAGAGTCTTTGCCATGTTAGAGGCAGAAAATGACGCAGCTCGAGAAATTTGGACTAAAGAAATTGTAAAGGCCGGCAAGCAGGCCGGGTTAAAATTTAGCGAAAACTGGCGGCAAAACAATGTTGAAGCGGGGCCATTGCCTGCTCTGTTTTTGCGCGAAACGGCCAAAAATATGGAAAGAAATCCATTACGATTAAGTTTATTTTTAGGTTCCGATTTTGCTATCAGTTCTGCCAATAGATTTGAAGATATTCAGCTAGCCAAATTTAAGTTACTTAAAGCCTCATCAATCCCCCAGTTTTTTCTACAACAAGACACTGCTTTATATACTGCAATGTTTCCCGACCTGGCCATGTCGCAAGCTTGTGTTGATTGTCATAACGATCATAAAGATACACCCAAAACGGATTGGAAATTGAATGACATGATGGGGGCAACCACCTGGATGTACCCAAAACAAAAAATCACCATGGATGAATGTTTGGCTCTGTTACATTTACTCAGAAACTCTGTTAAAACTGCCTATGCCCGTTATCTCGAAAAAGTGATGACCTTTAATACTCCACCGATGATTGGCGATAAATGGCCTAAGGAGGGTTACTATTTACCAGATGTAAATGTATTTATTGCCAAAGTAAAGAATAAGGCTTCAGTCACGACGCTTAATTCTCTGCTCGATCATTCAAAACCTGAACATAGAAAGGCAATTGAATCATGAAAAAAACTTACAGTATGATCAGCATAATTCTACTTTCTGCCTTTCTGTATCAACATGGTTACAATATAAAGTGGCCCTGGTTGGTCACTATGCAAAAAGACTATCTCTATAAGCAAGTAACGGGACTGCTAATGTTATTATTCATTCTAAATCAGTGGTATTTATCACGATTAAGAATAAAAAACAAAATGGCCGAAGCTTATGTCGAACTCAATAGACATAGAGTTTTAGGTGTCATGGCTCCGGTAATATTCTATTTTCACTCTGATAGTCTGGGTTATAACTATCTGTTTTTATTAAGCACTCTCTATTTAGCTAATTTTACCATGGGATTTCTACATCCATCAGTTTTTGGTATTAACAACAAGAGGATTAATTCATGCTGGATCGTGAGTCATGTCAGTATGTCAGGTTTTTTAATGCTGTTATTAAGTCAGCATATGTTCATTTCATATTGGTATGAATAGTTGCTAACTAGGAGGCTGCCCTAGAATAGAGAGCCTACTGCGGAAAAGCTAATTTTGGCCAGATTTTCCGATTATTTTCGTAGAAGAGCCTGCTATTCGCCTCAAAAAATCGAAAAAACTGACTCAAAACAGCTTTCCCTCGTTACGACTTCTATTCTCGGACAGCCTCCTAGGTAATAATTCATAGAGAGAAATATTTTTTTATTTCATCATGTCTATACTTCTAACTAGCAACCGATGAATGGAGAAAATGTTATGTATGAATATAAACAATATAACTGTGCTGACTGTGATTATATTTACCATGAATCATTAGGTGATCCTGATTCAGGTATTGCACCAGGCACATTATGGCAAGATATTCCTGATAGCTGGGTTTGTTCTGAATGCGGGGCTCCGAAATCAAAATTTAGTCTCATGGCACCCATCTAATGAGAATAGTTTAGCCCGTCATTGCCAGTAGTTAGTTTTTAAATTTTACTAGTTTGCAACTCACACCATGACAATCTTTGCCTGTCAGCATAATTCCGATCTGCAATGTGTTTCCGCTGCGCATCAATTTGACCGGTAAAATGTGTATATTGACCACAAAGTGAAAAGAATTCTGCCAATATGGCCATAAAGCCTGGCGTATTAAAACCGCAACGTCTTTTTGCAATTGCCAGCGCTTTAGGTAAATAGCACCAGTAGGTTAAGGCATGTTTACGTGACAATATCTTAGCTAAATAAGCTAATTTTTCAATTCCTGCTCTATAGTTACTTTGTAGATCGGGGTCGATCAACTCCAAATGCCTTAATACCCTATCAAAATAAGTTTTTGGGTGATAAATATGTTCCAGTATGTACAAATAATTTTGTTCAGCCTGTTGCACTGAAAAATGATAAGGAATAAAGTTAATAACGCCATCTGAATTGTTACCGCTGCTTGCCTGAATAATACGCCCTTCTGTTTGTAAACGTTTCATTAGCCCCGTATATGGCAGAGCATTTAACAGTCCAGCCATAACAATAGGTGCATTGCTTGCATTTACAAAATCAATAAACTCATGCACTGATTCATTGGTATCATGGTCGAATCCATAAATCATACCCATCATCACTCCTGCCCCCGTCTGCTCTGAGATAAAACTCAACTTTTCCACCAGACTCTTTTCACCACGTAGATTCTGACGTTTATTTGTTTCCAGTAGTGATGCTTTATTCGGAGTTTCTACGCCATAAAAACCATTGATAAAACGTGCTTTACGAAACCAGTGTCTTAGTTCTGCCATAATCGGTGAGTCATCGGCGAGACGTAGCGTTAATTCGGTGTATTTTGGATGATGATAGCCAATGTTTTCACCTATCTTATACAGGTTTTTTAACACTTCTAATGCCTTTCTCGGATTAGCTATAAAATTATCATCAACTACAAAAACCTGTCCCATCCAACCCAATTCCTTCATCTGCCGAAAAGATTCGGCTGTCTTCTCCCAAGGGGTTACCCGATAGGCTTTACCAAAACGATAGGGAATATCACAAAACTCACAACTTTCAGGACAACCACGACTAATCTGTACAGCCATGTGCACATAGTTTTGCATATTGATAGCTGCATAATCCGGTTGAAAGAATTGCTGCGACGGATTAAAGCCACCTTTATAATATTTTTTTGCATTTCCCAGTCTTAATCCTTCCAGCAATTCATTGATTATGCCTTCCGCCTCATTTTCCACCAAGTGGTCTGCTATCACCATGAGTGGTGAATCAGGCGTAATTGCAGTACCCCCAACGATTAGCACCTTACCTAATTGTTTTATCTCAGCCGCAAGTTTCAAGAGACTTTTTTCCTGCGCTAGCATCCCCCCCATAAAAACATGATCAGCATCTCTGATTAGTTCAAGCAAAGATCTGGGGTCAACATTTTTATCAATCAGAAACAGTTCATCATAATAAGGCTTAAGATGATTAAAAAGCCCCATTAAACCCAAGGGTGGCAATAACCTTTTTGGCAACCCAAATTCGCCAGGGTTAGCATACATTTTCAGACTACTGGCATAACTCCAGAAAGTATCATCGCTATCAAATTCAGGGTAAACCAGAACTGCTTTATGGCCAATCCTTTTTATCATCATACCCTCACAGCAAACTTATATACTTAAACTATAACAGTAAAGTTTAGCTTATACACAAC
>Ga0256847_1001572_pt1 | contig 11344 bp, 8 predicted proteins | sample TeddybearmetaG_FD_189099 | JGI IMG/M metagenome (GOLD analysis project Ga0256847, IMG submission 189099) | Hydrothermal vent microbial communities from East Pacific Rise, Pacific Ocean - Teddybear | ecosystem: Environmental > Aquatic > Marine > Hydrothermal vents | place: Pacific Ocean: East... | reverse complement strand
TAAGCGCTGTCTGCCCGCCCATAGTAGGCAATAGCGCATCCGGGCGTTCCCGCTCGATAATGCGCGCCACGGTTTTCCACTCAATAGGCTCAATATAGGTCGCATCTGCCATACTCGGGTCGGTCATGATGGTGGCCGGATTGGAATTAACCAGTATGGTTCTTACGCCCTCATCCATCAGCGATTTGCAGGCCTGGGCACCTGAATAATCAAACTCACAAGCCTGGCCAATGATGATAGGTCCTGCTCCCAGGATAAGCACTGAATTGATATCGCTACGCCTGGGCATGTGTTTCCTGCATTAATGTAATGAAGCGATCAAACAGGTAGGCACAATCCTGTGGTCCCGGGCTGGCCTCGGGATGCCCCTGAAAAGAGAAGGCGGGCACATCGGTCCTGCGGATACCCTGCAGGGTATTATCAAACAAGGAGACATGGGTAATCTCCAGGCAATCGGGCAGGGAATCGGTGTGCGAAGCAAAGCCGTGATTCTGGCTGGTTATAATCACCTGCCCTGAAGCCAGGTCCTTAACCGGGTGATTCGCTCCATGGTGCCCATGGGGCATTTTTACCGAGCGTGCACCACTGGCCAAAGCCAGCAATTGATGGCCCAGGCAAATTCCAAAAATGGGTATGCGTTTTTCAAAAAACGTTTGTATGGCGCTAATCGCGTAATCGCAAGGTTGTGGGTCACCCGGACCATTGGACAGAAACACCCCGTCCGGATGCATCAATAGCACATCTTCTGCTGAGGTTTGTGCGGGCACGACACTCACTTTGCATCCGCGTGCACACAACATTCGCAGGATATTGCGCTTTACCCCGAAATCATAGGCAACCACATGAAAGCGGCTTTCCGGTGCATCCTGGTAGCCCGAGCCCAGCGACCACTCGCCTTCGCTCCACTCATACCCAGTTTTGCAACTCACCACTTTGGCAAGGTCCAGGCCTAACAGGCCCGGATAGGCTTTGGCCTGCTGCAACGCAGATTTTTCAAGTTCAGCAAACTTAAGAGAACCATCATCGGTAAGAATGCAGCCATTTAAGGCACCCTTGTCTCGGATGAGTCGTGTTAAGCGTCGGGTGTCAATCTCGGCAATGGCAACCACATTGTGCTGCTTAAGAAACTCAGCCAGCGTTTGTTCTTTACGCCAGGAACTGGCCAGAAAAGGCAGGTCGCGAATCACCAGGCCTGCGGCCCACACCCGGTCAGATTCCATGTCCTCGTTATTGCAACCTGTGTTGCCAATATGAGGGTAGGTAAGGGTGATTATCTGCTGTGCGTAGGACGGGTCGGTAAGAATTTCCTGATAACCCGTCATAGCAGTATTAAATACCACTTCACCAACGGCAGAGCCTGGAGCTCCTATCGAACTCCCCTGAAAGACACTTCCGTCTTCAAGCGCAAGTAAAGCTGTATCCAAAAAAAAAAGGCCCCGGTGTGTTGGGTGATGGGTAAATTCAGGCTATAAAAAAGCGAGAAGAAAGCAAATTCTTCTCGCTGATTTAACGTACGTATAATATTCGATGGCTTGTGTTCTGTCCATGCGGAGCGCGGAAAAAGCCCAAGAGATTTTTTACCAGCTGAATAAATATGCTGTCAGTAATTCAACCCCAGCACGTCCTGCATGTCATACAGGGCAGAGTTTTTATCTGCCAGCCACACAGCGGCTCGCAGCGCACCTTCGGCATAATTTCTGCGGCTGCCGGCTTTATGTACCAGCTCAAGGCGCTCACCGGTTCCGGCAAACATTATCGTATGCTCACCGACGATATCGCCCGCACGCACCGACTGAAAACCAATGCTGCCTGCTTCACGCTCACCCGTATGACCTTCGCGTGTATACACCGCCCGGGACCGTAGATCAGTGCCCGTCGCACTGGCTGCAATCTGGCCCAGTTTAAGTGCAGTACCTGAGGGTGCATCCACCTTGTGTCGGTGATGGGTCTCTATTATTTCAATGTCGCAGTCCTCGCCCAATACCCCGGCGGCCAGCTCCGTAAGCTTGAACAATACGTTCACACCCACGCTCATATTCGGCGCAAGAACTATGGGGATGGAAGCGGAGGCTGTTTGAATTTCGGACAACAATGCTTCGTCTAATCCGGTAGTGCCAACAATCAGTGCTTTGCCCTTTTCAAGACACAGGCTTAAAGCCGCTTTGGCTCCATTGACCGTACTGAAATCAATAAACACATCAAAATTGCCAGCATCCGGTGTGACAAGTACGCAGGTTTTACTTTCACTGATTGCTTCTGTTAGCGCCAGTGCCATGCGTCCATTACGGCCTGACAGCTGGATAGATAACATCAGGGCCTCAAACTCTCAAAAAAGTCTTTCACGCCTTCGAACCAGGTGTTTTCCCTTGGGGAGTGTGCCGCACCACCGGCCTCAATACTTTGCTTGAATTTGTTGAGCAGGTCTTTCTGCTCGGCGGTCAGTTTGACAGGTGTTTCTACCACGATGCGGCATAAAAGATCACCCACACCACCACCGCGCACCGGGCTTACCCCCTTACCACGCAAGCGAAACAGCTTTCCGGTTTGGGTTTCAGCAGGAATTTTAAGATTAACCCGACCGGTCAGGGTGGGCACCTCTAATTGACCACCAAGAGCTGCATCCACAAAGCTAATAGGCACCTCACAATACAGGTTGGCCCCATCACGCTCAAAAATTGGATGGTCGCGCACTGATACCTCTACATAAAGGTCTCCGGACGGGCCGCCACCAATCCCTGCTTCTCCTTCTCCGGTGAGCCGAATGCGGTCTCCAGTGTCTACGCCTGCCGGAATTTTAACCGACAGGGTTTTGCGTTTTTCTATCCGCCCCTGGCCGTGACAGGTACCACAGGGATTACTGATAGTCGTCCCGGCACCACGACAACGCGGGCAGGTTTGTTGCAGGGAGAAGAAGCCCTGGGCTACACGAATCTGTCCAGCACCCCCGCAATCGGGGCACTGCTTGGGAGTACTGCCTTTTTTGGCACCACTGCCGCCACAGTCTTCACAGGCGCTCATAACCGGTATTCGGATTTCTACCGTATCACCGCCAACGGCCTGTTCCAGATTAAGTTCACAGGTATAACGTAAATCAGCACCACGCCTGACAGAACTTCTGGAGCGCGAACCACCCCCGCCAAACATGTCGCCAAACACATCCCCAAATATGTCGCCAAAACCACCCGCACCGGCACTGAATCCTCCGGCACCACCTTCCAGCCCGGCATGGCCAAACTGATCGTATGTGGCACGTTTCTCACTGTTGGAGAGTATTTCGTAGGCTTCGCTGGCTTCCTTGAATTTTGTTTCGGCTGCGTCATCGTCTGGATTACGGTCAGGATGATATTTCATAGCGAGCCGGCGATAGGCTTTCTTGGCTTCCTTTTCAGAAGCGCCGCGTTCTATTCCCAATACTTCGTAGTAATCTCGTTTTGCCATTCTGCTCAATCAGTACTCTTGGTAAATCCCGGATAAACAAAAGCAGGCTGCGGTTTTACCCACAGCCTGCTGTACGGTGGTTAACCCTTATCTGCGTCTTTTACTTCTTCGAAGTCGGCGTCAACTACATCGTCGTCTTCAGCGGGCTGCGCCTCAGCACCTGCCTCGCCAGCGGCACCGGCCGCCGCAGCCTGTTCCTCGTACATTCTTTGCATCAGGGAAGAAGATGCTTCTGTTAAGGCCTGAATTTTAGCTTCAATCTCTTCCTTGTTGTCACCCTTAAGTGTTTCTTCCAGAGCAACTGCAGCAGCTTCAATTGCGGATTTCTCTTCATCCGTTGCCTTGTCCTCTGCCTCACTCAGCGACTTGCGCGCAGCATGTACCATGCCATCACCTTGATTGCGCAGGCTCACCAGCTCTTCAAATTTGGCATCTTCCTCGGAATGCGCTTCTGCATCCTGCACCATGGCTTCTATTTCATCTTCAGACAAACCGCTGCTTGCCTTAATGACAATAGACTGTTCTTTGCCAGTTGCCTTGTCTTTGGCGGATACGTTCAGTATGCCATTGGCGTCCAGGTCAAAGCTCACTTCTATTTGAGGCGTGCCACGTGGTGCCGCCGGTATATCTGCCAGGTCAAATCGACCCAGAGACTTGTTACCAGTGGCTTGCTTGCGCTCACCCTGCAGTACATGAATGGTTACTGCTGCCTGGTTGTCATCCGCTGTGGAGAACACCTGGCTTTTGTTGGTAGGGATAGTGGTGTTTTTCTCGATCAGCGCACTCATCACGCCACCCATGGTTTCAATTCCAAGGGAGAGCGGAGTAACGTCAAGCAACAACACATCAGTTACATCACCAGCCAGAACTGCTGCCTGAATTGCTGCACCTACGGCAACCGCTTCATCAGCGTTTACATCTTTACGGGGCTCTTTGTTAAAAAAGCTCTGCACCTTTTCCTGCACCAGGGGCATACGGGTTTGACCACCCACCAATATTACATCGTCGATTTCACTGAGCTTCAATCCGGCATCTTTAAGCGCGGTCGCACAGGGTGCAATGGTACGCTCTACCAGGTCTTCAACCAGAGACTCAAGCTTGGCACGGGTTACCTTGATAACCAGGTGCTTCGGCCCGGTGGCATCCGCTGTAATATAGGGCAGGTTCACCTCGGTTTGTTGTGCGGTAGACAGCTCAATTTTGGCTTTTTCAGCGGCTTCTTTTAAGCGCTGTAGTGCCAGTGGATCTGTGTGCAGATCAATACCGTTGTCTTTTTTGAACTCATCCGCCAGATACTCGATTAGCAGAAGGTCAAAATCCTCACCACCTAAAAACGTGTCGCCATTGGTTGAGAGCACTTCAAACTGGTGCTCCCCGTCAACGTCTGCGATCTCGATGATGGAGATATCAAAAGTACCACCACCCAGGTCGTATACCGCAATGGTAGTGTCACCGCGTTTTTTGTCCATGCCATAGGCAAGGGCAGCAGCTGTGGGCTCGTTGATGATGCGCTTAACATCCAGGCCTGCAATACGGCCGGCGTCCTTGGTTGCCTGGCGCTGGGAATCATCAAAATAGGCGGGCACAGTAACAACCGCTTCTGTGATGCTTTCACCGAGGTAATCCTCAGCGGACTTCTTCATCTTTTTAAGCACTTCAGCAGAAATCTGCGGGGGCGCCTGCAACTCACCTTTTACCTCTACCCAGGCATCGCCATTTTTCGCTTTGCCAATAGTGTAAGGCACCATTTTGATGTCTTTTTGCACAATGGCTGAATCAAACTTTCGCCCAATTAAACGTTTTACCGCAAACAGCGTATTAACCGGGTTGGTTACTGCCTGGCGTTTTGCTGCCTGGCCTACCAGCACTTCACCGTCTTCTGTGTATGCGATTACCGACGGGGTAGTACGATCCCCCTCCGAATTTTCGATGACTTTGGATTCTTTGCCATCCATTACCGCGACGCAGGAGTTGGTGGTTCCCAGGTCTATTCCAATTATCTTGCCCATCTCTAGTTCTCCTGCCGCTACCGGCTATATTTGTATCACGGTACGTATATTGGCCCGCGGGCCGAAACTTCAAGCTTTAGCCCCACATTTGTAGGCACTTTTGTAAGCTGAAACGTAACTTGAACGTGAATTGTGTAACTATTCATCCGAATCTTGCGTTGCTTGCAGTTCTGGCGCGCCTGTCGCAGGTTCTCCTGCTGGTTCTTTAGAGACCATCACCATGGCAGCCCTGACCAGGCGGTCATTTAGCGTATAACCCTTTTGCAGTACCGCCATTACCGAGCCCGGCTCCATATCCGGATTTTCCAGCAGGCCCATGGCCTCGTGAAATTGTGGGTCAAAAGGCTCTCCTTCGGGGTTTACCTGTTTAATGCCCGAGCGCTCCAGGGTTTCGTGAAACATCTTCAGCGCCAGGTTAACGCCCTCGCCTATGCCTTTAAGCGGGGATTCATCGCCTGAACCTTCAGATGCTGCCGCTTCAATGCTTTCTACTGCTTTTTCCAGACTATCAACAACAGGAAGCAGGTTGGCCGCGAATTTTTCCAGGGCAAATTTGTGGGCTTTTTCAATATCGCGGGAAACCCGCTTACGCATATTTTCTGTCTCTGCCTTGGCGCGCAGGGTCTGGTCTTTAAACTCTGCTACCTCAGCCAGTGCATTTTCCAGTGCAGCAGCGAGGTCTTCGCCTTCCAGAGGTGGCTGATCCTCGACAAGCTCAGGCTGCGTGGGGTTCTCTTCTTCTGGAATGGTTTTCTTTTTCGTCATCTAAGCGCTTTCCCATAGAATAATTCACTCGTACTGAAACGAGCCGGTTTTTATATGGGGACGCTTTCGGGAAACTACAAGGTCTTGAATATGCTTCGACTTACAGTGACAGACTGGCTAGAAACCCCAGGGCTGATTCAATCCGCTCACCACCCGGGTATGATTTGCTTCTGGGCAGCTTCCCAACAACCTGCACCCGCTTCACGGTTTCACCTGCAAGAAATCTTCCAAAATGTGGGCTCAGTGAATCGTCTATCCATTTCACTTCTATGAGTTGGCTCGGCTCTTTATCGCGGGTAATCAGAAAATCAATTTCATGCCCATCCTTATTCCGTATGAAATGTAAACCCACTACTTCTCCTTCTACATCCTGGACCCGGTGCATTTCCTTTAAAAGCGCACAAGCAACAAGGTTTTCCAGTTTCACGCCATTGTCACCCTGCACCATGCCATTGTCGTAAAAGTAAAATTTTGGTTCCTTTAAGAGCGCGCGGGCAATATTTTTATGGTACGGGGTAACCCTGAATATCACGTATAAATCTTCAAGTATCTGAAGCCAGTGCTGAATGGTGTTGGGGCTTTTTTGCAGGTCGCGGGCAAGAGAGTTACTTGATACCGGACTACCAATACGAGATCGCAACATCTCAATCAGCGTTTCAATGGATTGCACATCCCTGACCGCTGACAAAGTAATCAAATCTTCCCTCAGGATGACATCTAGGTGTGATCGCTTCCAACGATTATAGAAACGTGTCGAGCCTTTGAGAAAAGGCTCCGGAAATCCACCCACCGTCATCAAACGATTGAAGGCCTCATCCCTATCCATATCGGTGCAGGCAAGCGCTTCTTTGAGATCAACAGGGTGCAAGCGAAATTCGAAGTGCCTGCCAGCCAGGGAATCCCCCACCTTGCGAAATGCAGACAACCTTGCAGATCCGGTTACGAGCAGCGCTGGTGGAATACCTTCTACGTCATAGATGCCCTTCAGCCAGGTTTTCCAGCTATCCATCTTGTGCAGTTCGTCGAAAATGACGAGCGGTTTTTCTCGATCCCAACTTTTCTCTTTTAGTAACAGGCGGTGCTCCGCCAGATCGTAGCTGATGTACTGGTAATTCGGCACAAGCATTTTGGACAAGGTGGTTTTGCCACACTGTCTTGGCCCGGTTAACAAAACAATTCTATTGTCCAGCTCCTGGAACAGGGCTTTTGACAAGTAGCGATCCATAAGGATATCCACGTCTCACAAGTCCGACTATTTTATAGTCAACTGACAAAAAGTCAAGACTATTTGTCAGTTGACTATAAAAAAGTCAGGTGACTTTTCTCAGGTCCATCTCCTGTAAAGATTTGTCCAGAGCGCTGGCAATAGCATCCATACCCTCCTTATCGATGACAATAGGCGGGGCGATTCGCAGGTTGGTTTTGTGCGTCTCTTTTGCATACACACCATTTTTAAGCATGCACATACTCAAGCCATGACCGTCGTAGTGCTCAAATATCTCAACCCCAATCAACATGCCTTTGCCCCGCACCTCCTTGACCTTTTTCGGGTGCCGGCTGGCAACCTCCACCAACGTACCCATCAGGTATTCACCATTGCGCGCTGCAAGCTGTGAAATATCTCGCTTTTGCATCTCACAGATGGTCAGCAAGCCCACAAAGGATGCCAGCGGATAAGCACCAAAAGTACTGCCCTCACTATGCGGCTCAAACAACTCCAGCAAATCTCTTCTACCGCACAGGCAGCTAATAGGAAGCACACCCGCGCTCATCGCTTTGCCTGTGGTCATAAGGTCGGGCTGCTCAAGCCCATAGGTCTGCCAGGCAAAATTATTACCGGTTCTGCCAAATCCGGTCTGAATCTCATCCAGCACGAACAATGCATTGTGGGCTTTTGCCAACTGTTGCGCGGATTTCAGGTAATCATCATCCGGAATAATAATGCCGGCCTCGGCCTGTATGGGTTCCAGAAAAACCCCGGCAACATTCCCGCCATGTTCTTCCAGTTTGGCTTCAAGGGCCGCAAGATCATTGAATGGAATGTGCTCGAAACCGGGCATTAGTGGGTCCAGGTCCTTCCTGGACATATCATCATCCATTAAGGCGGTGGAGCCAAGACCCCTGCCATGAAAAGCGTTTTTGGCCGAGATGATAACGGGCGTGCCCTGAATGCCCCGGCCATCCTTACCACCGGAATGTTTGCCCCATTTTCTTATCAGCTTGATCGCTGCCTCGTTGGCCTCTGTGCCTCCATTTTTAGGCAGGAACATTTCCATCCCGGTGTATTCCTGCAACTTGGCCAGCCACGGACCCAGGTAAGTGTGGGATATGGATCTGGGGATGGTAGCCATCTCTGCCACGAACTGGCGAACACCCTCAATAATTACCGGATCTTTGTGCCCAAAGGGTACCGCGGAGTAACACGCCAGCGCGTCAACAATTTCAGACTCTACTTCCCCGTCAGGCGTTTCTCTGCGCACCCTTAGTGTGTAGGGTTTGGAGCCTCCTCCCAGTACAACGATACCTGGAAAGGGTGCATAGATGTGCGCACCCAATGCATCCAGAACCGCATTGTGCGCACTTATGGTCCAGTCCCTGATTGCAACTCCATTTACAATCACATCATCCAGCGCTGTTTTCATTCTACTTGGGTCATACTACTTGGCTATATTGATCACCTGGATTTGCGTGAACTCCTCCAGACCCTCGTTGGACTGCTCCACGCCAATGCCCGAGCCTTTGGCGCCCGCCATGGGAATGTGAGGCCCGATGTTCAGATGCTGATTAACCCACACCGAGCCCGCCTCAACCCTGCCTGCTACCTCTACCGCACGATCTGTATCAGAAGACCATACCGAACCACCCAGACCGTAGTCCGTGTCGTTGGCGCGATCTACCACTTCATCAATATCAACATATTTGATAACGGGCAGTACCGGTCCAAATTGCTCCTCATCAACCAGGCGCGAACCGTCGCTGATGTCCCGCACAATGGTTGGGGCAATAAAATAACCCGCCTTGTCCATCACTTCGCCACCGGCAATAATGGTGCCGTCTTCACGCGCACTGGCCAGCAGGTCGCTCACCTTGTCGTATTGCATACGGTTCTGGATGGGGCCCATTTGTGTGCCCTGTTTCATGCCATCGTCCACCACCGCATTGTTAGCAAGGTCTGCAAGTGCGGTACACATTTCGTCGTAAATGGATTCGTGTACATAGGCGCGCTTAACCGCCAGGCATACCTGCCCACAGTTTATGAAAGCCGCACCATAGATTTGTTCGGCGGTTTTACCCACGTCCACATCATCCAGGACAATAGCTGCATCATTACCACCCAGCTCAAGGGTAATACGCTTGAGCGTATCCGCACTGGCGCTCATCACCTTTTTGCCAGTGGCCGCAGAACCCGTGAAGGATACTTTGGCAATGTCTGGATGGGAGGTTAAAAGTGGTCCCAGGTCATTTTTATCGGTAATGAAATTCACCACACCCGCCGGAAATATATCGTTGCACAGCTGGGCAAGCTTAAGTGTGGCCACCGGCGTGGTTGGAGCGGTTTTAACCACTATAGTGTTACCGGTAAGTACGGCAGGCCCCAGTTTCCACAGTGCCATTAACACCGGGAAGTTCCAGGGCACAATGCCCGCTACAACGCCCAGGGGTTTACGATGCATCTCTACACGAAATTCGTCATCGTCCTGGATGGTTTTGCTTTCAATCGACAGGGTTGCGTAATGCGAGAGGTAACCAATACACCAGTCCATTTCTCCCAGTGCTTCAGGCAAGGGCTTGCCCTGCTCCTGGGTTAACAGCTGGCCCAACTCTTCGCGATGCTCAGTAATGGCTGCAGCAAGGTCGAGCAGGCTTTGCTGACGCTCTTTCATGCTCTTTGCCGCCCACGCGGGAAACGCCGCCTTGGCTGCTGCTACGGCCTGATTGGCCTGGTCTGCAGAGGCACGTGCAACCGTAGTAAAAACCTTTTCGGTGGCCGGGTTAATAACGTCCAGAGTGTGATCGCCTTCGACCATCTCACCATTAATTAGTAGTCTATATTCAGTCATATCTAGCTTCCTTATGTATTTGAGTCGCGCTGCTGTTAACTGCGGTTGAGCGCACTACCCAGTAATTTTGCGGTAACGTCCACTACCGGGATAATGGTTTGATAAGCCATGCGTGTGGGACCGATAACACCCAGCACACCTGCAACTTGTCCTTCAATTTGATAGGGGGCGGTTACCATACTGTAATCGTCCATCAACTGGTATCCGGATTCTTCGCCAATAAACAACTGAATGCCCTCTGAGTCCAGGCAATGATCCAGCAGCTCCAGAATATCGCGCTTGTGGCTAAAAGCGTCGAACAGTGCACGAACGGACTCGGCATTGGGAGGAGATTCAAGCAGGTTGCTACGCCCCGCCACCACGTAATCAGACTTCCCCTCTTCAGAGGAGAACGCCTTGCTGGCAACATCCAGTGCTGTTTGCATCAGAGTATCAATGTGGTCCTTGTCCGAGCGCATTGCGTCCAGCAGACGCTCGCGCACCGTGGCCAGGCTAAGCCCGGCAAATTCCTGGTTTATAAAATTAGCCGTAGTATGCAATTCAGTTTCTGTGTACTCACGATCGGTATGTATCACGCGATTTTGCACTTCGCGCTCGTTCACCACCAGTATGACCAGCACGCGTTTGTCACTTAAAGGCAAAAACTCAACCTGACGTAATGCCACCCGTTCTGTCCGGGGTAGCGTGACCACACCCGCCATGTGGGTAATGCGCGCCAGCAGGCTAGAGGCACTGGCCACCAGTTCGGTGCGGTTCAAATCTGCACTCAACTCAACTTGCAGCTCCTGGATACTGTCCACACTCAGGTTTTGTACAGAAATCAGGCTATCTACAAAAAAACGAAAGCCAAGATCAGTGGGCACTTTACCTGCGGAAGTGTGGGGCGATCGCACCAGCCCTTTGGCCTCCAGTTCCGCCATAATGTTTCTGACAGTTGCCGGGCTAACCGAAACACCCGGAGCATGGGCCAGCGTTTTGGAGGCTACCGGAACGCCGTCAAAAATGTAGCGCTCCACCAGCATCTTGAATAAACCCTGGGCGCGGGTGTTTACAATTTCGGAAGGATCATCG
>Ga0256847_1001571_pt1 | contig 11344 bp, 12 predicted proteins | sample TeddybearmetaG_FD_189099 | JGI IMG/M metagenome (GOLD analysis project Ga0256847, IMG submission 189099) | Hydrothermal vent microbial communities from East Pacific Rise, Pacific Ocean - Teddybear | ecosystem: Environmental > Aquatic > Marine > Hydrothermal vents | place: Pacific Ocean: East... | reverse complement strand
ATAGCGCCTGGCTGACCATTAATCGCACTGTCCATTATTACTCCACCACCGAAATCGAGGCTAAGGTCAGAATTTTTTGTATCTTCGGTCAGATCAAAGCGAATTTTTACTTCACCGCTGAAGTCTTCCGCGTCACGGTCCAGTTTTATAGTTATGTCGTATCCAATATTTGAAACCCTGGATTTTCTTGAATTCGCTGTTGTTTGATCCAGTCTGTCGACTGCTGCCCGTGAAATGAGTGGTTCAGATGATGGAGTTGTAGTATCAGAATCATTTTTACCCTGGCAGGCGGTCAGCAGACCAATGGCGAGAACAATGAGCAGTGCACTGTGGCGGCATAGTGGTTTTTTGTGCATATAAATTACCTTGAAATCGATCAGAACAGTGTAACTCCATTCAGATGATCCCTGTGTACGAAAGCAAAAGGAAATAGAGTAAAAGAGAAGAATTATGAGTAGGTTTTAATTGTTTAAGTAAGTTTGTTGAGTTAGCTAAGGCAGTTAACTACCGGACTGACCTTTTACAATGGTATGAACCATCTCACTTACCCTGTCATAGTCAAATTCTACAGTGAGTGTTAAGACCTCGTCGCCTTGATCGAAATGTTGAGAATATTTTAACACATCCAAATTTTTGAACGCGCTATAGGACCAGGTGCATCGGGACAAGCCAATCTGGCCACCGGCGCTTACACCTGAGCAAGATTTGGAAGGTGGCCCCTCATTCCGAACATAGTGGAACAGTTGTCCGTAAACTGAACCCTGTGTATTCGGGTCTTGCAGTGTGACTGCGATAACCGCGCGATAAGCACTGAATACGTCCCTAAGGCGTCGTACCTCAGATTTCTGGTAGGCAAAATTTTTGATGTTGAGGAGACTAACGACATCGTCGAGGTGTTTACCATGGATTTCATCTAAAGCTTGAGTAGTCAGTTTTGGAGAGATGTTCCGATTAGGAATAAAGTAGTCAAATAGACCAACGATCAGGATCGTGACTGCTATGGGAGCTGCTAGCGTCATCCAGTCGATTGGTTGCGGTGATCACAAAGGATGGAAACACAAATTCCGCAAAGAGAAGGTAGTATTCAACATCGGGAACCAGAAGCAGTAGAGAGTGCGGCACCCATGCGGTCATGATTGTTCCTGCAGGAACCAGGACCGGAGTAAGCAATAACGTGCCCAGCAATACGAAAACTACCCGGCGAACAAGCAGTGCCAATTCTAAAAGTCGCAATAGACGCCAGATAGACCAGAAAACGAGTGTCGACGCTGCCGCAGGTACCAGATAAAATAATGCAAAACGCCATTCCATTATTTGTTATCGTTAATGTGGGTACTTGGTATACTGCTACTTTGATTTGGACGCCAGTTTAGTCGCCCATAATAATTCTGCCTTGGTGTTCAAACACAGGGTAGTGTTTGCTTTGTGACACGAGCCGGCCAACTACTTAACCCGCATTACCGTCAAAAGAAAAGTAAAACCAGTCGTTTCCGTTAACCTTGCGAATGCCTTCGAGAAGGTATTCCAGACAAACTTCGCGACCCTTTGGCCTGCCCCAGTCCTTCTATATCTACGCAAGACAAAAAACTCTTTCTAATCCCACCCGCCGGCATCTGTGAGATGTTGGGCGTGGTTCGCGCTGATCGTATCGGGATTGAACAAAATGATAGATGGGGAGACCGTCAACCGCGCTATTGAGCGGGCTTCTGATTTGCAATAATCCGATATTTCATGTAATGATGAAGTGTGAATATAGATAATGCAGTAGATACATTGAGTGCCTTGGCGCATCAGGGACGTCTGACATTGGTGCGGTTGCTTATTCAAGCGGACCCCAATGGGATGAATGCGGGTGATCTGGCGGCGCGGGCAGGCATTGGACCCACCACGGCTTCCGCTCAGTTGCTGGTATTGAAAAATGCCGGATTGGTACAGTCTCAACGCAATGGCAGGCAAATATTCTATTCCGCAAGCTACAACAAAATGGCTGCTCTACTGGGCTTCCTTATGGAAGATTGTTGTTGTTCTCACCCAGAAATCTGTCAACCACTCAGAGAGGCATTACAATGAGTTGTGCCACTCAATGTGGTCCTGAAGGAGCGCGGCACCTCGAAAGCCTGAACAAAACGTGTGCGTGCATGCCGATTAATAGCGCCAGGGTGGAGGACGCCATTGCTGGAGGGTCGCGGGAATTGCGAGCATCTTTGGCGCAGCGCCCTGTATTGTTCGCGGGATCTCCGGTGTTTTTATGTGCAGCAGATGTGTTGTGCATGCAGGAGTTGGTGCGCACTATTGAGCGCGTCTTAAACACACAGCAGTTTGAAGAAATTGTTCATCAACGTTCGGGCGAGTGGGGTGACAAGGTCACCAGCAGAATCTTGCAAGGTCAATCCAGCCCTGGCATGTTTATGGGCTACGACTTTCACGTGACCCGTGAAGGACCACAGCTCATAGAAATCAACACCAATGCCGGTGGCGCTTTTCTGGTCCATAACCTGTATGACTCTGTATCCTGTATGCCGTCGTGCGGTGGGCAGTGGGGTGGCTCGGTAGATTCTACGTGGTTGTTCGATATGCTGGTCAAAGAATGGCGAAGTGCAGGCAGAAGTGGTGCCCTCCGAACGATAGCAGTTGTTGATGTGGCACCCCAAACGCAGTTTTTGCACCCGGATTTCGAACTTGCGCGTCGCTATTTTGAGAGCCACGGTATACGAGTGCATGTTGCCGATCCGGCTGAGTTTGAACTGTGTGATGGAAAATTATTACTGTGTGGGGACGTCATTGACCTGGTATACAATCGCGTCACCGACTTCTATTTTACGAGCCCGGTGCACAAAGTTTTGCGAGATGCGTGGCTCGCTGACGCAGCAGTTGTCAGCCCCTCACCCGCACATCATGCGCTATATGCGGACAAGCGCAATCTGGCTTTACTGTCCGACCCACAACACCCGCTGCGCGATGCGCTGTCCCATGAAGAGAATCATATTCTCAATACGATACCGCGAACTTTATTGGTAACCGCGAAAAATGCTGCGAATCTCTGGCAAGAGAGAAGGCGATTGTTTTTTAAACCTGCGGGCGGTTTTGGAGGTCGCGGCGCTTATCGCGGTGCAAAGCTAACACGGCGGGTTTGGGGCGAAATAATGCAGCTGAAAGATGGTAGTTACATTGCACAAGAAAAGGTGCAAGCTCCTTCGCGGTGGGTAAGTGATTATGGCAAAGCGCTTAAGTATGACATCAGGGCGTATACCTATAGTGGTGAGATAATGCTTCTGGCCGCACGGATGTATCAAGGGCAAACCACAAACTTCCGTACCCCCGGGGGTGGCTTCGCACCAGTCGTAATTCTCAGCGACGACTGCGGTCAGTCACCGAGCTTATGTGGCGGAAAAATTCACTGAAGCTGATCCGAGCTACCTTATCCGTTGCAACGGGCGAACAACGATCGCAACTTGACCATGCACTCTATGTGTCGGACTAAGGCGGCACGCAGTATCTTACTGTACCCATCCAAACTGCAGTGAGTAGGGGAGGGTCACTTAACGCGTCTGTATATCCCCATTATGACACCGTTTGATGTGCAACTCGTTTTCGCGAGTTTTAGTTCGGCAGGTATTGCGCCATTGCCGAACAGACGCTTTCCTGTACCGACTATAACTGGAAACGTCCACAGCCGAAGCTCATCGACAAGGTCGTTAAGCAGTAAGGTCTGAACAAGTTCGCAACTGCCATGGACTTGCAGTAGTGGCCCATCCTGGCTTTTGAGGCGAGTCACTTCGGTAGCGATGTCGCCGGTAATAGCAACGGAATTATTCCAAACGAGTGTGTCGGGTGTTGACGTTGCTACAAATTTTTTGAAGTTGTGCATTGGGTGATCGTCAGTCGCATGCGAGGCAAAAATGTCGTAAGTACTGCGCCCAAACAGAATATCGTAGGGTTCTGCCATCGCCTCTTTACCCACTAGCGCCATCACTTCATCCCAGTAGGGATCAGCCCACCCACCCCCTTCGAAATCTCCCGACGGGTCTTCTTCCGGCATCTTTGGTGCCTGCATCACTCCGTCCAGTGTTTGAAAGGTTAATATCGCCAGCTTTCGCATCAAATGTCTCCACGGTTTTAGAATAGTTCGGGGTGAGTGCCAGCACCCTGGATTTCAGATCAGTTTCACACTTGCGAGCCTAGCGAGTTAAGACGTGTCCGAACGTAGGCCTGATTGTAAATGATTCGGTTATTAGTGAACTGTCTGGTAGACTATTATATTGAATAAACATAGTCAACTAAATGGTTCAGTAAAAACCTATGACCAGACTTAGTACCACTTTTGCAGCACTTAGTGATGAGACTCGACGCGCGATCCTCGCCAGGTTGTCGCAAGGCGAAACCCAATTGTCGGATCTAGCCGCGCCGTTCGACATGACACAGACTGCCGTGACCAAGCACGTTCGAGTCTTGAGTGAAGCCGGCCTGGTTGTTGTTGAAAAGCGAGGAAGGAGTCGACATTGTCGGCTTCACCCTGACGCCATGAAAGAGGCCTCCGACTGGTTAGCCGCGTATGAGCGGTTGTGGAAGAAAAAGCTTGGCCAACTACAGGAATACTTTTCGGACGAGGCCTCCTGACATGGAGTTTGTAAAGTCCGAACCTGGTGCTGATCCGATTATTGTTGAGGCATACATAGATGCATCACCTGCTGATGTGTTCCGTGCGTGGACCGATCCAAATATTGTGAAACGTTGGTTTGGTCCGGAACCGAATACCCTGGTGTCAGCGACCATCGATTTAAGAGTGGGCGGAGCCTGGTGCTTCCTGGAACACCAAACAGGCACCCATTCAAGCGGTTTTAGAGGGGAATACATTGTGATCGAGCCCGAACGGCGATTGGTTTTCAGTTGGGTTAAGTTCACCACGAGAGCAATTGGTGAGCGAGCATCTACACAACCCTCGCGGGTTGAGATCAGTCTTTCAACGAACGGTACTGGAACCGACCTGCATCTGACGCATTCGGGCATCATTGACAACGAGATGCGTCACGGCTTTGCCAGGGGGTGGAACGTTGGAATTGGAGGAATGCTTGTGGCGCTAAGCAATATTGGCGGCTCCACGCATCGTTGAAACTGGTAAACGAAACTAATCGTTGCGATGGTCGTCCTGTCTTACAGTTATACGATCTAATTTGCGACCTAAACTGGCATCAGGGTAGTTCAATTTTCAATGCGAAATATGTTGGAAAGCTTGTGAAGTGGTCGTTATGTTCCCCTCTCGTATCCGTAGAAACACTGTAGACTCTATGCATATGACTTCGCACATCTTCAATGCCATGGGCATGTGGGACGACGTGGTGATCGCGAATGCCAAAGCCAAAACCAATGGCGAGGGCAACACGGCGCTCGACCTTGGTGAGCATGAAGAAGCAGCAGCTGCCTTCCATGAGCAATTGCAGCGGTCGCGTAGAAAAGTAAAAGCGGTTGAAGGGCTGGCCCGCGCAGAGAAAGTAGTAGACATGTAACTACAGGAGGTTGTGGCCAGACGCGCAGCCTAATCGTTCACCAATTGGAGTGGACTTTTTTGGCGGTACTGGCCATTACTATAACGTACCCCAAAACCCAAGGGAGCAGAAACTTTAGTTACTCTTGTCGTTTTGATTCAAAAACCCCGTTGGGCTGATGAGACACCAATTTGACAGCAACCCCACCTTTAACGACAAATGCGACACTGAATCCCTGTAGCCCATGCAGCCTAAATCGACCTGATACATCCGGGACCATTGTATAGGTCGACTGCCCAGGTACGGTTAGTTTTAATGTGCTACCTGCCAGTGCAACGGAAGCCCGTTGGCCGGTTTCACCCAGGTACACTCCAACAAATTTGTCTAACGATTCCGAATCGAACATTGATGGGTCTGGTTGCTTGGTAAAAACGATTGGGCTGGCCAGCAACTCAAGAGGAACGGAGAGTTCTGATATATTTCCGTCAAAGTCAGCACGAAACAGAATTTGTGCACCGACAAATGAAGGGTCGCCGTCTGTCTCAGCTCCCTGCCATTGATCATAATGGGCATGTTTCAATGGTGCCTGAATTTTATTGAACTCGACCTGCAGTCCTCTTCTTCCCGCACCTTTTGAAATCATGATGTTACCGTAGCCATTGTTTTTGTATTGGCCTATGTAGTCATCTAAATCGTGAGAAGGCCTGGTTCCCGTTATTCTCTTCTCGTTTTTAGCAACCTCTGCTTTTTTGGTTGCGGACTTCGCCTTTTCGATACGTTTAAGTGCATTGCCAGTCCAGTCCACCTTTTCAAGACCCAGAATTCTGTCCGCTGCCATTTGATTAACCAGCGCGGGTAATCCGGACGAGCGATTGTTGAACGCCACCAATCCCAGGTTGCTATTGGGAAACAACATCACTGACGTGATAAATCCGTCGATACCACCACCATGCTGCACTCTCTTCTTGCCGCGATAGGATTCGACCATCCATCCCATACCGTAAGTCCGTTGAGTAACTCTGCTTTCTGCTGAGGGCTCGCCCGTGATTGTCATATGGGGAGATTGAATATCGTTTAGCATTGCTGGCGTAATTAGTTGACTATCATCAACCTTTCCACCATTTAGGTTGAAAAGAAGCCAACTGCTCATTTCCAGAACAGTAGAATTTACCGAACCCGCAGGACCAATCAAATCAATCGAGCGGAACGGAATTGCCTGCAGCTTATCGTCTTTTTCCCGGTAAGGTAGCGCGTAGTTCTTATCCCTGGCCGAGTCGGTGACGGAAAAATTGCTCCTGTTCATTCCAAGCGGTTTAAATATCCGTTTTTCCAAAGCCGACTCCCATGTACTACCGTGGAGTTGGCCTGCCAGATATCCCGCAGTCATGTACATCAAATTGTTATATTGAAACCGTTCTCTCAGGTCCGCAGTCAACTCCAAATGCTCAAAGCGCCCAATCATTTCAGATCGGGAGATTGAATTGTTGTTGTACCAGAGACGGTCGTGGCGAGGTAATCCAGATCGATGGGTAACAATGTCTCGTGGCGTAATTCGCGCTGTAATCATTGGATCCATCAATCGAAACTTAGGTAAATATCCTATAAGAGGTTCGTCCCATGACAACTTGCCATCGTCTGCCAGCATTCCCAGCAGGGTTGATGTCATAGCTTTGGTAGTAGAGCCAATAGCAAAGAGAGTGTCTGGTGTCATCGGTAGGTGGTTATCGATATCCCGATAGCCAATTCCTTTCGCGTATACTAATTCTCCACCGGCAACAATTGCAATTCCAAGGCCGGGAACATTAAACTGCCCAACGACTTTCTCAAGGAAGTCATCGAAGCCTTCCATAGCTATTCTTGCCGCTTCTGAACTAGAGGGGCCCATAAAAACCTGAAAGGTTAGCTGACTACCACCCTGGGAAAAAGTCCCGGAGATACCATTGCCGTCGTCGGAAAGCTGGCCGTCAAAACCAGGGTTCCCAGGGTTCCCCGGTATCGAAAATTTAATGAATTCGCGATCTAGCCTAATGTCGGACAGAGCAAGATCCCTCAATCCCTGGGCCGGAATTGAAATTCGCCCGGTAATTTCTTTCTCGGATTCAATAAAGCTGATCTCTATCTCTAACGATTGTCCAGGTGTGTCAATTGCTCCCTTCCACGTACCGGTGATATGGGAAGACGCGAAGGCAAAATTGGTGAGCAGTAGAATTAGAGTGCCGATGATTCGAAACATTTAATTTGTCCTTTTAGTGAGCAAATGATCGATCTTGTTTGGACTAATAGTAATCTAGGTTCGAAACTACTTTATAACCCGGGCGCAAGTAAAACAATGCTATCGCTGGTTATGTCGTTTAGACCAACAGCTTTCTTCTGTAATAGAGTTTACGAACGCAAGACAGCATTGCATAGTAGTTTTGCTCTCAAATTTTCGGCTCATCCTGAGAGCGCTTGAGTATTCGTCATCGAATTCTCCATAGTGTCCAATAAGCTTGAGGCCGACGGTTTCTGCTATGGAAACTAATTCTTGTGTACGCCAGCGCCTCATCGGAAATTTTTCATCAATATCTATTTCGCGGTCGCCAATGTGTCCTCTCATCTGCACATAATCGAAGTCCTGATCCCAGCTCCAGCAAATGTTCACTTTATCCTGGCCGGATTCCTCGCACCACTCACTTTCTCCCGCCTCCACTATTTGTCCGTGACATGCAGCCTCAATAATATATACACCGGAATTACTTAGATGCCGGGAAACGCTTTTCAGATGAGATATCAGACTATATTCGTCCGGGATGTGGCAAACCGAGTTTATAAGGAGCATGACCAAATCAAACCGACGGCTCAATTCAAACTCAGACATATCGGTTATTATGATCTCAGTGGACGCACTTTGCTGCGCTGATAACCACCTGGCATGGCGAAACATATCGGATGAAACGTCTACTCCAACACCTGGAATCCCGACTCGGGAGAACTCCAGAATATGACGTCCGGGACCGCAAGCAAGCTCTAAGACCGAGTTTGGGACTGATGCGGTTCGATTGATAATTTTGAACCATCTATTTAACGCAGCCACTTCATATTTATAGTCTCGGTAAGAAAAGGCGAGGTCGTAAAGTGCGGGCTCAGAATAGGTTAGATTTTTCAAAGCTGCCCTTTTACCTTGGTAGAATGAGGGATCGATCTCCCGGCTGCGATCAATTTATTGTCAGCGCTTTTTTTTAAGGCCACATTTCTTACTCTTGAGCAGACGTGCAAAGGTTACAAATCTACGATTCAAATGGTGGCTTTCGGGCAACGCAGTCCTCACAGGCGCTTGTTGTCGTAGGTCCATCCCAGCTCTGCAACCGGGTAGGTATCGAAAGCCAAAGAAGTAACGTTTCGGGATGACCGAACGGAAGAACCGTCAGGCCGCACAATGCACGCCGACAACGGCGAGTATGTAGCTGAAGAGTTCGATGCGGAAATCCACATTTCATTGTCCGCAGCACGCACTAAAAGATTGGCCATCATTAGCTCTTTGATACTTGTGGATCTACTATTTTCAGCATTGAAGAAGGAATGGAAAAGTAGGCCTACACCTACATTCCTATAGTCTTCGTACAACTCTGGAAAACAGTTGTCGTAGCAAATCAAAAAACCGCATTTGTGCCCGTTTATAACTACAACGCAGGACTTGTTTCCCGGTGTAAAAGACTGTTTTTCCCGACCGTGTAAGCGTTGTTTGTGATATGTTGCGACTATTTTACCATGGTTGGAAATCACGTGGAGGCAGCTTGTCGGAAGATGTGTTTCTATCGGTTTCATAGAGCCTAACACTACCCACATGTTGTGCTGAGATGCGAGCTCACAAATGCGCTCAGTCTCGCTCTCTAAAACTTGCCACGGGTAACCATCCAGAGAGTGCCAGTGTTTTGGTGCGTACCCCGACAGCGCGGTTTCTGGAAACTGGATAACGGTTGCTTTTGCGGATGCCGCTTGCGCAATCTGATTGCGAATGTAGCGCGCATTTCTTGATACATCACCAGATACAGGAAACTGTGCTGCTGCTATTTTTATTGGTGTGGTCATGCTATTCATTTGGTGGTCATACGGTAGCGGTCATCACTACACAGTGATGGCACAGTTGACGTTAACTTTTGTTGATGCCTCATTAGTCCGACGATTTCTATCTCTTAAGTGGACGATTACAGGCCCTAGTTTGCATATTTAGATGGTGATTTTAGGCAGTAACCGAGGTTTGGTTCTTGCTCATTTTCGGTTTAGCACTGATTCAATATTATCAGCCTGAATATAAATGTCATAGTATTTCGAGGGTTGATGTGACTTAAATAATGGGCCAACTGTCTGTATACGAATCGACAATAGCGCAGAACTCATTAGCAAGATTGTCCAGAATTGGCCACACGGCTCACTGGTTGGCCTGAGACCTGAACAGTTTTTACAAGGCTGGATTCAGGAAAAATGAACCAGAAACCGAAATTCCAAACAAAGGGAGTGGACTAAAGATCTTAGGCTTGCCAAGCTGTGTGCCCTTTGCATATGGGGAGAGTAATGGGCGAGCCCGTAGTCGTGTTCAGCCTTTTACGCCGCTAAGCATCACACGAGTACGAATGATGTACCTCACATTCTGGTTTTCAGCGTGTGAGATGCAGGAAAAATAGACGGAGCCCTTCTTCAGCTTGAAGATCTTTCGGGCAGGTGGCTCTTCCTCTTCCTCCTCAGTCTTCAGCGCAAGCTGCGACCAGTCACCGTTCGCCTTAATCTTGGTTCCGATTGGCAGCGTGAATACTTTCGACTCGGTCGTACAGTCGGTTGATTTTCCGACCATTTCTTTTGACGGTGTCATAATACGAATTTGACCGCTCCCGTCCGATGCCGTCAGCCGAGCATTAAACGGACCACTCAATGAGACGACGCTTGAGATGGTTGATGGGCTAGCGCTCGACGCAGAAACTTCCTCTGCTTCGGCACATAAGGGCATGAGAGCAAAGCAAAACGTGATCAAGGCTGCAGTTCGCATAAATAGTTCTCCAAGTGATGCGACTGATGATGACCGCTGGCTGAGCCGCTAGCAATAGTACGCTTGTTCTAGTGCCGGATTTGACGTTTCCCCTTGGGGTAGCTGGTTGTATCCGGACATCTCAGTTTAAGCTACAAGCTGTGCAACACATGCACGCGAGTAGTTGTCGACAATACTCAAGATCCGGATAGGCTTGCCGTTAGCCAGCTGATCGGAAACAAAATCCAGAAGTCATTGTTCGTGAAGCTCAAGCTGCAGGCAACAGGTTGGGTGTGGGGTTTGACGGCGGCTCGTGTAAACTTGCCGCCGATTGCAGTGGATGAAGTGACATCGCGTGAAAATGTGGGCGAGCTATACAATGGCCTTAGGGCTTGGTGTTTTGTTGCTGGTCGTGTCGCGGAGTGCCGCCGCAGATCAGCTTTACTTGGGATTGGGTGCTGGTATCTCGTACTCTGGCAATGAACGCTTTGACGACACTCCGGTGTTGCTGGATTACGATCTTGGCTTTCAGCTACAAATTGTAACCTTCGGCTACGCCTTCGATAACGGGTTGCGCCTGGAGCTTGAAGGTACAAAGCGCAGCAATGATCTCGAAATTATCGAGTTTGACGACACGCGGGGCGCTGTTAATACAGGTTTGCATGATGCGGTCGACAGCACGAGCCTCATGGCAAACGTAATTTATGAACTCGATCTTGGACTAGCCGTGCGTCCATATCTGGGTATTGGGATAGGTATAGCGGAACTGAACTACGAGCTTTCGGATAATGATAGCAATGATTTTATTCTGCGTGATAGCGATACAGCCTTTGCTTATCAGGCAATAGTTGGGGTTGGTGTA
>Ga0256847_1001570_pt1 | contig 11345 bp, 7 predicted proteins | sample TeddybearmetaG_FD_189099 | JGI IMG/M metagenome (GOLD analysis project Ga0256847, IMG submission 189099) | Hydrothermal vent microbial communities from East Pacific Rise, Pacific Ocean - Teddybear | ecosystem: Environmental > Aquatic > Marine > Hydrothermal vents | place: Pacific Ocean: East... | reverse complement strand
GAAAGTTGTAATCTCAATGACGCCCCTGCATTCACCTGGCGTGGCCTGATGCTGGACCCGGCCAGACATTTTTTGCCCATTAAGGTTATAGAAGAAACGTTGGACCTTATGTTTCTTTTCAAACTCAGCGTATTGCACCTGCACCTGACGGATGACCAGGGTTTTCGATTCTTCAGCCCGACCTACCCCGAGCTTGCGGAGGTCGGCGGCGAAGGAAATTACTACACGACCATTCAGTTAAAAGGTCTTGTGCAATATGCATCTGCCAGAGGCATTCGTATTGTTCCGGAGCTGGATATTCCTGGCCACTGCACCAGCTGGCTGGCTGCAAAACCTGAATGGGGCGCGGGGTCGGGGGTCGTACGAGAAAAAGATGCCGTAGGAAAAAAAGAAGCCGCAAAAGCAAAAGGAGACAGAAAGGGGACGATAAACGCAGAACATCCTTCGCACCATTTTGGAGGACACAAAGCATGCCTGGACCCAGGTAATCCTGAAATCTATAAAGCCATGGCAATCCTCCTAGATGAATTGGCTGAAGTTTTTCCCGATGAATATGTACACCTTGGCGGGGACGAGGTGAACCCTGAATGGTGGAGCACAAATGCTGCTGTTCAGGAATATATGCAGTCACAACAGCTGGACACAGTGTCCGACCTGCAAAACCATTTTATGACCAGAGTTGCCCGACTGGTCCATGACCTCGGAAAAAAAGTGGTGGGCTGGGATGAAATTCTACACCCTGATCTTTCCAGATCTGTCGTTATACAAAGCTGGCGTACTGCAAAGTATCGTGACATTGCACTGGAGAACGGATTTGATTGCATTTTTTCCTCAGCCTACTACCTCGATCTATTCTATCCGGCAGACATTCATTATGGATTTATACCGGACGCAGAACCTCTCGCACTTCAGGAGCAGGAGGCAGTAATAATTGACGATGCACGCCTTGCACATATCCAGGAGCTTAATCGATGGCTCGCCAATTTCCATGATAGAGCGGCTAATAAAATGTCAGGCTCAAACAAGGAAACAGGCCAGATCCTAGGTGGCGAAGCCTGCATGTGGTCGGAACTCGTAACAGAGGATCTGCTACACACAAGAATCTGGAGCAGAATGCCCGTCATTGCAGAGAGATTCTGGAGTGGTACCACCGCTTCTGCTGACATTTACCCCAGGTTGGAAGCCTCCTGGGAGTTTATGAATCGTCTTCTGGGAATAGACATCTATGGACCAATTGAACAATTTGTTGCTTCGTTCAACGCATCTATAAACGAACAACACCTGTTAAGAGTTTTGCTGCTAAACCTCGAACCTGTAAAAGGCTATGCGCGTTTGCTCGGTGATCAGGCAGATGCCCGGGTATCAGGGACCGAAGTGTCTGCAAATCGGCCCTACAATTGCGACACAGCATTAAACCACATAGTAGACCTGTTGCCGCCGGAAAGTTTATCGGCGAGGAAAACCCTGCAGTTAATGCACAATTGCACCGATAGCTGCGACAAGGATTCATTGAAAATGCAGGCTAAAGATTGGTGTGACCAGTTGCTTGTGGTGCGTAAGTTGATGGTACAGGATTCCAGGTTGGCTGAAATTTTACCACTTTCTGAATCATTAGCGTTCATGGGAGATCTGCTGAGCGTCTGGCTTTCCACCAAAAGCGCCACTGAAAACACCACTAACTTTCTCACTACAAAGGAAATAGCCAATGCTTTGATGCAGCCTGCCTGCGAACTGGTTCTGCCAATAACTCTGGGTCTAACTGAAGTCTAGGGCAGCAACTCCACAAAGCCGTTTCGGTTTGGCATCTCGATCTCTGGCAGGGAGTCCTGATCTAGCTTATCACCGTGCCCCAATATTCCATTAAGTTTCAGAACATAGGCAGTTAAGGCATACACTTCGTCCGCAGAGAGCGATTTTTGCTGATCATAGGGCATTGCCCGGGCAATATAATCATACAGGGTAGTTGCATAGGGCCAGAAGCTGCCAACAGTTTTCATGGGTCGCTTAGAAGCAAGGCTACCCTGCCCGCCAACCAGCTGATTGCCTTTTTGTCGGCCGTCTATGCCATGACAGGCCGCACATTTAACCTTGTAAAGCTGTTCCCCGGCAAATACTGAACCACCACCTGGTTGCAGTCCGGAACCATCCGGAGAGACGATAGAGGGGTTTACATCGGTCATCGCAACACCGAGTCCGGGCAATAAAGCACTGGAAAGCTGGTTGCTTTCATTCCCGGCATGGGCTGAGACAACAAACATCAAGCTGGCTAAAATCAGACCGAGACTAGGCAAAGACATTTCTAACTGCTCCATTCGCCGATACCTGCCAGCTTTGAATACCATTGTAGTGATAAAAACCTGCACTTGAGTATCGCTCCCTTGCAACCGCACGCGTTGGTTGCAGATTACCCTTGTTGTCAGTTGCCCGGCTCTGCAACATTGCAGGTGCACCACTCCATTGCCAGGGAATTCTGAAGCGGGTCAGGGCAAGAGCTGTGGGTGCGGATTGCAAAACTGCTTCCGCCCAGGATTTGCCACCATCCGCACTGACTTCAACTTTGCTAATGGCGCCCTCACCCGACCAGGCAAGCCCGGATATTTCATAGACGCCTTTTCGGTTCAATTGCATTTTACCGGAGGGCGAAGTGATGAGGGATTTCACCTCCATTTTCAGGGAAAACATTTCAGATGTTCCATCTTTTAGCAGGTCTGTATACTTACTGGTTTCGTCCCTGGAGTAAGCCGCCGTTGCCTGCACTTTCAATTTTTGCAACCACTTTACGCTGATATTTCCTTCACATCCGGGTATAAACAAGCGCATGGGATAACCCTGGGAAGGACGTATTGGTTCGCCATTCTGGTACATGGCGAGCATGGCGTTATCGAGCATATACTTCATGGGCACACTGCGTGTAAGTGCTGCGGCATCAGCTCCTTCCCCAACAACCCAGTTTGCACCATTTTTAACACCAGCTTCATCCAGCAAATAGTGCAGTGGAACACCGGTCCACTCGGCACAGGAAACCAGCCCACTCAATGAACCCGCGGTCAGGTCCGCCGCAGCCTTCAGGCTGTTTCGAAAACTGTTACCCGAACACTCCAGAAAATATACGTGTGTCTCCATAGGATAGGCGTGCAGGTCTTCATAACTAAAACGCAGGGGCCGCTCAACCTCACCAACTATACTCAGGGTGTGTCTATCGGGGTCAATAGCTGGAATGCCACTGTGATGTCTTTCAAAATGCAGGCTGTTGGGGGTTATTGTCCCATTAAGTTTTTGCAGCGGTGTGGATGACGAGCCCGCCCCGGCACCGAAAGCATGGCCACCGACACGCTCGCGGTGAAGGTCAGCAAATTTGGATTGGGCCCCATACCTGCCGGGAGCTTCCCCCGATTGCATCATCCAGTCTTCTGCAGCCTGGCCTGGAGCCAGTATTCCCGCTGCCAGACCCAGGCCCGAACCTTTTAGTAAAGCACGCCGGTTTAATATTCCGCCGCCCGCAACAAATTCTGACATCACCCCGTTCCTTGCAATTCCCCGGAACATTTATTTAAGCACACTATGGGCCAAATCGCGCTGCTAGTTCAGGTCATCCAGTACTGCGCGCACCTCTGAATCCCATAGCTCTGCTACTTTTGTACCTGCAGGCAGCTCAGTCCATCCACGCCGGTATACAACGCTGCCCTCACCATCTACAACCATCAAACCCGGAATAAACTTAACACCGTAATCTTTTGCAATGTCGTCTGCTTCTGCTATTGCTACCAGCGGAAAATCCAGGCTCTCAACATAAGCTTTTGGATCGCCCTTGCCACGCTCAAGCGCATTAAAGGTAACTATCTGCACACCCTGCCCGGCGTAATCCGTCCGGATTTTTCCGGCATAGGGCATAAACGCCTTGCAGTAAGGGCACCAGGTTGCCCAGAAAACCAGTACAGCCGGTTTGCCGTTCAACACTTCAGGAAAGTTTACCTGCACACCATCAGCTAGGTTGGTTCCGCTCCATGCCGGTGCATCATCACCAATTTGTACGCCAAACAGGGTACCGGACAACAGAACGGACAGAAGAATTGCACTCAATTTTTTCATCATGGTAATTGCTCGTAATAGACTCTCAGTTTCGACTATGGCATTACTCTGGGGTTCCCTCAACAAATAAGGTACATTGTGCAGCCAGGTTTCGCACCATTAATTTTTCAACGCACCAGGCAGAATAATGGAGTACATCGTAGTAATAGGCGGTACAAAACTGGTAGGTTCTGTGCATACCAGCGGCGCAAAAAATGCAGCCCTGCCCATTCTGTTCGCGTCATTACTCGCAGAAGGCAGACACCAGTTTCACAATGTCCCCGTATTACGGGACATTGTCTCTACCGAGCGGCTGCTGCAGCATCTGAACTGCCAGACACTACGCGATGGTACAGACATGACTGTTCAGACCTTGCCACCCGAGGATTACACCGCACCTTATGAGCTGGTTAGCCAGATGCGGGCGAGCATACTCTGCCTGGGCCCCCTGCTGGCAAAATACGGGGAAGCACGTGTCAGTCTTCCAGGCGGATGTGCTATCGGTTCCCGACCAATAAACCTGCATATCGAACCGTTAAAACAAATGGGTGCAGAAATCAGCATTGAAAAGGGCTATGTCAATGCACACCTGCCTGGTAGAAGATTATCCGGGGCACACATACTGTTTGAAAACACCACCGTGGGCGGAACCGAGAACATAATGATGGCAGCAAGCCTGGCCCGGGGAAGTACGGTGCTGGAAAATGCCGCGCGGGAACCTGAAATTGTAGACCTTGCAGTTTATCTAAAAAAGATGGGTGCACACATAGAAGGCGAAGGCAGTGACGTAATCACCATTGAAGGTGTCGAAAAATTAAGCCCCGCTGAGCACACTATAGTGCCGGATCGCATTGAAGCTGGAACCCTGTTGATTGCAGGCGCTATTACCGGGGGCCAGGTTAGAGTAGAGAAATGCGTTCCTGCGGATATTCAGGCCTTGATCGACAAATTGCGGGAGAGTGGTTTCTCCATCAGCTCCGGAGCAGACTGGGTCGAAATCGCCAGCGGTAAGATGGGCCACGGTGTCGATATCCACACTATCCCGCATCCTGGTTTTCCCACGGATTTACAAGCCCAGTTTATGGCACTAATGACACAGTGCGAAGGTGCTTCTGTCATTACCGAGAGCATCTTTGAAAACCGGTTTATGCACGTGCAGGAGCTCATGCGTCTTGGCGCTGATATATCCCTTAATGCAAGAGTTGCAGTGGTACGTGGTAAACCGGGCACGCTTGAGGGTGCTGAGGTAATGGCGACCGACTTGCGCGCTAGTGCATCGCTCGTATTGGCTGGTCTGGTTGCCAACGGGGAAACTACCATCAACCGCGTTTATCACCTGGATCGCGGGTACGAAAAACTTGAGGAGAAACTGGCCAGTCTCGGTGCACAGATTGAGCGTCGACAATAGCCATGCCCAGGATATCGGATCGCACGCAAAAACAATTTCGACCAGGATTAAGAATAGAGTTTAGCAACACCACCTGTTAGTTTCTGGATAAGTTTACGCTGCTCCGCACTAAAATCGGATTGGTAGTACTCTGGCGCCGTGAGCGTTGACGAGTAAGAATCAACTATTTTCCCAACCTCCCCATCATTAAGCGACAAGTGGCTAAACAGATTTTTAAGGCTTGTCTTACTACCGGAACAGAGTTCTTCGTATTGCACAACAAGACAAGCCTTTGCAAGTATTGGGTTCTCATTCATGCGCTCGTTCAAATAGCCATACACATCTGCCCATTGACTGGCGTACCAGCCGACGTCTTCTATATCCTGACCATATATTGCCCGCCGTTTTCCACCTACGATAATAGGACAGCGAGACGGCCCAAACTCGTAATGTCCCGACATCTGCAATTGTCGGGAAACACGGAAATCTTCTGCATTTTTCTGACTAAACAGGCGGTGTTGTTTAATCAGTGAAGCCACCTGTTGCACAGGCTCCCGAATAGGAATTATGAATCGTGCGTCAGGAAATATTTGTAACAGGTACTCAAGACGTGTCACATGGTAATTATTTTTGGCCAGATACCTTTGTCGATCCTTAACCAGCAGAAGTTTGCGAATATGGCTTTTGTAGTATTTCTCAAATAGCGGGTGGCTTCCCTGCCCGTGCATTACATGGCTGCGTTGGGGATTATGCGATTCTGGAAAAAAATACATCCATAAAACCTCCTCAACCGACTCAACGCTATCACTGGTAATCATCAAACGATCTGCATGAGCTCTCTCCCGAGGCTCCTGTTTCGGTAATGGCAGCTGGTTACGCAGGCTGTTCCACCAATAAGGAGTCCAGGTAAGCGGAAAATCACTGTAATGATGGCACGCCAATTGTGGATGTTGGCTGATGATCTCTGTGAGTATAGTGGAACCGGAGCGCGCCAGACCGCTTACAAAAACGGGTTGGATAATTTCCTGATTATCCAGAGCTTTTCCGAGCGTGAAAGATTCCAGATCCCCTATCATTTTCCAAAAAGCCGTAGTGCCAGCTACCAACTTACTGCCCAGATGGAGCCCGCTGGGTACATGAGATGTTTTTACTGAGGACACTTGTATTGCAACGCCGGACAGCTCTGTCACCCCACACTCTAGCATAGTATAATTGTCGCCAATAAAATTTTGATTTGCCTTTCTATGCCCAATTTTTCCAAGGCTCAGTTCGTTCGTTCAGCCTTGGCTCTTTTCCTTGTGTTCGTCACAATAGTTTCCGAAGCCTACATTGGTCCCGGCGCGGGTATTAGCTTTTTACAAGGTCTCTGGGTGGCTCTGGTGGGTATTATTTTATCGCTCGTGGCCATTGTTCTACTGCCATTCAAACTATTGCTCCGCCAGTTTGGCGTTAAAAAAGCTGCGCTTATGTTGATAGCTCCTGCAGCTATGGTCTGGCTAATTTATGCGTATACTCCCCAATCTACCCCCGATGAAGTTAGCGGTAGAACAATTGTGCTTGGATTCGACGGCATGGACCCACAACTGGTACAGCGCTGGATGGACGACGGGCTGATGCCAAATTTTGCCAGGCTCGCAGAAAGCGGAAGTTTTCAATCGCTCGCCACCACCAACCCTGCACAGTCCCCCGTCGCCTGGTCCAGTTTTGCCACAGGAACAGGACCAGGGGAGCACGGAATCTTTGATTTTCTGAGGCGCTCTACTGATAGTTACGTTCCAGATTTTTCCATTTCAGAAACGCAGGCCACAAAATACACCATCGACATGTTTGGCTATAAGATCCCCACCGAGGGCGGTGATATTGTTAATCGCCGAATAGGTGAGCCCTTCTGGATGACCGCGGAAAATACGGGGCTCAATGCAACGATCTTGCGCGTACCCGTGACTTATCCACCTGATCCCGTTTTTCACATGCTCTCTGGTATGGGAGTGCCAGACTTGCTGGGCTCACAGGGTACCTACTCTATTTTCACCACCCAGCGTCTGGATGCAACCGGCAATCGACGCATCACACGTGTGATACCTAATGAGAAAGGTTTGATTGAAACAGCACTTGGCGGGCCGGACGATCCGTTCGCCAACGGACAATCGTTGGCGCAGCCCTTTACCATAAAACCAGCACCACGTGGCATTGAGATCAACATTAATGACAACAAATTTGGCCTGAACCAGGGTCAATGGAGTGATTGGATTGGTGTTCACTTTGAAATGATGGGGTACTTGCGCACTTCAGGGCTGGTTCGTTTTCTCCTGGTGCAAAGCTACCCTTTGCTAAAGTTATATGTTTCACCAATCCATATCGACCCTTACAACCCCGCTATACCAATATCCTCTCCCCCAGGATATGCGGCCGAGCTAGCAGACAATATCGGCTTGTTCCACACTATTGGTATGCCCGAAGAATCCTGGTCACTAAATGAAGAACAGATAAGCGATGAAGCTTTTCTGGAAGTGATCCAGACTACTTTGGCTGAACGTGAAGCAATGTGGTACGCAGCACTTGAAGAGCACAACACAGAACTGGTCGTTGCCGTTTTTGTGCAAACAGATCGGGTGAGCCATATGTTCTATCGTGGCCTGGATGAGAATCACCCTCTGTTTGATAAAACAACAAAAACAGTGCGCGGCGCAGTGCGGTGGATTTATCAGGAAGCGGACAGGGTGTTGGGTGAAACGCTCAAGCGCCTGGATCCCGAGGATAAACTTATCGTGCTAAGTGACCACGGTTTCGCACCATTTAGAAAAGCGGTGCACCTGAATCGCTGGTTGGCTAAGGCCGGGTATTTAGCATTTAAGCCGGGTGAAAAGGGTACCGATTCCTTATTTGAAGGTGTTGATTGGTCAAAGACCAGAGCTTATGCCCTGGGATTAAACGGAATATTTATAAACCAGCGTGGTCGCGAGCCTTCGGGAAGCGTTGCTGTATTGGAAACCAAAGCATTAAAGGCAAAAATTGTGGAGCAGCTTACTAATATTGTCGACCCGGAAACAGGGGACTCCTTGATACGGGAGGTTTATGATCGAGAAGATATTTATCCAGGTCTGGCAATTGCCGAGGCTCCAGATCTGGTAATTGGTTATGAAAAAAACTATCGCGCATCCTGGCAGACGACACTGGGAGGCACGCCACAAAAGCTGGTTGAGATTAACTTGCAGAAATGGAGTGGCGATCATTGTATCGATCCATCGCTGGTCCCCGGTGTATTGTTTACTTCTTTTCCGTTCCCGATCGGGACCGAAAAGATTCAGGACGTTCCCGATCTGATCCTCAATCTGCTGGAAATTCAGACCAATGACTGACCCTGGACTGTTCGACCTCTTAAGCCCTGGTTTGTCACTTATCGATGCAGTTATGAGCGACACTCTGGCACTTTCCCCGGTATGGCGCATCGTGTTCTTTGCAGCACTTGGCAGCGTTACCTCAATGTTACTCTTTAAGGTGTTATCCAATCAGATTGAACTAGCAGAATTAAAACAGGAAATTAAAGCAGTGCAAAAAGCCCTGGCAAAACCGGAACTTGAATCTGGCGAGCTGCGCAAAGTGCTGTCTCAAAACCTAAAACTTACCGGCAGACAGTTGTGGCTAAGTTTCTGGCCTGCACTGATTTCATCCATACCACTATTGTTTCTTCTGGCTTTTAGCTCAAACCAATATAGTTTTGAAACACCAGAGCCAGATTCCAGAGTTTATGTGACACCAATAGGTCTTCAGGCCCCCCCCATGGAATATGACTGGGTTGGTGTGAATGCGCAATGGGATGCCCGAAAGAAGGCGTGGACGTTCTACACACCCAATCCCGGGCGGAGCATGTCATTAATGTTGAATGGCCAAAAACAACTTGGTCTGCCAACTTCTGTACCCACCAGCGTTATTCATGGTAAGCGTTGGTGGAATTATCTACTAGCCAACCCCGCTGGATATCTCGATCCAAACGTGAATATTGAGTTGTTTCAATTTAACACCCCCACACAAATTGTAATAAACTGGGGGCCCGGATGGATGCGTGGATGGCTGTTTGCCTTTATGTTATTTCTGGTATTGTTTTCTATCGCAATTAAAACTGTGTTTAAGATTCATTAATGCACATGAAATTTCACATCTATGCTATTGGTGCTGCAGCCGCGTTGACGTTTATGGCAGGCTGCTCCAGGAAAACAGCCGATTCTCCACCTGCAGGGCTACCTGATGGCGAACGGCCTGCAATTCTATTGATTACACTGGATACAACCAGGGCCGACCACCTGGGAATAGAATCAGGCTCCGTTTCAACGCCAAACCTCAAAGCGCTGGCAGCGCGTGGATTGTATTTCACTCAAGCCTATTCAACCACCCCAACGACACTACCCTCCCACACCTCTATGCTGACAGGCCTGTATCCGACGGACCACGGGGTACGTGAAAATGGGCGTCGGGTTAGCGGCAAATTGGAGATGTTAGCAACCAGACTTAAAGATCTCGGCTATATCACCGCAGCTTTTGTTTCCGGATTTCCGCTGGCCAAACAATTTGGCCTGGCCCGCGGCTTTGATGAATATAACGATGCGTTTATCGACAATGCCAATGAACGCTCGGCCACGGCGACAACTGATGTCGTACTGCAATACCTGGAGCGTAAGCAGGTGGCAGAATTTTTGTGGGTACACTACTTCGATGCACATATTCCCTATGAACCACCCGAACCCTATCTCTCTCGATATCCAGACAAGCCCTATTCCGGAGAGTTGGAATATTTAGATTCTGAAATCGGCCGTTTATTGTCGGCATTTAGCGATCGTTTTTCCGGGCAGCCCCAAAAGATTATTGTGGTGGGCGATCACGGGGAAGGCTTGGGGGATCATGGTGAAGCACTGCATGGCAATCTGCTCTATCAGGGAACCATGCGCGTACCCCTAATTCTGGCTGGGAGTGATATCGATCCAGAAATCATAGAGCAAGCGGTGAGTGTGCGGCAAATTTTCGATACCGTGCTCGAATGGGCAGGCGTAAAAAGTGAGCGGAGTCTGCTTAGTGCAAGCGGCGAACCCGTTATTGCTGAGGCGTTAAAACCATACATGCAGTATGGCTGGCAGCCCCAATTTATGGCAGTACTAGACGGTATAAAAATGATCCAGTCTGGCGACATTGAAGTGTTCGATTTGCGAAGCGATCCAATGGAGTCAAACAATCTGGCAGGTAACATCGATTTAGCACCAGAGCTTCAGGGGGCATTAAGTGCCTACTCAGCCCGGGCACTGGAGGAAGAGAACAGTGGAGCAAAAAAGCAGGAAACGCTCAGTCAACAGACTGTAAAGCGATTAGCAAGCCTGGGGTACATTGGAACTTCTGGTCGACCGGTCCTTCGTAAGGTAGCACCCTCGCCCAGAGATATGGTTCATATCTATCGCGAACTGGATGTTGGTTCAGGCTACTTTTCCAATCGGGACTATGAAGCTGCGATACGAATTTTCACCAAAGTTCTGGAGGTTGATTCCTACAACTTCATGGCAGCCATGCGCCTGGCTGTAGCGTATTCGGTTACCAACCAGTCAAAACAGGCCCAGGAGTTTTTCGAACGCGCAAGATCCATTAATCCCTCTTCCGTTGATCTTCGCCACTACCACGCGATGCATTATGTACGTAACAATCAATCGAATCTTGCCGAATCGCTATTTGAATCTGTGTTGATTGAAATGCCCGATCGGCTACCTGCCCTGGAGGAACTTGCAAAAATTTATGCGCGACAAGGCAAAAGCGAAAAAGCCATAACAACGCTTGAGAAGGTTATCGAAATCAAAGCTTCACCGGAGAAGGAGTTAATCGGCCTTGGACACATGCACATGGCCAGAGGGGA
>Ga0256847_1001569_pt1 | contig 11349 bp, 7 predicted proteins | sample TeddybearmetaG_FD_189099 | JGI IMG/M metagenome (GOLD analysis project Ga0256847, IMG submission 189099) | Hydrothermal vent microbial communities from East Pacific Rise, Pacific Ocean - Teddybear | ecosystem: Environmental > Aquatic > Marine > Hydrothermal vents | place: Pacific Ocean: East... | reverse complement strand
GAGGTTTACCAATGTTTCTAGTTGGCCGGAATTAACTCTAACCATATCGGTGCTGGTGACGTTCGCTCGTTGTTCATCCGCCTCTTGTTTCCGTCTATCGAAGAATACGATATCAGCAGACTCTTTCTGAGTATCTTGATCTTTTTCTTTCTCTTTTTTTGATTTTTTACTAGTTTTTGATTTGGCTTTTTTCTTTGTTTTAGTGGTTGATTTTTCGACTTGAGCATCAATCGTTTCACCGGCAATCAATTTCTTGAGGGTCGAGAAATATTCCTCAGGAAGCGTCATCTGATTGTCATTTTTTATTTCATTGATAAGTGCTTCAATCACATCGTAACCCTGCACAATATGTTTAATGTGCGCCGCTTCTACGGTGATACTACCTTCGAGCGCTTTTTCGAAGAAGGTTTCTATCTCGTGTGTTAAGTCACCTAATACAACCAAGTCGGCCAATCGCGCGCCGCCTTTCATTGTATGTAAGGTTCTCAATATTGTATCTACGGCGGCAGAGTTTGAATTATCATTACTCCAGTGATCTAAAGATTCATCCAAGGAAACTAATAGCTCATCAGCTTCCTCAAGAAAAATTTCGAGAACCTCAAGACCGTCTTCATCTAAATTAATCTGATAAACATTTCCGACTGCAACAATCGGAGTTGCGGGCTCGATTGTATCCTCGGTTTTGATTCCTTCCTGCGAATCAGTTCTTCTCTGGGGTTTGTTATTCTCGTCAACTTGTTGCTCTATTTTATCTGCAAGTTGTTCCTCGCCTTGCGTCTCTGCTCCATTTTCAACGGGATCCTCAACTTCAGGAAGAGCCGCATTGTGAACAACGGTCTGTTCTTTACTTGCATCCTCTTGCAAGTTTTCGTCTTCAGCTACCATCTCTTCCAGTTCAGCTGTTTCTGCTACAGAACTCTGCGGCAATCCATCAGCTTCAATCATCTGGTCTGTTTCAATGCCCGCTACGGTTAGTTCTGATTCATTATCTGGCTCTTCCGGTAGGCAACCATTTTTGAGATATCCCTCAAGCTTAAGAATTTCCGCCTCAGCCGCACCCGGCCACGCGAAATTTCTAAGCACATCAATCATTTCAACCAACTTAATGTTAGATTGCTCTACCAATTGATAGTCGGTATCTGTCATTTTTCTGCCACGATCAACAGCGGTATTAAACAACTCCTCCATCGCGAACGAAAGCTCACCTATATTCATCGCGCCAGCCATTCTGGAACTACCTTTAAAGGTGTGGTACATGCGACGCAGTTCTTTGGTTAGTTCCGGTTTGTTAATATGATCTCGCCAACGTGGCATTAATTCTTGTACTGACTCAGACAGTTCATCCGCTTCTTCGACAAAAAGCTCAACCAATTCTTGGTCCATATCTTCAGGTGCAGAGCTTCTCGATGTGTCAATGACCCAGCTTTGCATTTCTTCCTTCAACGCAAAAGGCTCGGTAATATCTTCTTCGGAAATTATACTGTTAAGCATTTTTGATAACTCATCAATGCCTGCGTTGAGTAACCTTCGATATTCTGTTTTACTATCGTCTTCTTTCGCTTTGATTTGGCTAACTGATTCACAAACTGATGCAAAACGCTGAATGGTTTGTATACCAAGCATTTCGCTAGCACGAGAAAACGCATGAAATTCAGCCGCGATTTTCTCACTCAAAGAATCATCATTGGGAGTATTTTCTAGTTGCTTTAATAAGGATGAAATTTCTTGAGTAATATCGGCTGCTTCTGTCAAAAATATATTAACTAGTTGCTGATCTTTAATCTGTGCATTTCCGTCTTTACTATTATCTCTATCGTCTACATTTCCTTGTGCTGCTATTTTTTGTAATAGAAAATCTAGTTCGTTTTTATTAATTGGTTCGGACTCGTTAAGTTTATCAATACTCTTGCCTAAGAAATCACAGCATTCGGAAAGCAACTCTATCGCACCAGTTTCAAGTCTTTTATTACTTCCTTTGGTAACCCGCGCAATCTTTTCCCATGGTCCCGATATCTTGGCTATAGGATCTACCTTAGCCATGTGCGCACTTCCTTTTAGGGTGTGTAGAGCGCGAATTAGATCATCGGTCACAGCCGCGCTTGGCTGCGTCGCCACCTCGGCTAGGAAATTTTTGATAGCTTTTAAGTGCACTTGAGCTTCAGCAACAAAAATTTCTAACAAGATAGGATCAATTGGCTCGTTCTGATCGCCACTATCTATTTCTTCTGATAGCGTTGGGATGGCTTGTGTTTGTTCGGTATTTTGGTGTAGTTTTGACGCTTCAATCTGAGTTGATTGAAATTCGAATTCGCTTAAATTCAATCCTCTAGCGATATGATCGGCCCTAGCAACGATTTCCGCAATATCATCACCTTGATGAGATGTCTTGTTAGCAAATTCTTTGACTAAGTTAGGCAACTTCGTTAGTGCATTATTAAGCACACCCAATACTGGGTTTTCCGCTGGGATGGTATCTTCAATCACCTTGTTAAGCATATTTTCAACCGCCCAACTCAGTTCGCCAATCGTCACGGCTCCCACCAATCTGCCACTGCCCTTAAGGGTGTGAAAAGAACGCCTAATAGTCGCCAACGACTCTATATTATTGGTATCATTTGTCCATTCAGGCAAAATCCTCTCTATAACCTCTATCTCTTCTTCTGCTTCCTCCAGAAAAATTTCGAGTACTTCATCGTCAATTAAAGATTCGTCGATTTCTTTATCTGCGGAGGATTGGATAATTGAAAAGATTTCTGCAGACTTAGTTTCCGCACTGAGTATGCCAGCGACCTCAGGAGCATCGGATTTATCTGTCACCTCCTCTTGTGAAGCGTCGGTAATCGTACCAGTTGACTCGTCAACATCAGCTCCCTGATCTATAGAAGTCACTTCTGCTAAATCCGATTGGTCGGATTCCAGAGCGTCTATTAGAACCCCTTGACTTTCGCCAGCGCTATTTAAGATCGAGACAATCGCTTTGTTATTTCCTTCCTCGGTGCCTTCCAAATAATAATCAACACTGGTCACTATATCAGCGAGAGCATCAAGATGAGATTCAGTGGGTGTTCTTTTACTAGCCAACAATCTATCCATGACAAAGGCGCGGGCAACGCCCAATAATTCTGCCGCTTTATCATATTGCGCGATTTTCAAAGCACCTAACACATCGGCAATTAGTTTTGGTACGAATTCCAATTCAGAACTATCATAATTGGAAGCGATATAACCGATCAGGCCGTCTTTTGCATGTTGAAGACTTTTTCGAGCAACGCCCACTAACGCCAACGTTGCTTCATCGACTTGATTGGCTTTAGATCGTTGTTCTCCGAGAGTTTGCGCATCTTGTTCTGGTTCTGCATTTGAATCGTCTAGACTAATATTGCTCAGGTTCGCATCGACAAATAACAAAGCACCAGCGATATCCATAATCGATGAATCGTCTGGCAATTTATTGAGATCTAGGCTCTTTTGTAAGGTAACAACCTGTTCTCGAATAACGTCTCTAGGAATAGGTAGTTCCAAAATTTCTAAGGTATCAGCGATACGACCTAAAGAACTAGTCAATGATTGCATTTGTGCGGGGTCTTTTATTTGCGCTCTTACAAACAAATCGAGTTGGTCTTTTACCGAAGCCAACTCCTCTCCTATCGCCTCTACAACACTTGCTATCGCTGATGAATCTGGTCTTGTTAATTGTTGTTGCTGTTGTTGAATAACTTCACTTTCTTGCAAGGAATCTACTAGATTAAAATCCTCTTGAATTCTAGTGACCCGTTTATTCTTTGATTGAGAACGTGCAACAAAGTAAAGAAGCTTCTGCAATAGTAGTTCAGGGGCTGCTTGGGCTAGGACTGACTTTCCTTGATCAATGAGTTTTTCTATATATCCATCTACTTCAGCTAGTAGATCTTGAATTTCCTTCTCTTTATAGAGCCCTTTTTCAGCGATAGAAAAAATAAAACTATCAGCAATCCACCAGAGTTTAGCTAGCGTTTGACCTTCAGAAAACGCCTCCAACTTTAACAAAACCTTGTGCATTCTTGCTAAACTTTCTTTTATGTTTTTTCCCTTCTCTAAACCGTTCAATCCTTTTTGAAAATGCGCCCTCAGTTTTTTGCAATTATCTTTGAGAGAGCCTTTCTTATCTTTTTCGGTGAGCGCTTCATCAGGTTTTGGGGTTTCAACCTGAGATACCTCAGCGGTAAAAAACTCGTTTTCTTTAACCGGGGGTAAACTTGATGCTGCTCGAAGTTCATTGATAAGTGGTAGAAGAACCACAGGAATATCTTTTTGTCCGCCTTCTACGCGCTCCAAATAACCTGGCATTTGAAGCATTGACCGCATCAGAATTTCGAAGCAGGAATCCTTTAAGACGACTTTGCCATTCGCTAATTTTTCTGCCAACGTCTCCATTTCAAGAGTTAGGCGTGCAGCACCATCCAGCCCCAACATTTGCATTGTACCCTGCACTTGATGCAGACAATTGATACAAAACTGTATTTGAGTTTTGTCTTGATCATCTTCAGCAAAAGACTCAAGTCCCTGCCGAGCTTGATCAAGCGTATTATTAATTTCCTTTCTGACCCAGCCGAGGGCTAATTGGTCATAGTTGTCGGTCATGCAAACTCCGAATTTATACTTGTTATTTGGTTCGCGCGATTAGAGTCGTTAGCACTTTTAACAAAAGCTAAACAACGCTTATTATCGACCCGCTTGAGTTCAGAACATTGGGTTGAAGTAATTTCTCCATGCCCTAGTACTAATACTCCACCTGGCGCTAACCGTTTTATTAAATTTTTTATTACCAGTTCTTTCTTCTGAGCTCGAAAATAAATCATTACGTTTTGACAATATATGACATCAAATAACTGCTCGAAACCACTTTCCAATTCTAAAATGTTAGACTGTATGAAACATGTTCTTTGCCTAATCTCTTTGTTTACTTGTATATGTCCATCTGACAAACAATCAAAGTAGTGATTGACCGTCGCATCGGGAATAAAATCTTTATGTTTTTCTGCATAAATTCCGTCTCTAGCTATCGCCAGTGACGGGTAACTAACATCTATTCCGGTTACCCCATAATAAAATTGATTGCCACTAGATTCTTTGATGTTTGCTTTTAGTTTTTCCAGTTCTAAAGCGAGCGTATAAGTCTCTTCTCCAGTAGAACATCCAACGCTCCAAATCTGTATATTTGAATTTTCGCTAGGTTCATTTTTTAGATCGGCTAGTATTTTATTCCGACAAAAATTAATCACCAATTGTAACGAGTCTTTATCTCTATAAAAACACGTCTCATGTACGGTTAGGGAATCTACTAATTTTGCCCATTCTAAGCTCGAAATTAACCCTCGATCTAACATATGATAATATTCTTGATAATCAACCAATCCTATTTCACGCATATGCCGATTGAGACTAGTAATCAAAAAGGCTTTTCGCGTTTCCGGTAACCACATTCCGGTTTTTTTCTCGAGCATAGACTGCCAGAGAGAAAAAGCTTCATTTTCCATTTTTGGAATGCTATATGTAGGCATCAAACTCACAGAGAATTATGCTTCGTCCGGTAGTTTGAATCCAGCGATAGAGTCGTTAAGTTCATCTGCCAGTTCTGCCAATGTTCCAATCGAATTTGCCGTATTGGAAGTACCTTCCGATGTTTGGTTAGTAATTTCTTGGATTACGTTCATCGTGTTTGAAACATGACCTGCTGATGCTGCTTGTTGACGCGCCGCATTCGAGATGTTTTGAATTAAATCCGCCAAACTAGTTGATACTCTTTCAATTTCTTCAAGTGCAACACCCGCATCTTGAGCTAGCCTTGCTCCGTGTACCACTTCTGCGGTACTTGATTCCATTGAAATTACCGCTTCGTTAGTATCCGTCTGAATCGCTTTAACCAGTGCTTCGATCTGATCGGTTGCGTTACCTGAACGCTCCGCTAATCTCTGTACCTCATCAGCCACCACCGCAAAACCACGACCGGCTTCACCGGCCATAGATGCCTGAATAGCAGCGTTAAGAGCAAGAATATTGGTTTGATCCGATATATCATTGATCAGTGAAACGATATCTCCGATTTCTTGAGATGACTCACCCAGTCGTTTTATTCGTTTTGACGTTTCTTGAATTTGCTCACGGATTGTATCCATGCCTTGGATGGTATTTCTTACCACCTCGCCACCTTTCTTAGCGATTTCAACTGATTTTCCTGCAACAGTTGAAGACTCAGACGCGTTAGCCGACACTTGTTCGATAGAAACGGCCATCTCGTTAATCGCCGCTGATGCTCCAGTGATTTCTTGTGCTTGATTTCTGGAGGCCTGTGATAATTCTATCGAAATATTTTGCGTTTCTGTTGTCGCGTTAGACAACTGTCCAACTGAGTCCTTGATTGTGGATACCAAGTTTCTTAGTTGATCGATAGTAAAATTCATTGCATCGGCGATGGCCCCAGTGAAATCTTCGGTAACGGTCGCATTTGCAGTTAAGTCTCCATCCGCCAATCCTTCCATTTCATCAAGAAGACGGATGATTGCTTGCTGATTTCGCTCGTTCTGCAGTTTTTCTTGATCAGCCAATACCCTAGCTTTTTGAGTTCGTTTTTTATCGTCACCGCTTTGCCGATACCATAATAAGATGAGGAAAAAGACAATCGAACCACCAGCAATCGCAGAATAAAGCCAATGGCCAAGACCACGATCGTCGGATTGTTTAGTGTAAGCATCCTGTAGATTTTCGGTCAAACTCAGCATATTATTTGCTTGCGTAAAAATTTCGCTCGACGCTTTATGCACATTAAATAATTCTTCTTTCGAGCCTATAACAACCTCAGCTTGCCCTTTTAACGAATCATATAAAGTTGAAATTTCTGTCAAGGAAGCTTTAGCATCTAGGTTCCTAATTTTTCTCACGCCTAGCATTTCATCGCCTTCGATCATACCTGTGAGTATTTCACCAAAAATTCCAACATCTTTACCGAAGTTTTCTGAAGCGAGTTCTGCGTCACCACCTCCGATAAGCACTTTTTGAAAGCTTCTTATTATTCGTTCTAAATAAGTCGATTGACGAGTGGCATACATTACCTGTTCTGCAGGAGCTCTCGAATCAAGTAGCACGTCCTGTACATTGGTATACAAAAACTCCATTTGAGGTATAGACTCAGATAATTCGGTTGAGATTTGGTAGAGCGTTACCACGGTTTCACGACCCGCAGAAATCTCCTCTGCGTTTTGTTGCATTTGCTGCCAAAGGTCACCAACTTGCTTAACCTCTTTGCCTAGTATCGCGTCGGGAGAGATGCTTAATCCTTTCGAATCATCTCCTTGTGCTAAATGATTAAATTGAGCTTCAAACTCTAAAATGGAATTTCTTAACAATTCGAATGCTTCAGCATTACCTTTAGATGCTTCCGCCGCATTTTTTGCAACTTGCTGCGAGAGTACTCTCAGATTACCAGCCTTAGTTAACCTCTGCTGGTTCTGTTGACCTTTATACAATCCCACAGCAAGGTTTGCGCTACCAACGATAATGGCTAGAAATAATAGCCATATATAACCACCAGTTTTGGACTCTGTTCCTGCTTGCTCGTTTTTGTTTGCTGCTGCGCTCATAATTTATTTCCTGAAAGCAATAATATTGTTAACTGTTTAATTAAATAGAATTCGTTTGCCAATTTCTCTTCTGCTGAACTTGCTCGCCTACAAAGCGACCTGACGAAATGAAGGTGTTTCTGCCAAACTAAAAAGACTGAATACACTCCATAATTTTTCATCTGAGTAAAAACCACCCTGCAAGTAAGGCGACATCAACTCATCCGACACTTCCACTTGCTCCACCCAGTTTTCATCTTCAAAGTGATTAAGACCTAAAATTTCGTCCACTATCACTCCACAATGCACACCCGCATTATTAACCACCAAAATTCGTTGCCGGCGAAGTGACGAGGGTGCCTTACGGCCTAAAAAGCCATGTAAATCCATAATGGGCAAAAGAGTTCCTCGAATATTTGCCAGGCCTTTCACCCATGATTTAGCACCTGGAACCTTTGTATGAGGAGGAATAGATAAGATCTCGGATACTTCCTTTAGATTAACCAAGTAGTCATTTCCGGCTATTTTGAATCCAACTCCAGTCCAAAATCGGCTCAGATCATCTTCTCGTGTAGAAGAGCCTGAGCTCTCTATACTTCGCTTTTCTACCTGCTGTAAGAACTCAAATGCGTCTTTGTTAGTAAAATCTGTCATTGGATTGTTAGCTTCCTAAAATCGCCTGAATAGTGCTCACCAAATTGCCTTCTTCTACCGGTTTAGTTAGATAATCCTTAGCTCCTTGTCGCATTCCCCAGATTTTGTCAGTTTCCTGATCTTTCGTTGTCACAATGACTACTGGAATATGAGCCGTTGTAGGATCTTTTTTGATTTGCCTAGTAGCCTGAAATCCATTCAGCCCCGGCATAACAACATCCATCAAAACTAGGTCTGGAAGCTCTGCTTTTGCCACCTCAACGCCTTCCGAGCCACTTTCTGCAGTAACTACCTCATAATTGTTTAATTCTAATATTGACGTCAATACATGCGTTTCGGTTGGAGAATCATCTACAATCAAAATCTTAGACATTTAGTTTTTCCTCTTAATGGTCTTCTTGATTTATTGACAAAGAGACCGTTTACTACAAAGTGATACTTTTCGAATAAATTTAGCTATTGGGCACATGTTTAGAAATAGCACCTAACAACTCATCGCGACTAAAAGGCTTGGTTAAATATTCATCTGAACCAACAATTCGTCCTTTTGCTCGATCGAACAAGCCGTCTTTACTCGACAGCATAATGACCGGTGTAGTCTTAAATTCTTTGTTATTTTTAATCAGCGCACAGGTCTGATAACCGTCCAAGCGAGGCATCATAATATCGACAAAAATGATATCGGGTCGATTGTCAGCAATCTTAGCTAGGGCATCGAAACCGTCTACAGCGGTAACAACTTCACAGCCCACTTTTTTAAGCAATGTTTCTGCGGTTCGACGGATAGTTTTACTATCATCGATCACCATGGCCTTTAGGCCTTCAAAACTATTTTCCATTCAAACTGTCCTCATCGAACATTTTATAAAGCTTGTTGTTTGTTTTATATAACGTCGCATGTCATTTAATTTAAATCTAAGCCGATTAACTTCACTAAAAGTAACTACTTACTCTCTCGCCCGTCCGATACTACTCAGTCAGGCGAACAATTTGTAACCGTTTATTGTTCTTGTTCCAATGCGATACTAAAAAATAAAATCATAAGAATCAATCTTTTAACGATGCAGACATGCGTAAAATATCAAGAAAACCATGTAACCTGTTGATTATTATAAATTTATGCTTGTTTATTTAACCCGTTAACTTATAATTAGTTAACTGACCGAAATTTTGTTCCTACCTAACTATAGTAGATATTTAAAATGACACACAAAATTGCCATATTAATGGACTCAATTCACAAAATAAATATCAAGAAAGACTCCAGTTTTGCCATGCTCGTGGAGGCTCAAACAAGAAATCACGAATTGTACTATTTAGAACAACAAGATTTACTACTAAAAAATGGCCAAGTCTATGCCAATATGGCTAAGTTAAAAGTGTTTGAAGATGAGAATAAGTGGTTTGAATTGGAGCCTTCATCGGTACAACCTCTTGCATCAATGGATGTATTGTTAATGCGCAAAGATCCACCCTTTGACATGGAGTTTGTCTACAGCACCTATTTGCTAGAAATGGCACAAGAACAAGGCTTACTAGTGGTAAACAACGCTAAAAGTCTTCGAGATCACAACGAAAAACTATTCACCGCACTTTTTCCTCAGTGCTGTACCGATATGCTGGTTACTCGTAAAGAATCGGAACTTCGTTCCTTTTTACAGCAGCATAAAGATGTTATTTTTAAGCCATTAGATGGGATGGGAGGCAGTTCGATATTTAGAGTCAAAGAAAATGACCCCAATGTAGGCGTTATTATCGAAACTTTAACTAAACTACAAACCGAAACTATCATGGCACAGAAATTCATCCCAGAAATAACTGAGGGAGACAAGCGCATTTTGATGGTCGATGGCGAACCAATCCCCTATTGTTTAGCAAGAATTCCTGCTAAGGGAGAAACTAGAGGCAACTTGGCGGTGGGAGGTCGTGGAGAAGCACGTCCCTTATCTGAAAGAGATTTTTGGATAACTAGGCAAATTGGACCTACACTTAAGAAGAAGGGACTGATATTTGTTGGTTTAGATATTATTGGTGACTACATTACCGAGATTAATGTGACTAGCCCGACTTGCATCAAGGAAATTGATGCCGCCTACGATACTAATATCGCTGGCACCTTATTCGATGCGTTGGAAAAACGACTTGCGGTGAAATAAATCATGCAGAATAACGATGGGACAATCTCTCTTGAAGAGCAACCAAGCATAGGACAAACAGATAAATTACTGTTTTGCCTTTTTTTGGCGGTCGCTTTTCATGGGTTGTTATTGTTTGGGGTTGGCTTTAAAGTCCCAGATCTCTCTCAGTCATCGATGAACAAAACCTTTAACGTCATTTTGGCTCAATTTGAGAGTGACAAAAAACCTGAAAAAGCAGATTTTATTGGCCAGGCCGATCAAGAAGCAGGCGGCGAAAGTGATCAAGTGCTGGCGCCCAGCGCCACAGAAAAAGCGCAGTTTAATGACCCGAGCAAAAAATCCAGCGAATTTCAATTACCACCAAAGCAACAAGTCGTCGACAAAACTGCAGCAGAATATCTAGCGAGCCAAAATGGAAAACTCGATTATCACAATCAACCTAAAAACAGTGACCAGCGACAAAACGAAATTCCCGACACTGAGACGCTATTGCAAAAAAGTTACCAGCTTTCAGGTCTAATCGCTAATCTCGATAGCAAGCAAATTAATCAAGCTAAAAGCGCAATAAAAAGACAGGTTTCTGCCGCAATCCACCGCTCCAGTGACGCTCTTTATTTAGACACTTGGCGGAGAAAAATTGAAACTATCGGAAACCAGAATTACCCTGAAAAAGCTAAGCAAGATAAAATTTACGGTAACTTGACTTTAAAGGTTGCCATCAATAAAAACGGTACGATTAACCAAATATCCGTGATGAATAGTTCTGGCCGAAAATTACTCGACGACGCCGCGATACGAATTGTTAGACTAGCAGCTCCCTTTAAACCATTGACACAAGAAATGAGCAAAGATACGGATATACTAGAGATTATTCGTATTTGGAGGTTTCAAGCCGACAATCGGGTTTCTACCAGCTAATAACAATCCACCAATAAAACGTCTCCAATTTCAATCTGCTCAGG
>Ga0256847_1001568_pt1 | contig 11351 bp, 8 predicted proteins | sample TeddybearmetaG_FD_189099 | JGI IMG/M metagenome (GOLD analysis project Ga0256847, IMG submission 189099) | Hydrothermal vent microbial communities from East Pacific Rise, Pacific Ocean - Teddybear | ecosystem: Environmental > Aquatic > Marine > Hydrothermal vents | place: Pacific Ocean: East... | reverse complement strand
CGCAATAGCATTGTCATAACTCAATATCTGGCTTTGCCCGATATCTAGCATGAACGCACCCAGTGCAGTCAGGGCGTTTTTGCGATCCGTTTCAAACAGCGGCCCACCTACTTCTTGCTCAAGCTGTTTCAACGCCATAGATATCGCCGAGGCAGTTCTGCCAAGTTGCCCAGACGCGTCTTTTATATTGCCGGCTTCAGCTACGGTAACGAACACGCGCAGGGCTTCGAGTTTGATCATCGCATCATCACTTAAATTAATTTGATATAGATAACAATAATATCTGTTTGATTGAAACGATTATATGACAGATTTTTAAAAGAACTCAGGGAGAACTAAATGGGTGGAACGTTCAATAATCTGATTGCTGGCAACTGGGTCGAAGGCCCGGGCGTAATCGAAAACATAAATCCGTCCGATCTGACGGATGTTATTGGCCTTTACGCGCAAGCAGGCGTTGATCAGCTCGATGAAGCCATGCAGGCTGCGCGTGCGGCCTTGCCAGCCTGCCGTGCACTGGGGATCGAGGCGCGCCAGACCAGCTTGGAGATGATCGGCCGTGAGTTGATGGAACGGGCTGAAGAGCTGGGCACCTTGCTAAGCCGCGAGGAAGGAAAACCGCTGGCAGAGGGCAAGGGGGAGGTTTGCCGGGCCGGGCAATTCTTTACCTATTTTGCCAGTGAAGTGTTGCGTCAGATTGGGGAGAACGCAGATTCAGTACGACCCGGGATTGAGATTGATGTGCGCCGCGAGCCGATGGGCGTGGTCGGGGTGATATCGCCGTGGAATTTTCCCACCGCGACGGCGAGCTGGAAGATCGCTCCCGCGCTTGCTTACGGCAATGCAGTTATCTGGAAACCGGCCAGCCAGACGCCGGCATCAGCCTGGGCGCTGGCCGAGATTATCTCACGCGCCGGGTTGCCGGATTCCGCGTTCCAGCTTATCATGGGAAAAGGCTCAACCATAGGCAACGGCCTTGCCGGACATAGAGGTGTCGATGCGATCACCTTGACCGGCTCTTATGGTGTCGGGTGCCAAGTCGCGGCAGCAGCGGCTTCCAATCTGACCAAAGTGCAGTTGGAACTCGGGTCCAAGAACGCGCTTGTCGTGATGGACGATGCCGACATTGATCTGGCGGTCGCAGCAGCTCTGGCGGGCGGCTATTCGAGCACCGGTCAGAAATGCACGGCCTCGTCGCGCCTACTGGTGCACGAAGATGTTCATGATCAGTTTGTTGAAAAACTGGCCTCAGCTGTATCCGACATGAAAGTTGGCCACGCCCTTGAGGAAGGTACGCAGATAGGCCCTGTTATCAGCGCCGGTCAGTTGCAATCCAACCTCAACTGGATGGAGCGGGCGAGGACTGCTGGAGCTGAACTGATTACCGGTGGAGAGCGGTTAACCCTTGCAACTGAAGGGCACTACATGTCGTCGGCGCTTCTGGCCGGGACAACAAACGACATGGATATCAATCGCGAGGAGATGTTTGCTCCTATCGTGGCCGTACAGCGCATCTCGTCTTATGAGGAGGGCCTGGCGATCGCCAATGACACTGAATTCGGGTTGGTTGCGGGCATTTTCACCCGCTCTCTGGCCCGCGCGACGCACTTCCGGCGCAATGTTGAAACCGGATGTGTGACGGTTAATCTACCAACCGCCGGGACTGACTATCACGTACCGTTTGGCGGTCGGAAAAATTCCAGCCTGGGCCCTCGTGAACAGGGGCGCGGGGCGGTAGAGTTCTACACCCAGATGAAAACCGCATATATTTATGCGGGTGGGCCGGAGTAAAAATATGAGTGATGTACCTGTTATCGATGGTCTGCAATATGCCAATTGGTCGCTAAAGATTTTTGAGCAAATGCGCGCAGGTGGTGTGCACGGCGTCCATGTGACCATTGCCTATCATGAGACATTCCGCGAGATGGTGCTCAATGTCGAGCAATGGAACCGGCTGTTCGAAAATCATCGTGATTTGATTTTTATGGGCTGCACGGGGGATGATGTCCGCCGCGCGAAAGAACAAGACCGTATTGCGATATTTTTTGGTTTTCAGAACCCGTCCCCAATTGAAGAAGATATCGGTTTGATCGAGATCTGCCACACACTCGGGGTGCGGTTCATGCAGCTGAGCTACAATAATCAGTCCTTGCTGGCCACCGGGTGTTATGAAGACGATGACACCGGTGTGACCCGGTTTGGCCGCCAGGTTATCGCTGAGATGAACCGCGTTGGTCTGGTCGTGGATATGAGCCATTCAGGGGAACGATCGACGCTCGAGGCGATCGAGGTTTCATCGAGGCCGATCGCGATCACCCACGCCAACCCCACCTGGTGGCACCCAGCCCTGCGCAACAAATCAGATACCGTTTTGAAGGCGCTTACGGCCGCCGGCGGGATCATCGGCTTTTCGCTTTATCCTCATCATCTGAAAGACGGGTCAGTCTGCTCTCTTTCCGGCTTTTGCGAAATGATTGCCGAGGCCGCCGCGCGCTATGGGGTAGAACATCTCGGCATCGGATCGGATTTATGCCAGGACCAGCCGGACAATATTGTGACCTGGATGCGCAATGGTCGCTGGTCAAAGGTAACGGATTACGGTGAGGGCTCGGCTAAAATCCCGGGTTTTCCAGAGCAACCGGGCTGGTTCCGCGATAATCGCGATTTTCCCAACCTGTCTGCAGGACTCAAAAAGGTTGGCTTTACCGACGATGAGATCGCGGCGATCATGGGCGGCAACTGGCTCGGCTTTTATGACAATTCCTTTGGGCCGCAGGACTAATTGTGGGTACCGGGCCTCATGCTGCGTCAAGCATCCCACACGTGCCTTTGCGGTCGCCCGATGAGGTGATGCGGCTCAACCGGATGGGCGCTTTTTTCCCCACCCGGCTGAGTTTCATGCGCCAGTTAATCCGTGCGCTGGCGGCGGACAACTCTCAGGTAACCCGGCCGGTCTGGGAGATGGACAAGGATGGCTACGGGCGTGCGGTTTATTCAGTTCTGCTCGGTGGCGATGTCTATTCACTGGTGGCATTTTCAACGCCGCTTGAGGCTTCCAGGCGCACCGACCGGGTGATCGCCGAGGCCTGGGATTCAAGCTATGTCCTGTTTGACGGCATACCGACCCAAGCTGATCTCAACCGGCTTGAGACAAATGCGCCAAAACAGGAAGCAGGACGCTTCGAGCCCTCGGAACTGGTCCTGAGCCGGGCCAACAAATCGGTGCGGTTGTTCGAGCATGTCGTCGATCAATTGTCTAAGGGTGAGCAACCCAATGCAGATATGGTCGCCTCTATTGGCTATCTGATGCGGACGACAGCGGTTTACGGCAATGGCAAATTCGGCAGTGCTGACCGGGTGCGCATTGCCTCCCGCCCGCGTTTGACAGGACCTTATCAGGCGGAGATGCTGGCCGTGTGGTTGATACGTGGTTTTACCCATGATCTTGTCGAGCACATTGCCAAGGCCCGCAGCCCAGAAACCTTTGCTCCGCTTGCACTCCATGTGAAACGCAATCTCGGCATTGGCAATGCGACCGGGCTGGGTATGGCGCCGTTCCTGGTCAACCATGGTGACTTGCTCAACAACTGGATGCAGGCCCGCGAAACCGCTTTAGCCCGAGTGCGGGCGCTCGCAAAAGCGGACCCCCAAACCATCGCTCGTATCGGTGCGCTTATCGCCCGCACCCGGCGTCATCTGGATCAATGGAATGTCGCTGATGAACGCCAAATGAAGCGCATTGAAATTCTGCGCCGAGAATTTTCCGAAATAGCTGCTCTGGCAACACCAGACTGGCTTGAGCGCCCCAATCCATGGGACCGGCTTATGACGGTAGTTGCTTCTAATTCTCTTGAATGCCAGGAACTCATTGTTGCTCTGGTGCTGGAGCCGCATGGCAATTTGATCGATGTGCTTGGTGACGAGATGGCCAGTGACCATCGGCCATCGCTTGACCCGGCCATGACGCTCAAAGGATTGGCCGAGTTGCTCAGGCAAAATTATCAGTGGGCGCTTGATATAAATTTTGGGCGGGCGGAAGGGAGTTACTATTTCTGGTATGTCTCGGAAGAGAAACTTGAGCCACGCCTCGGCAGGCGCTGTGAAGAGCCCGGTGCCGATCTTGAGCTGCCCCTGGATATTGCCCGCCAGGCCCAGGCCCTGCATCGTGCGATAAGCGTGTTGCCTGAGGAGCAAACCGTGGCAGCATTTCTAGCAACTCATCCTGAGCACCGCTATATCACCCGGCGCGTCCAGGCGTCACGGCACCACGCCTATGGTGAGATTCACGACAATCTTCTTGGTGCAAGCTGCTTGCCGATTGATATGCTGCGCTGCAAATTATCGTTCTTTGGAGCATCCAAGTTTGATCCTAAATCAGATCGCTGGACGCGGATCACGCTCTATCAGGGTGCCCCGCTTTTTGATGAAATATCTGATCCAGCTGCCGACGACTGGTGGCTCCCGGTGCTGGAGGAGGCTTAGATGAGAGTTTCTTTCAACGAGATCGAAACCACCCTGCGCAAGGCGGCCACCGGTTCCGGGTTCCCAATGGGACTGGCGGAAGACTGCGGGTGCGCCGCCGCGTGGCTTGCGGCCCGAAACCATAACGGCATTGCTGCCGTTCTCGACGCCATTCGGGACGGAATGCGAAAACCGGTGATGCCCCCCGCCGACGGGCGGGATTGGGTCTTTGCCGATGCGCGTATCGCCACTTGCGGGCCATCGGCGATCGGCTTACTCGTCGGAGAACCAACATGTCATGACATTCATCTTCACAATACGGATTCACCCCTGCTGATGCTTGGATTGGCAGGCGTCGCGGCCGGTGATTATCGCCTTGATTTCGCCCTCGAGCTTGGCGCGCGTTGTACCGCATTAATATCGGCGAACGGGATGAGCCTGACCGGTACACTCCCACCACCAGGTGCACAACTTTTCCTCACCTTCCGGGAAAATGGTGGGGGAGAAACAAGAAATACGATACAAATGCAGGGTGCGATTGTTGATGACGGGCTCTGGCAAGAGGCTCTTGCCCTTGCCGCCCAAACCTATGTGCCGGCGAGCGATGCGTCACGGGCAGGCGGTGCTGGTGCCGGACTTACAGACAATGATTGAAAAAAGACACTTACAGCTCCTTCCCGGCCCTGAACTCACCCCAACGCATTCGAGCGTTGACACCGAGCCATGAGAAAGGCTTTGGAGGTAACATTCTCGGTTGCTTTTGCTGGTGCATTATTTCGAGTAAACCAGACTTTGTGCCAGTTGCCAGTTCTGCAGCGAGTATACCTGAACTGGTTCCTTTAGCTGTGCCCAAGCCATTCTGGCAGCAGGCAGAAAACAGGTTCTTCTCGATTTCACCAAAGGCAGGAACGTCGTTCCAACTCAAACATAGCCTGCCGCCCCATCGATACTCCATCGTAACATCGCGAAGCATTGGAAATCGATTGGCGAACGCCTTGTCGTGAGAATAAGCGAACTCCTTCACGCGGGAGTCTTTCACCTGCAAGGATGGATTATAAGTAACTCGGTTGCGTACAATAATCCGGTCGCCACCTGTACCGGATATCCGGCGCAAGGTTGAACCAAGCGGGTCTGCCGGAGTGCAACCCCACACCGGGGCACCACCCAAACGCGTTACTTCACTCCGGTTCATCGCTCGGGTCATCGAGGCATAGAGATAAACATGTAGAAGCCGCCGTTTGAAAAATCCAAAACTCTCCGCATGTCCATTGACTGCCAGTATGACTTTCGGTGCAGAAACCTTCCCTTTCGGCGTCGTGGCCATCCAGCACCCGTCGGCTTTTTCAAGCGCTGTAACTGGTGAATTTTCGAACAACCGGATGCCCAATTGAGTTAGGCCATGTGCCACACCACCGATAAACTTGGCGGGCTGAATCATCGCAGTCCCAGGGGTAAAAAGCCCGCCAAGGTAATAATCCGATCCAGTCAGATCTTTCATGGCTCTTTCATCAAGAAGCTCATGGGGTTCTCCGAGATTGGTAAGATGAGCGGCATAATTAGTGTTATGTCGCAAGCCTCTTTGGGTGGCAGCCGCATTGGTCTTGCCACACCGAACAAAAGCCTCGGCATCAAGGTTAAATTCCTTTGCCATTTCACCGGCAAAGCTTATAGCGGCGCGGTTTAGTTGTATTTGATCTCGGTCGTGGTCAGTCGTCCCACCATAATTTACCGACGATAAATCATGGGGTAGATCGATCATAAATCCGGAATTGCGGCCAGCTGGCCCTTCGGCGATCCGTTTTGCTTCCAATATTGTGATTTTATCATCAGGGCATATTAGCTGTAGCCTTCGAGCCGCTGAAAACCCGGCAAATCCAGCCCCAATCACCAACCAATCAGAATTACGAGATCCAGATAATTCTGGGTAGTTATCCTGCGGTGGCAAGAGAGCATTCCACGCCGCCGGACCAGGGTCATTGGGTAAATCGCGTATTTTCATGGCCGACCCATTTCAATGCTCATTATTCAAAGCATCAACAGCCGGAATTTCGCGCTCCCGTCTGGCAATATAGTCAAGCAAGGCTTCATCAAGGGCTACATCCAGTTTGGGTTCCTCATAAGCATCAAGCAATTGTCTGGCATGTTTTAAAGCCCGTTCGGTAATTTCCGGCGACCCATCGGCAATCCATTGTTCAACTGAATTGTTATCAAACAGTTTTGGCATAAAAAACGCCTGTTGAAAATTTTTGAGCGTGTGGGGGTGGCCGAGATAATGTCCGCCCGGACCTATGTCACTCACAGCGGATATGGCCTCATCAAAATCATCCCAGCAAATGCCTTCTGCCATGCGGTACGCCATGGCACATTGTTCAGCATCAACGATAAATTTTGCCACGGAACAATGCATACCTGCCTCATTCCACCCAGCCGCATGCCAGATATAGTTGGCACCAGACATCATCACCGCCATCAACGTCGAAGCACTTTCATATCCGGCTTGAGCATCAAAGGTTTTGGCGCCACCCAAATTTCCAGACGTACGCCAGGGAACATTGTAATGACGGGCCATTTGGCCAATCATGAAATTCATCAAACTGATTTCGGGTGTACCGGCCATCGGGGCACCGCTGGCCATGGAAACAGTGGAGAGATAATGGCCATAAATCGCCGGGCATCCCTTGCGAACCACTTGCGTATAGGCAAGAGCTGATAGGGCTTCGGCGTTCAACTGAGCAACCGCCGGAGCGGTTGAAGCCGGTGTATTGGCGCCACCAAGTACAAAGGGTGAGCAGAGCACGGGTTGGTTTTTTCGGCAAAATGCGCGCATGGCGCCAAGCATGGTTTCATCCCAGACCAGCGGTGAATTTCCGTTGCAATTACCAGTTACAACAGCGCGCGTTTCCATGAAATCTTCACCAAACAAAATGGCACACATATCCATGACGTCTTCGGCATTTTTGGGTGTCGTGGTCATGCCCATGAAGGTTTTGTCGGAATACTTCATTGATGAATAGGTAATGCGTAAATGGCGATGGGCGACCACATGATCCATTGGCTCAACAATATGATGAGCAGAGGAATGTAGGGCCGGCAACATATGCGAGAGCTTGTGAAACATCGCCAAATCATCAAGTGTGGGACCTCGGCGGACATCTTCCAGATCACGCAAATAGGGAGCCCCGGTCATCGGTACAAAAATTGACCGCGGCCCGCCAATCGGAAGGTTGTTTTCCGGGTTTCGGGCATGATAGGTGATGTCTGATGGGATGGATTTAATCAGTTCCCTGATCAAACCGCGATCAAGGTGGACAGTCTCGCCTCTCACATCAGCGCCAGCCTGTCGCCAATCTTCAAGAGCAATCTCGTCCCGAAAAACCACGCCAACATTTTCCAGAATATCCATTGAAGCATTGTCTATGCGTTCGACCTGATCAGGCGTCATCGGCTCAACCAATGGCAGGTTGCGTTTCAACACTGGCAGCATTGGTTCACGAATGTCTTTGCGGATTTTCTGGCGGTTTTTGCGGCCACCACCACGACGCCCGCGTGAGTGCAAAGTCTGAGTATTCATCCCACATTGTCCTTTGATGCGGCATCTGAAGTGTCGATCCAGATTGTTTTTAATTCTGTATATTGATCATGAGCATGCAAGCCATTATCGCGTCCACCAAAACCCGATTGTTTGTAACCACCAAAAGGCGTGGAAATATCACCTTCGCTGTAGCTGTTAATGCTGACAGTCCCGGCACGTATTTCCCGAGCCGTACGGATGGCCTTTTTGCCATTGCTGGTAAAGACACTTGCCGTCAAACCATACGCGCTCGCATTGGCAATTTCGACTGCTTCTTCAATCGATGAAACCGAAATAACCGACAGTACCGGCCCGAAAATTTCCTCATCGGCCAGTCTGTTATCGTGGGACGGAAGATCGAAGACGGTAGGCTCAATAAAGTTGCCAGCAATTCTACCCGTCACAATTGCATTCACGCCTTTGGGAAGATTGTCCAAATAACTTGAAACTTTCTTACAGTGATTTGTATCAATCAAGGCCCCCAGATGGTTTTCAGGGTCAAGCGGGTCACCCGTTTTCCAGTCGCGGATACGTGCAAGAACCCTCTCCATCAGCGGCTCTTTTACTGATTTGTGTACGATCAGGCGCGAGATAGCTGAGCAGTTTTCACCCATGTTCCAAAACGCGCCATTGACAATATGCTCAGCAACCAAGTCCAGATCTTCTGCATCTTCAAGGACAATGGCAGGATTTTTACCACCACATTCCAGAACGATCTTTTTAAGATTGCTGTCGGCCGCGTAGCGAAGGAAATGACGGCCGGTTTCAGTGGAGCCGGTAAAACTGACCATATCCACATCACCATGACGACCGAGTGGTTCCCCAACTTCCGGACCAGTGCCGGGTAAAACCTGCAGAACACCGCGTGGTAACCCGGCTTCCATGGCCAACTCAGCCACTCGCAACGCGGTCAGGGAGGTTTGTTCTGCAGGTTTAACAATTACTGAGTTTCCGGCAGCTAAGGCCGGGCCAATTTTCCAAGCGAGCATCAGCATCGGGAAATTCCACGGTAGCACAGCGCCGACGACGCCGACCGGCTCGCGTATGATCATCGCGATAGCATCATCGCCCGCTGGGGCCGTTTGGTCATAAATCTTATCTGCCGCTTCTGCATGCCATTTGATCGTGTGAATGGTTTCGGGGATATCAACTAATTCGCAATCGCGGATCGGTTTGCCACTGTCGAGACTTTCCAGAACCGCTAATTCGCGCCGGTTCCGGGTGATCAGTTTACACAGGCGTATTAATTTATCCTTCCGCTCAGAAGGATGAATGCGCGACCAATGCCCCTGATCGAAAGCCTGGCGCGCTTTTGAAACGGCCAAATCCACATCCTCGGAATTACATGAGGCTATTTCACAAATGACTTTACCATTGGCAGGATTAATGGTCAGCATTTTAGGGCCTCTGCCCGCCATGAATTTACCGTCAATTAACGCACAGCGTGGTGGGTCAATTTCTGATGCAATGGCCAGATATTCTTCATGGGTCAGCAAGTCAGACATTTTTATCGCCCTTTTCAATCGCCTCAATCGCCGAATTCATTGTTCGAATGACTTCTGCGAGTTGGCGTTTATCTTCCTTGTTCAGAGGTTGCAGAGGCTTGCGTGGCGGTCCGGCATCAATACCACTGAGAGTAAGTCCATGTTTGATGCACTGAATAAACTTCCCACCCTGCTCGAGTACGCCCATCAGGGGCATCATGGCAGACATGATGCGTCGCCCTTTGGTGAAATCGCCCTCCACAACACAGGCTTTGTAAAGCGCAAGATGAGCCTCAGGTGCAAAGTTTGATCCTGCACACACCCAGGAGCGGGCACCCCAGGCAAAAAATTCCAAAGCCTGATCGTCCATACCGCAGGCAAGCTGAATATGCGGATAGTCCCGTGCCAGCATATGCAGCCGATTGATATCGCCGGAACTTTCCTTGATGGCGCAAAAATTCGGACTGCGCCCCAGCCGGTCCAGCGTTTCGGCATCCATATTCACGCTCATTCGGTCGGGATAGTTATAGAGCATGACCGGCAGATTGACTGCACGATCGATGGTAAGCGCGTGCAGCGCAATCTCCCGCGCTGTTGGATAAGCATAGGGTGGAGTGGCAACCAGAATGGCATCCGCGCCAGCCTTTTTTGCAGCTTTGGCAAAGAGCACGCTGTCTTCTGTCCTAATCGCTCCAGTGCCAATTATCAGCGCTAATCTGCCTTTTATAATTTCACTTGCAAATTCCATCATTTCGATGCGTTCGTCTGTGGATTGGGCATAATATTCGCCTGTCGTCCCGGCAACGATGATGCCATGAACGCCCGATGAAATGATGCTTTCAATAAGCTCGGCAAAACTATCCCTGTTGACAGAGAAATCATTTTGGTAAGGTGTGACCACCGGCGTGTAGATACCTTCAAACTGCATCCTGGTATCCAATTGTCCGCTCTACTATATTGGTATTGATCATATTCTGCCTATGAGTTCTCTATTCGCATAGGATGTACACTTAGTCATCTCCACCGGGCGTGCTTCCGGCTGATATGTATAATCATTGTATGCAATACTGATGCTATCATCGCAATTAAAATTTGACTATCATAGAATTGAAAAATCAGCCTGTTTAATCCGTCAGGCAAAACAATTGGCCGAAGAGATGAGCAAAAAAGAAACTCTGTATAGTGACCTGAAGCGTCAAATTCTGACCATGGAACTGGAACCTGGCGCTAGTCTTGATGAATCCAGGTTCGGTGTAAAATATGCCCTTTCACGCACTCCCGTTCGCGATATTTTTCGCCGGTTGGCCGGTGAAGGCTATTTGATTATTGAAGAGAACCGCGGTGCGTTTGTATCACCTCTGACCTACAAGGCATTGAGGGATTTTTTCCTGATCGCTCCGCCCATTTATGCCGTGATAGCTACTCTAGCAGCTGAAAACCGGACAACGGATCAGCTCCTTGCCCTCAAGGATACGCAAACCAGGTTTCGCAGTGCAGTCCGGTCATCGGAAGCAGACCAGATGGCTTATTATAACAATCATTTTCACCTGGTTATGGGGCAAATGGCCAACAACCAATATCTTTGGCCCAGCCTGCAAAGGCTCCTGATAGATCATGGCCGGATTGGTCATACATTTTATCGACCGATTAACAAAAACATGAAAGAGAGCCTTGACTTGTCTTGTCAGCACCACGATCAATTTATTGCGGCAATTGAGGAACATGATGCCAAAACTGCTGAGAAACTGGTCCATGAGCACTGGGCATTGTCACGCGATAATATAGAAATATTTGTCAGGCCTGACCCTCTCGAAATAAATTTGTCCCTCGACAAA
>Ga0256847_1001567_pt1 | contig 11352 bp, 8 predicted proteins | sample TeddybearmetaG_FD_189099 | JGI IMG/M metagenome (GOLD analysis project Ga0256847, IMG submission 189099) | Hydrothermal vent microbial communities from East Pacific Rise, Pacific Ocean - Teddybear | ecosystem: Environmental > Aquatic > Marine > Hydrothermal vents | place: Pacific Ocean: East... | reverse complement strand
CATAAAAGCTCCTATTACTGAAGGGCTAAGTTGTTTAAGTGCGTATATGTTGAATAGGTAGGTTAACACTGTTGTTCCGATAACAACAAAAGCTAGTTTCCAACTCGAATCGAAAGAAAGATGCATCCAATCTACCTGACTAAATTCATGCCAGCCAACAGGGATATTCATGAGCACAGCGAATAGAAAGAAAAATTTCATCAGAGTGATGGAATTGTATTTTGCAACCAATGGTTTTACGAGAATAAGATAAACGGAATAAGAGGTTGCATTAATAATAAATAACATGTTCCCAAGCGGAATATTTGGAGCGTTTGGCTGTGTTTTTATACCGAAAAGAATAAGAATTAAAGCTCCAGCAAGTCCTAAGCCAATTCCCACACCTTTCAACCAAGTAATGCGTTCTTTTAAAAATATAGCAGATAGGACCAACAATAAAACCGGCGCGATGGTTATGACAACAGAGCTATTTATGGGTGTTGATAGACTTAGTCCTTTAAAAAACATTGTCATATTAAGTGCCATCCCAAAGAAGGCACATCCAATAATTCTAAACCAGTCCCTTTTAGCAACTTTTTCAGATTTATAAAACAAGCTGATGAGCCAAAAACAAACAGCTGCTCCGCTTACTCGTAATAAAATGAAACCATAAGCACCAATAACATCTGGCATGAGTCCTTTTGCAAGGGTATGATTAACACCATAGATGGCGCTTGCAGTTGTGGCTGCCACAAGGGCTATAGCTCGTGCGTTCATCGGCGATGGATGGCAGCCTTGGCAGCTGCAACATTGTTTTTACTATTGCCAATGAATATTTCGTTATCATTTATAATTACTGGGCGCTTTAGAAAGGTGTAATGTTCTAAAATAAGTTGTTTAAAATCTCGCTCTTGTAGATTTTCATCTTTCAAACCGCGTTCCTTATATCGTTTCGCGCGTTTGCTAAATAAGGCCTCATAACTTCCAGAAAGCGCATACATTTCTTCCAATTGCTTAACCGTAATCTCTTGATTTTTTATTTCTTGTTTTTTAAAATCTGTAGTAAGGTCTAGTTCTTTGATGATTCTCTTGCAGGTATCACAGGTGGCGAGGTGATATATTTTCTTCATAGCTTATTTTTCGAGTAATTCAATTTCTAAGAAAGCCTGCACTTCTTTTAATGGAATTTCAACTTCAATAGGGCCCGCAGCATAGCTCGCAATTTCGTATTGATTATAATGTAGAATAAGATTCTTTTTGGTAAAACCAATGGTTTCTGGGAGCGAGAATTGGTCATTTTCAAACCAAAACCCCGTACTATTGATAGGTTTATTCGCCCTGATATCGTGTTCTTTTCTGAATTTTTGTTCAGCCATTGCGAAAAACTCGGCTTCGTCTTTCACCAAATCTTGCAGCTTCCATTCGAGACCTGTTTGTGGATCATAATTTTTAAAAATCACCGAGCCATAGCCATGCGCGCCTCCAGTATATAGGTAGTTTCTTAATTCGAGTGAAAGAAGATCTGCGGTATTAAAACTTTCTGTTACCGTTACTTCTACAAAATATTCTGCGGCCATATCGGGAAATTCGGCATTTTCCAATCGGTAGGTTTCAATAAATCCGGTTGCAGCGTCTTTAATCGATGATGCCGGCGAAGGCTGTTCTTCATCCCCTATATACAAGGATGAAATGATAAAATCTTGAACCTCTGTATTAATCAAAGACGCGCTTTCTACGTCACCTTCAATTGTGATATAATTCACCGTGATTTCCGGGCAACTTACAGTTTTACAGCTAGTAAGATTTTCTTCGAAAAAGGAAGTTGAAACTACTGTTAGGGGTTTATCTACACAACTCATTAATGAATAACCGAAGAAAATAAGGAGCGAGAATTTACGAATCATACGTTAAAAATACGACAGTTTTTTAGAAACCAAACAAAAGAACTATTTTTGTTCTTCAACTTAAAGATACCTCGAATCGCGGGCAGTTATATGAAATTCAACACAAAAACAATTCACGGAGGTCAGCATGATGTTGACCCAGCTTACGGATCAGTAATGCCACCTATCTATCAAACGAGTACATATACGCAAACCACTCCTGGTGGGCATAAGGGCTTTGAATATTCTAGAACTGGAAATCCAACACGTGCGGCACTGGAACGATCGTTTGCTAGTATAGAAAACGGGAACTTTGGTTTGGCCTTCGGAAGTGGTCTTGCTGCAATTGACGCAGTAATTAAATTACTAAAGCCTGGAGATGAAGTGATTTCAACCAATGATTTATACGGTGGAAGCTACAGATTATTCACTAAAATTTACGAAGACTTTGGCGTGAAATTCCATTTTATAGGAATGGAAAATGCTGCGCGCATTGAAGACTTCGTGACCGAAAATACCAAACTTATTTGGGCAGAAACACCTACTAACCCAATGATGAATATCATTGATATCAAGGCTTGTGCTGCTATTGCTAAAAAGCATAATATCCTGCTTGGCGTGGATAACACCTTTGCAACACCTTATTTACAACAACCGCTAGATTTAGGAGCAGATATCGTGATGCATAGCGCCACGAAGTACCTTGGTGGACATAGTGATGTTGTGATGGGTGCCTTGGTTGTAAAAGACAAAGAATTAGCAGATAGACTGTATTTTATTCAAAATGCGAGTGGCGCCGTTTGTGGACCTCAAGACAGTTTTTTAATGCTTCGCGGAATTAAGACATTACATGTAAGAATGCAACGTCATTGTGAAAACGGTAAAAAAGTGGCCGAATACTTGGTAAACCACCCGAAAATTGAAAAGGTGTATTGGCCAGGTTTCGAAAGTCATCCAAATCACCAAATTGCAAAAGAACAAATGAGTGATTTTGGCGGAATGATTTCGTTTGTGACGAAAGGGAACGATTATGACGAGGCAATTCGCATTGTTGAAAACCTTAAAATATTCACCTTAGCTGAAAGTTTAGGCGGTGTAGAGAGCTTAAGCGGTCATCCTGCAAGTATGACACATGCAAGTATTCCGAAGGAAGATAGGGAGAAAACAGGAGTTGTAGATTCCTTAATTCGATTGAGCGTAGGTATTGAAGATGCGGAGGACTTGATTGCCGATTTAAATCAAGCAATTGGATAAATTTTCAATAGAAATCCATATATGTTGTTGACTATCTAATCTAGGTAATATATATACCCAATATTTAGCCAGTAAATCCAGTCGTTCGCCTTGTTTTCAGGCACAGCAACAGAACCGTTGTTCTTCAAGGAAGGATTTAAACCGTCCACCCAATCAGTAAAGTAGTATTCCCAGCGACTATCAAGCATTAAGTCACTCAAATCATTAAGTTTATATCGAATCCCAACACTTGCTACAAAAGCCCAGGTAGAATCACCTTCTTGTTGGAAAGAATTAAAGTATTTAATATTGGTTGATAGGGGTGTATTAAGGTCACCTAGGCTCGATTTAACCTCAGGATCGTAACTCACCCAGTGCGCGCCCATACTCATAAATGGAGCAATTTTATACGCGCCAGCCGCAAAATCTCTAATACTAAGCGGGAAGTACTCTAGTTGAGAACCAAGTTCAATAACGGTGCTTTTCCCTTGCATAGCTCTTAATTGGTCTGCAAACAGTGATGTTTTATCTGGTGCAACCCATTCTCCGAAGTGCTCAAACTTCGTCACATGGAAATCCAGTTCGTTTCTAATCTTAAAGTGATCGTTAAAGAAGGTGTCTCTTGTGTAACAGTTACAATCTGCGCGGTATGAAAAATTGAGATAATGTACTATTCCTACACCAAAACCAACATTATTAATGTTCGTTTCGAAGTCATTTCTTTGCCCAAAATCTGAATAAAAAGTGACGGGGCCAGTTATTATTCCTAACTCATGAGAAAAGCCAAACTGCCCATATAGGTCTTGTTTGGCAATAGCTAGAGAAAATAATACCAATAGCAAAATTCTGGTATTCATTGTAATTTAGGTTTAGATTGAGACGTAACAAATATATAAAAACATATCTAACAGCGAAATATAATGTAGGTTTTTAGCTTATTTGCTAATTTTTACATCCTATTTTTGGTATATAACTTATATTTGTTGTTCAATAACGAAATCTAATGGATTATAGTATTCTTAGCGACATTGAAACATAATGAGCTTTTTTGGAATACGCCCGGACACCAGTACTTTTTAAATAAATAACTAAATTTTAATAGATTGAAACAGAGTATAAAAGATTTTATTTCTTCCGTAGAAAAAATGAATCCTAATGAGCCGGAATTTCTTCAGGCCGTTACAGAAGTAGCTGAAACAGTTATTCCTTTTATCGAGAAAAATGAAGCCTATCAAGGCAAAAAACTATTAGAGCGTATGGTTGAGCCAGAACGCACTATAATGTTTCGTGTACCATGGACAGATGACAGTGGAGAAATTCAGGTAAATAGAGGGTATAGAGTAGAATTTAACTCGGCCATTGGACCTTATAAAGGTGGATTGCGTTTTCATCCATCTGTGAACTTAAGTATTTTGAAGTTCTTAGGGTTCGAACAGGTATTTAAAAACAGTCTAACTACACTACCAATGGGTGGTGGTAAAGGTGGAAGTGACTTTAACCCGAAAGGGAAAAGTAATGCTGAAGTGATGCGTTTTTGTCAGAGCTTTATGACGGAATTGTCTCGTCATATTGGCCCTAATACGGATGTTCCTGCTGGAGATATTGGAGTAGGTGGAAGAGAAATAGGCTATATGTTTGGTCAGTACAAGCGCTTAAGAAACGAATTCACAGGGGTTCTTACTGGAAAAGGACGTTCTTTTGGAGGATCTTTAATTAGACCTGAAGCTACTGGTTACGGGAATGTATATTTCGCGAAAAACATGCTCGAAACGAAAGGCGAAAGCTTTAAAGGAAAAACCGTTGTTATTTCTGGTTCTGGAAATGTTGCTCAATATGCAGCCGAGAAGGCCATGGAATTTGGCGGTAATGTAGTTACCTTATCAGATTCAGGCGGCTATATTCATGATTCTGAAGGCTTAAATGCCGAAAAATTAGCATTTGTTATGAATCTTAAGAATGTAAAACGGGGTCGTATTAGCGAATACGTGGATAAATATCCTTCAGCGACATTTCAACAAGGTTCGAGACCATGGGAGGTGAATTGTGATATTGCACTGCCTTGCGCTACACAAAACGAATTAAATGCTGAAGAAGCAAAAACACTTGTAACTAATGGGTGTACTTGTGTAAGTGAAGGAGCTAATATGCCTACTACTCCAGAAGCTATAGAGGTTTTCCAAGAAGCTAAGATATTATTTGCGCCTGGAAAGGCATCAAATGCAGGTGGTGTAGCCACTTCAGGATTAGAAATGTCCCAAAACTCATTACGCCTCAGCTGGCCTGCAACGGAAGTTGACGAAAAATTACATACTATTATGAATGATATTCATGCTGCTTGCGTTAAATACGGTAAAGAGGGTGATGGATATGTAGACTATGTAAAAGGTGCCAATGTTGCTGGTTTCGTAAAAGTGGCAGACGCTATGATGGCACAAGGTGTCGTGTAGGTATGTAGAAACTAAATAAAAGATAAAAGGTTGCCTAGAAAAGGCAGCCTTTTTCATTCAAATACAGCAATAAATTCCGTTTTAGGATGTTATACTTTTTGAAAAGAATTTGTTTTATGCAACAACTAATTACTGCCTTATTTCTAGTGCTAGCATTATCTGCCTCCGCGCAGAATTTTGAAGATACCTGGACAGGACATTTTTCGTATGTTTCAGTAAAAAGTATATCTCAAGGGAATGGAAAGATTTATACCGCTTCAGAAAATGCTGTGTTTATCTATGATCCTATAACTTCAGAACTGTCAACTTTATCTACAATTAACGGTCTCGCAGGGGAGTTGATTTCTACCATCTATTATAGTGAAAACTTCAATCTGCTAATAATAGGTTATGAAAATGGCCTCATGGACGTTGTCATAGATGGTGAAGAAGAAGTATTAACTGTAGTTGATATTCTTGAAAAACCCACCATTCCGGCAGATAAGAAACGCATTAATCACTTTAACGAGTACGACGGCTTCGTCTATATATCCTCTAAATTTGGAATTTCTTTATTTGACCTGGCAGCTTTAGAGTTTGGAGATAGTTATTTTATTGGGGATTTAGGAAGCCAATTGGACATTGCACAAACGGCTGTTCTTGGACCCTATATTTTTGCTGCTTCTTCAGATGGAGGTGGTATTAGACGTGCCTTTGTAAATAGGGATAACTTAATTGACTTTGAGCAATGGTCTGAAGTGGCAATAGGTTCTTTTAAAGGGGTTCAGAACCTTGCGGGTACCGTATATTTATTAAAGACAAATAATAAAGTTTTTAAATATAATTTTGGATTCCCGCCCACACTAATCGATGACTTGGTTGACGAGGTTGTCGATTTCAAAGTCCATGATGATCTACTCACAATAACAACAGTAAGGGCCATTAATGCCTATAGTGAGAATTACACACTTGAAGCAATGGTGAATTCGGTTCCAGAGTTTGACTTTACCTTACAATCTGGTTTAGCATTCGACAATAAATTTTATTTAGGCACTAGCAAATTTGGGATGCTCGAAGTTGCCTATGGAAGTAATCAAGCAAATCAAATCCTCCCCGATGGACCTGCTTTAAATCAGAGCTTTGCAATTGCTGCGTCACCAGGACAGGTTTGGACGGTTTTTGGAGAAGTAGATGTTGATTTTGATCCGTTTGGTCCATTGAGCTTTTTACCGATAAGTAATCTGCGTGACGGAGCTTGGACGAATATCTCTTATGAAGAAATTTTTGATGCAATAGGAAATAAAAATGCAAATGATCTGGTATATGTAACGATAAATCCAGAAGAGCCAGATCAAGTGTTTATGTCTTCTTATAATAAAGGATTATTGCGCGTTACCGGACAACAACCTGTAAAACTGTATGATGATACGAACAGTCTGCTTGAATCCTATAGACCCCCTGCGCATGATATTCGGATTTATGGATCCGATTTCGATAAAGATGGGAATTTGTGGTTTGTAGCATCTAAAATTGATGAAGGATTGGTGAAGTTAAACCCTGAAAGTGAGCAAATGCAACTTATTGATATTACGCCTGCCATTGAAGATACTTTTAATCAACTTGCACTTAGTGAGCTTAAAGTGAGTAGAGAGGGGTATGTATTTTTTGGAGCTGTAGAAACAGGGATTGTATGTTATAATCCCTTTACAAATAAATTTAATGTCATCGGTTCTGAAACTGGGAGTGGAAATTTACCTACGCCAAATGTTCGTGCCTTAGCTTTTGATAAAAACAACAGACTTTGGATTGGTACTTTAAAAGGAATTCGTGTGCTTTTTAATCCTGGCGGTGTCTTCGAGGAAAATGGCAATACGGAATCTAGTGCTATCATTATTTTGGAAGACAATGTCCCTCAGGAGTTTTTGTTTGACGTACCTATCACAGATATTGAGGTGGACGGATCCAATAATAAATGGATTTCTACTACTACCTCAGGGGTGTTTTATGTTTCTTCCAATGGACAAGAAACATTGCTACGTTTCACAAAAGACAATTCACCTTTACCATCCAATACAGTTTTAGACATTGCAATTGATGATTTCACAGGCGTGGTTTACTTTGCCACAAAAAATGGTCTTGTTGCGTTTAACGGTTCTGCTACGGCGCCACGAGATGATTTAGAAAATGTATATGCGTATCCAAATCCGGTGCGACCAGGATTTGTCGGAAACGTCACTATCGATGGACTTACCGCTAGTGCCAATGTTAAAATTACAGATATTGAAGGTAATTTGGTCTTTGAAGAAACCAGTGAAGGAGGAAGTGTTCTTTGGGATACTACTGCCTTCGGAAAATATAGAGTTGCATCTGGAGTGTATTTGGTATTAATTACTACAGAAGACGCCCTTGAAACTACTATTTCTAAAATAATGGTCGTTCGGTAATGGTTGTTTCTACCAGAGCCATTGTACTTTCAGCCCTCAAATATTCCGAAGCAGACCTTATTGTCACTTGTTTTACCGAAGATTTCGGAATTCAAAGTTATATGCTTCGTTCGGTTCTTAAATCGAAAAAGGGAAAGCTACGTGCCTCTTATTTTCTTCCGCTCACCAAATTAGAGATGGAGGCAACCCACAAAAACAAAGGCACTTTAGAGAGCATCAAAGAGGTAAGAGTTTTAGATCCTTACCAGACACTACATACGGATGTTGTAAAATCTTCGATGGTACTTTTTATTGCTGAAATGCTTAAGAATTGTATCAAGGAAGAGGAGGCCAATCTTTCACTTTTTGAATATATTGAAAACGCTATGATTTGGCTCGATGGTAACGCATCCATCGCCAATTTTCATATTTTATTTTTACTAAAATTAGCTACCCATCTTGGGTTTTATCCAGACACTTCTGAACTAACAAACGAATACTTCAATTTAGTAGATGGAAGCTTCCAAAATCACAAAAGCAATAACTATTGTGAACGCGGGGAAGCGGTTGATGCTTTAAAACAGTTCTTCGGCATAAATTTTGATACAATAGAGAACGTAAAACTAACAAAAACGGCACGTTTAGCTACTCTTAATTTGTTATTGACTTATTATCAATTACATTTGCAGGGCTATAAAAAACCCAAGTCGCTGAGCGTCCTCTACCAACTATTTAATTAAACTATGCGTTTATCATTACTGCTAGGCTTTTGCCTAATTTCTTACCTTTCAGTAGCACAAAAAATCCAAGTTTTAGAGCAAGAATCTAGAACGCCTATTATAGGCGTAGCTGTGTATAATGATGAAAAAAATAAGAGTGGCGTAACAGACTTTGATGGCTATGTCGATATTTCGAAATTTTCGGCTCAAGAGCTAATCTATTTCCAGCATATCTCACATGATAATGCAGCTTTTCCGAAGAATAAAATCCTAGCAAACGGTAGCGTAGTTCAAATGGCAATGGATGCAAATTCGTTAAAAGAAGTAGTACTTTCCGTAGCAAAATTCAAACAAAGTAAGAAAGACATTCCTCAAAAAATACTTACGGTAACCAGTGACGACGTGCTTTTTGGGAATCCCCAAACAGCTGCAGATTTGTTACAAAGTAGTGGACAGGTGTATGTGCAAAAGAGTCAGTTGGGTGGCGGAAGCCCTTTGATTAGAGGCTTTTCTACCAATAGATTATTAATCACGGTAGATGGAGTACGTTTTAATACAGCTATTTTTCGTGGCGGAAATGTGCAGAACGTAATTTCAATAGACCCCTTTGCAATTGAACGCACAGAGGTTATTCTTGGCCCTGGTTCAGTGGTCTATGGAAGTGATGCCATTGGTGGTGTGATGAATTTCTATACCAAAAAGCCGAAGTTTTCCTTCGTAGATGGAGTATCGTTTTCTGGAAATGCTACTACGCGTTTCGCTACGGCGAATAAAGAAAAAACGGCACATGTTGATTTGAATTTCGGACTGAAAGAATGGGCGTTTTTGACCAGTGTTTCAGCAAGTGATTTTGACGATTTGAAAATGGGAAGTCACGGACCGGATGATTATCTGCGGACAGAATATGTTGAGACAATCAATGGCGAAGATATGGTTGTTCAAAATGACGATTCACGGATTCAGCGACCAACGGGATACAGTCAAATCAATGCCATGCAAAAGGTGCGCTATGCTCCCTCACAAACATGGGATTTCAATCTTGGATTGTTCTACACAACAACAAGCGATTATCCTAGATATGATCGTTTAATACGTAGACGGGATGGTAATTTACGAGCCGCCGAGTGGTATTATGGCCCACAAGAATGGATGGCTGGGAATATTCAGATTACCAATAAGGATAAGCAAATTTATGACGAGAGTAGTTTGACGCTTTCGTATCAACAATTTAAAGAAAGTAGAAACGATAGAGATTTTGGTAATACAATCTTATTTGAGACAGACGAGAAAGTAGCTGCCTATAGCGCAGGATGGGATTTCACGAAGAAATTTAATAAGAGCAATTTGTTCTATGGGGTGGAGTATGTTCGTAATACAGTAAACAGCGAAGGCCAACAAACTGAGAATAGCACAGGAGAAACGGAAGCAACAGCATCACGTTATCCAGATGGATCTACCTGGCAATCTATGGCCGCCTATTCAAGTGCGCAGTGGCGTTTTTCTGAAAAGATATCTATGCAAGGAGGATTACGTTTTAGCCATGTTTTGGTGGATGCGACCTTCGATGAAGCGTTTTTTGATTTTCCTTTTTCCGAAGCAAATATTAGCACAGGAGCATTAACTGGAAGTCTTGGTCTAGCTTGGAATCCAAGTGAAATATTAGGCGTAAAATTTAATTATTCAACGGCATTTAGAGCACCAAATATTGATGATGTTGGAAAGATTTTTGATAGCGAGCCTGGAAGTGTTGTGGTTCCTAATCCCGACTTAAAACCAGAATTCGCTAAGAATTACGAAGTAGCCGCAACGCTTAATTTTGAAGGTGTTGTAAAATTGGATGTGGCAGGTTATTTAACACATTTGGAAGATGCTTTGGTCCGTAGAGACTTTAGCTTGGATGGACAAACGGAGATTTTATATCAAGGAGAGTTGAGTAATGTACAGGCAATTCAGAATGCTGCCATGGCTGAGGTTTATGGTTTTGAAGTGGGCATAGAAGTGAATTTTTCTAAAGCATTACAGCTTACCAGTCAATACAATATTACAGATGGTTTTGAGGAAGATGACGACGGAAATGAAAACCCAATTAGACATGCTGCACCGCAATTTGGAAATACACATTTCACTTATAAATGTGATAAATTAAAACTAGATGTCTTTGCAAATTACAATGGTCAATTCGATTTTGAAGACTTAGCTCCTAGCCAGCAAAACAATGATTATCTCTATGCGAAGGACCGAAATGGAAATCCGTATTCCCCTAATTGGTATACATTGAATTTTGGTGCCCAATATGAAATTACGAAAGCCCTTCAATTAAATGCCACCCTTGAAAATATTACAGATCAGCGCTATAGGCCCTATTCTAGTGGGATTGCGGCGGCAGGGAGGAATTTAATTGTGGCAGCTAGTTATTCTTTTTAATCTTCTTTGCTTCGCTTGCAAACACTTACAATCATTTGTAAACGACTATAAACGAAAGTAAATAGTTAGTAACCGAATAAACTTTTCAATGCGTTTTATGTTTGCAGTGTCAAGTCATGGTGGCTTGATATAATCTTAACTGTTTAACAAGATTCCGTATCAAACACGGAATGACAAAAACGAAAATTATGAACGCACTTAGAAACAAAGTACAGTTGATTGGAAGACTAGGACAAGATCCTGAAATCGTAAGTTTTGACGATGG
>Ga0256847_1001566_pt1 | contig 11356 bp, 9 predicted proteins | sample TeddybearmetaG_FD_189099 | JGI IMG/M metagenome (GOLD analysis project Ga0256847, IMG submission 189099) | Hydrothermal vent microbial communities from East Pacific Rise, Pacific Ocean - Teddybear | ecosystem: Environmental > Aquatic > Marine > Hydrothermal vents | place: Pacific Ocean: East... | reverse complement strand
CGAGCGAGGCCATGCGACTAGTATTGTGCGTTATGACGCAGGTGCAAATTTCCACACCCACAACCACCCCTTGGGTGAAGAAATACTGGTGCTGGAGGGTACCTTTTCAGATGAGACCGGCGATTATCATGCCGGATGTTATTTTCGTAATCCGGAAGGTTTTCGTCATTCACCTTTTAGCAATGAAGGTGCGCTTATTCTGGTGAAACTGCATCAATTTCAGGACGGGGACGATACCCACCTTACCATTCAGACCGATAACACAACCTGGCTAACAAACTCCAGAGGCGTAGAAGTCTTGCACCTGCATTCTTTCAACGAAGAGCGCGTCGCCCTTGAACGGTGGCCAGCTGGTACCGCAGCTAATCGATCGGCGACGCCCAAAGGTGAGGAGATTTACGTTTTGAAGGGTGAACTTGAGGATGATAAGGGCACTTATCCATCTGGAACCTGGTTGCGTAACCCCGCTGGCCAGGAAAACACGCCCAGCACAGTTACTGAAGAAACCCTTATCTGGATAAAAACCGGCCACCTCTAAAGCCATTTCTCAGGGAGTGACTCAAGGAATAGGCAGGTAACCCCCATCCACTCCTTTGGTGAAAACACTCACCGCATCATGGGCATGCAAACTCTCGTGGTGCTGCACGCGTACCCAGAAATCGTTCACGCCCGCGTGTTCTTCAAGGCTTGCTTTGAGTTTGCGCCCTGCATCTTCACAAAACATGGGGTTTTCGCCATTCAGGCGGGCAAATTCCTGCTCGTCTTCCCGTTTAACCGCAGCCTGAACCGGTGTTTTTAACACCGCTTCAAAGCTATCGATTAGCTCGGTAATGGGGAAATGTTCCAGACTATCATCCAGACACACCAGCACTCTGGCGGTGCTGCGCTGGCTATGCGGAGTAGCATGAATAGCCTCACCCGAACCCAGCCACTGCTTAACTTCGTCAAAACCCACACGGTTGTGACCGGCAAAATCTTCTGCAAACTTCGCCTGAATAAGCTGCCGCGCCAATGCAGCTGAACACGGGCAGGTAGCGCTGTACAGTACGCTGATACCCAACTCTATGTTTACTTCGCCTTCTACCAGGGTACCCTTGAGTGTTACAGGGTAGGACGCCCAGCCGGAGTGATCGCTTACTAACGCTTTCCTGCGAATAAAATAGTCAAAATCAAACTGTATAAAAGCGCGGGTGCTCAGCTCTGCGTGGGATACTATGAGGGCGTGTAATAATTGCTTGAGAGACGATACAGTCAGTGCCTGGGATTCAGACAAGGTGTCCAGGGTGAGGTACAAACGCGACATGTGAATACCCGCAGCCTGCGCGTCATTTAAATCAACAAACACCTGCACTCGGGAGTGCACTGACTTTGAAATACCTGCGTCGTCCACAATTAGCGGTTGGTGGATGTCGCTCATACCCACCCAGTCCAAGGTTCCTTCAGGTGACCTATGGGGTTCGTTTGCCACGTCCGGCATTGTTACCAGTTTGGTGATTTTAGGCTTATTCATCGTCTGTTTCCCATTCGCCTGGTGGTAGCGGGCGCGCCTGTTCTTCCAGCATTACCGGAATTCCGTCACGCACTGGATAAGCCAGGCCACTGGCTTTGCACCACAGCTCATCCAGTTCACGTTTATATACCAATGGTGATTTACTTACCGGGCATACCAATATTTCGAGTAGTTTGGGATCAAGAACAGCCATTTTCCAATTATCACATTTTAGTGGGTGGCCCGAAAGGGATCGCTTAATATCAGCGTTTGGGAGCGATCCGGGCCTGTCGACAGAATATCCACCGGTGCGCCAACCGCACTTTCTATACGTTTGATGTAAGCGCGGGCATTTTCTGGCAAGTCTGATAATTGTGTTGCGCCCACGGTAGATTCACTCCAACCCGGCAGCTGCTCATACACAGGCACCAATTGCGCATAATCTTCACTGCCCAGACTTGCCGCCCCCGCCTGCCCTTCTTTATCTTCATAGGCCACACAAATTTTTAGACTGTCCAGGCCATCCAGTACATCCAGCTTGGTCAGGCACAGGCCCGAGATACTATTTACCTGTACTGCGCGTCGCAAAGCAACCGCATCGAACCATCCACAACGTCGCGCCCTGCCAGTAGTGGCACCAAACTCGGCACCCTTTTCTCCCAGATGTTTACCCGCGTCATCAAACAACTCGGTAGGAAACGGGCCCGAACCAACCCTGGTAGAATAGGCTTTGGTAATTCCCAGAATATAATCCAGATACCTTGGTCCAAATCCCGAACCGATTGCAGTACCACCTGCGGTCGTGTTTGACGATGTGACGTATGGATAGGTGCCCAGATCTACATCCAGCAGGGCACCCTGAGCACCTTCAAACAGGATGTTTTTACCCGCGTCACGCAAACCATGCAGAATGGGGATTATGTCTTTCACCATTGGCCGAACTTCTTCCGCCATTTTCTGTGCTTCGTCCAGGGTACGCTGAAAGTCGATTGCTTCGGTTTTGTAATACTGGGTGAGCAGAAAGTTCTGGTAGTCCATTACTTCTGCAAGTTTGGCGACGAATTGCTGCCAGTGAAAAAGATCTCCCAGACGCACACCCCGACGTGCCGATTTGTCTTCATACGCCGGTCCGATGCCACGCCCCGTAGTGCCAATTTTTAGATTGCCACGCGCCTTCTCACGCGCCTGGTCAAGGGCGATATGATAGGGCAGTATGAGTTGGCAGGCCGGGCTGATTTTCAACCTGTCGCGTACATCTATATCGCGGGCTTCAAGTGCTCGAATTTCTTTCAGTAAAGCCTGTGGCTCCAGAACCACCCCATTACCAATCAGGCACTGCACGTGACTATGCAAGATTCCTGAGGGCAGTAGATGCAGTACGGTTTTTACTCCCTCGATAACCAGAGTGTGCCCCGCATTGTGCCCACCCTGAAAACGCACCACTGCAGCAACGTTATCCGTCAGGAGATCAACAATTTTACCTTTGCCTTCGTCACCCCACTGGGTACCAATTACGACAACACTTCTACCTGTACCTGCACTCACGAATCTGTCTCTAGTTTTTTAATATTCCAGTGTTCCTTTTCAAACACCAACTCTGCTCCACAACCGGAAACCGGCACTGCATTTTCCTCAAGGCCAAACACAACGACACGCCCGCTCAAGCGCAACCGTTCGACCTCTGTCATCAGGGCAAGCAAATGCTCCCCATCAGTGGCTGTATTCAGCGCCACCCATATCTTTTCTGCCGTATTTACCGGTAACGATTTTGGCAAGGCTTTTAAATCCAGGTCAAAACCTGTAGCCGACCGGGTCTCACCAAAGGCCTTGCCAATTCCATCATATCGACCACCCCTCGCCACGGGTTGCCCATGGGTTGCGGTATACGCCGTGAAAACAATGCCGGTATGATAGCCGTACCCGGTGAGCTCACCCAGGTCAAAACGCAAACTGATCGGCAAATCGTTTTGCCTGATCAAATCAGCGAGTGTTTGTAAGCGCTCTAAAGCAATATCCAGGGCAGGTAATGCCGCTTTGGACAAACTCGCTGTTTCAAATACCTCTGCACCGCCCATCATGTCGGGTAATTCAAGCAAACAGGCTTTTATCTCAGGCTTGCCTTCTACCCCACCAAGCAATAGCTCGACATCAGCGGAAGACTTCATCTGCACTGCCGTAAACAGTTCTGACTCCAACTCCGAATCGATCCCCAGGGCGTCTACCAGTGCACGGTAGATACCAATGTGTCCAAGTTCCACCACCAGGTTATTGACACCGATACTATTCAGTGCGCGTGTCATAAGACTGATAATCTCTGCATCCGCCGTTAAATTGGCACTGCCAAAAATCTCCGCACCCACCATAATGGGATTACGCTTTGCAGAAACTCCCCGGGGATTAGCGCGCAACACCGTCCCGGTATAACACAACCGTTGGGGCTCTTTGGTTTTAAGGCTGTGCGCATCAATTCGCGCGGTCTGGGACGTAATATCCGCGCGCATACCCAGCATTCTACCAGTGGCCTGGTCGACAAATTTAATAGTTTGCAGGTCCAGATCCTGCCCTGCTCCAACCATGAGCGCGTCAAGATATTCAACCATTGGCGGAATAACAAAGGAGTAACCCCAGGACACAAACAAATCTATCAGGGTGCGCCGCTGTTTCTCCAGATACAGGGCATCGGGAGGCAAGACCTCATCCACACCCTCGGGCAAGCGCCAGTAGTGTTTTTTCACGTCGGGATCTCTGTATAAGCTTTAAGCGCTAAACCTCAGGAGCCGTCCTTTTTCAAGTATCTGAAAAAGTCGCTATCGGGGTCCAGCACCATCAAATCGCCCTTGTCCCGGAACACTTCCTTGTAGGCATGCATGGAGCGATAAAATGCATAAAACTCCCTGTCCTGGTTAAAAGCGTTGGCATAGGTGGACGCCGCCAGGGCATCACCATCACCGCGCAGGGTTTCGGCGTCACGATAGGCTTCCGCCTTAATCACCACGGCCTGCCGATCAGCACCTGCACGAATCCCAAGGGCCTTTTCCTGGCCGGTAGCCCGATGTTGCTGTGCCTCAATCTGCCGCTCGGAATTCATTCTGCTGTACACCGCACTGCTTACAAGGTCAGGCAAGTCTATTTTTTTAACGCGCACGTCAACAATCTCGACACCAAACTCACGGCGCATATCCACGTCCAGGCCTTCTTTTAATTCCTGCATAAGCTGGTCACGCTCACCGGATATCACTTCGTGCATATCACGTCGGCTGATCTGGTTTCTAAGCCCTTCATTAACACGCTGTTGCAACAAAAGCGTAACCCGGCGCTCGTCTCCCGAGGTTGCTGTGTAGAACGCTTCTACATCAAGGATTCTCCACTTAACAAATGAATCCACCATAAGCGGTTTCTTCTCAACGGTAAGATAACGCTCTGCCTGGGAATCCAGGGTTAGCACGCGGGCATCAAAGATTCTTGCAGTTTCTGCCCATGGGAACTTGAAATGTAATCCGGGTGGTACGTCTGCCTCATACACCGCACCGAAACGCAGTTTGATGCCGCGCTCCATTTCCTTGACCACGTAGAGTGAATTCGACAGCAACAGCACAACCACACCGGCAACTACCAACATTATTAAAGTTTTAGGTTTCATCGATATCTCCTGCCTAACGTCCGTCGCGGCCGCGGGTTGCGGATACTCGTGCGTTAATTTGTCTATCTACTATGCGTTTAATTTCATTCTCATTCATGCCACCCATACCACCGCTGGACTGGCCAATTCTATCCAGTGGCAGATACAACATATTGTTGCCACCTTTAACATCCACCATGACTTTTGAGCTTGAGCTTAGCACCTGCTCCAGGGCGTCAATATACAAACGCGTGCGGGTGACTTCGGGGGCTAATTTGTATTCCTTGAGCAGTTTCAGAAAACGCTGGGTTTCACCCTGGGCTTCTGCAACCACCTGATCCCGGTACGCAGTTGCCTGCTGAATTTGTTGCGCTGCCACACCGCGTGCAACCGGGACAACACTTTCCAGGTAGGCATCGGCTTCGTTAACCAGGGTTTCTTCGTCTTCCTTGGCTTTCTGTACGTCATCAAAGGCCGCCTTAACCGGCTGTGGAGGCGCTGTTTCCTCTATGTTTACGGTACTTACCAATAAACCCGTACCGTATACGTCAAGGTAGCGTTGCAATCTTGTTTTCACATCAATTGCCAGCTGGGCACGACCTTCGGTAAGTACGTCATCCATGGTGGCACTACCAACCGCATGGCGCAACGCACTCTCCGTTGCATGGGCCAGACTGCGCTCCGGCTCCCGAACCTTTACCACATAATCAGTAGGCCGATCGATAACATATTGCACAGTAATGGCCACATCCACGATGTTGGCATCTTCGGATAACATTTCGGTTCTGTGTGCATGCGTTTGTACGCGCGTTACATTAACAATAATAACCTCATCAATTATCGGCGCGTTCCATGCCAGACCCGGCAATACCACTTCGGGTACCAGCTTGCCAAAGCGCAACACAACTCCACGCTCCTGCTGGTCCACGGTATAGATACCCATGCCACCATAGATAAGTGCAACAACGACTAAAATTAAACCAATAGTCCCGCCGGAAATATGGGCACCGGAACTACCACCTCCACCTCCGCCCGAGCCAAATAGGCCATTCAGCTTTTGCTGTAATTTTCGAAATGCCTCATCAAGATCCGGAGGACCCTGATCACCACCGCGATTGCCCCAAGGATCATTATCCTTACCACCGCCCGGTTCGTTCCATGCCATAAAAAACCTCTATTCCAAAGCATTATGCTCAGGAGTGAAAACATCATTAAAAAAACGCTGCGTTTGCTACTGCGTTCCAGAATTTTGCAGCATAACACCAGCCTCTTGTTGCAATCGAGCATAACCTGTTTTATTCACTCGAACGTTAAGGGCCAGCTTACCGTCCGATTCGACCTGCTCGTCCACCACCGCCCCAATGTCATACAACCAGGAGCGTACACGCCCCGCACTTGGCTCAAGCAACACAGGCACCACAGTCTGCCCGACTCCCAGTCTCTGCCCTATGGCGTCAATGAGCTGGCTGGATAATTCGCTCGATATCGCACTAACTCCAACCAGGACAACGTCACCAGACTCATCGTGTTCCGTGCTATACCCTGCATCGGCAAGGTCTGTCTTGTTGTAAACTTCCAGAATCGGTCGCTTTGACGCCCCGATTTCTTCCAGCACACTTAATACCGAGTTTTTTCGGTCTTCCAGGTAGTCTGCCGAACAATCTACTACATGCAGTAACAGGTCTGCCGAAACCACTTCTTCCAAAGTCGCTTTGAATGCATCTACCAGGCCATGCGGTAAATCACGAATAAAACCGACCGTATCTGCAAGTACTACCTCACCTACACCCGGTATGGTAATACGCCTGAGCGTTGGGTCCAGTGTGGCAAATAACTGATCCTTAACGTAGACCTCGGCGTTGGTCAGCTGGTTAAACAGGGTGGATTTGCCAGCATTGGTATAACCCACCAATGCAACCGTTGGTATCTCGGCTTTGGCACGCTTCTGCCGGCTTTGCTTGCGTTGCTGTTGCACGGCCATGAGGCGTTTTTTGATATTCGCTAAACGCGCCGCCAACAGTCGCTGGTCCATTTCTATCTGTGTTTCACCGGCACCACGTAAGCCTATACCACCCTTCTGCCTGTCGAGGTGACTCCAGCCCCGCACCAGTCGCGACTGGGCATGTGAAACCTGCGCCAGTTCTACCTGTAACTGGCCTTCGTGAGTCCGGGCACGCTGGGCAAAAATATCCAGAATCAACTCTGTGCGCGTCAATACCTGGCATTCGAACTCGCCTTCCAGGTTGCGCTGTTGGCCAGGGGACAATTCATGGTTGAAGATAACCAGGTCGGCGTCATTATCTTCGAGGGATGCGCCTATTTCCTCTACTTTGCCGCTGCCCACATAGGTCTTTGAAGACGGAGATTTTCGTGAAGCTACAATGGTATCGTCCACCGAAATACCAGCAGACTGAATGAGCTCACAGGCCTCCCGTATGCGCTCAGTCTGTGGTACCTGATCACCTGAAGTAAATTGTACGTCTACCAGAATCGCTCGGGTTCCAGCATCTGGTCGGTCAATAAACACGTTTTTTCCTACTGGCCTTCTCTGTGGCCTGATTACGAGTACCTGGACCGGCTAGTCGCTAATGTCTTCGCTCTCTTCCAAACCTGGCAGGCGTACATTCCGGGCCGGAACGACCGTGGAGATTGCATGTTTATACACCATCTGGCTTACAGAGTTTTTCAGCAATATGACAAACTGGTCAAAGGATTCTACCTGGCCCTGCAGCTTTATACCGTTCACCAGATAGATGGATACGGGTATGCGTTCCTTGCGCAGAGTATTTAGATAAGGGTCTTGTAAAGAGTGCCCTTTCGACATGTTAAACCTCCTTGTTGGCTACCTATACAGCCGTTGAACTAGATACTATGGGGGCTGAACCTATCATTTTCAAGACCAACTCTATGGCACTTTCTTCCTCAGGATTGATTCGAAGCTGCAGTGGCCATTTTCTAAGCCAGGTGAGTTGCCGTTTGGCTAACTGCCGGGTAGCCGCCTGGGCTGCAAGAATCATCTCTTTTTCACTGCAGAGTTCTTGCAAAAAGGCCCACATCTGGCGATAACCTACACAACGTATGGCTGGCAAATCGACGTGTAAATCACCCCGGTTATACAAAAGTTCTACCTCCGTCTGGAAACCCGCATCCAGCATCTGCATAAACCGGCGCTCTATGCGTTCATGTAACAGAGCTCGAGGCGGCTCCAGGCTACACTCAAGCAAATGACAACCCAGGCGTTTACCAACTGTCTGGTTCGCACCCTGCTGTGACCAGAACTCGGAAATACCCCTGCCGCTCATGCGGTATACCTCCAGAGCCCTTTGTATACGCCGGGTATTTTTGGGATGAATGTTTTTGGCCGCTTGTGGGTCTGCGGCCTGCAATTGTTCATATACGGACTGCCAGCCATGCTGTTTCGCCTGGGCATCTATTTCACCGCGTATTTGCTCGTCTGCTGCAGGCATATCCGCCAAGCCATCCCTGAAGGCTTTGAAATACAACGAGGTACCCCCAACCAGCACCGGCAGGCGAGCGTTTGCAAAGGCATCCTTAACAAGCTGATCAGCGTCTTTTTGAAACCGGGCCGCGGAATAATTCTGGAGAGGATCGAGTATATCCACCAGGCCGTGGGGATATTCTTCGAGTACGCGCCGTTCGGGCTTTGCGGTACCAATATCCATGCCTTTGTAGATCAGGGCAGAATCAACACTGATGATGTCTATGGGCAGCCGATCAGCCAGTGCCAGCGCCACTGCCGTTTTTCCGGAAGCGGTGGGGCCCATTAAACTCAGCACGGTATTTTCTGGCACGCATATATCCATGGAAGGCGCCGGCTACTGACCCCGCAAAAACAGACGATCCAGCTCTTTTATGCTACGAGTCACGTAGGTCGGCCGACCGTGATTACATTGACCGGCATTTTCGGTGCGCTCCATTTGCCGCAGCAGAGCGTTCATTTCCTCAAGCGTTAGAATACGATTGGCGCGCACTGAAGTGTGGCAGGCCATGGTTGAAAGCAGCACATCATGATGCTCCTCCACAAGCCCACTTTGACCATACATTTTAAGATCGGCCAGCACATCTCTAATGAGCCTCTCCACGTCCGTATTCATCAACAAAGCGGGGATTTCCCGTATTAATAGGCTGGTTGGCGTCAAACGATCAACACACAGGCCCACGGTTTCCAGAAATTCCTGTTCCTGTTCTACCCGGTCCGCTTCCTGCCGGGTAACCTCCATTTCAAGCGGTACCAGCAGGCGTTGCCGGGTCTGGTCTGAGCGTACCTGCTTCATTTTTTCGTAGGTGATGCGCTCATGCGCTGCATGCATATCAACAATCACCAGTCCCGCCTCGTTCTGGGCCAGAATATAGATACCGTGTAACTGGGCTATGGCGTAACCCATGGGGGGTATTGCGCCTGCTTGCGAGTCTGCGCCGGAATGTGGTCCCGCAGGAACATTCCCAGGCAACCCGAAAGCCCCAGGCTGAAACTGTCGTGCGTCACCCCCGCCACCCCCACTTTGAAATTGGGCCTGGCCCAGGCCAATAACCCCTAAGTAGTCCACCTTGCCAGATTCGGATAACACCAGATTATCCTGAACATAACCCACTTCCTGAATTGCACCATGGATTACTGGTGCGTCGGGGCGCACATCACGCAGCACCTTGTTAAGAATGCCAAAAATAAAGTCGTGCACAACACGTGCTTCACGAAAACGTACTTCGTGTTTTGTCGGATGTACATTGACGTCTACCGAACCGGGATCCAGTTCAAGATACAGCACAAATACCGGCTGGCGACCATGGAACAGTACATCCCGATAAGCCTGTCGCACTGCGTGCGCTACCAGCTTGTCACGAACGGCACGCCCGTTTACATAAAAGAACTGTTTGTCTGCATGGCTTCGGGAAAAGGTAGGCAAGCCAACCCAGCCGTGCAGCCTAAAATTACCCCTGGTTTCATCCAGATGAACAGAATTGACAACAAATTTACTGCCTAAAACGATTGAGAGACGCCGTTGCGCCGCAACCTCTGTTTCGCCCGCATCAAGCCGCTTTACAATTTTGTTGGCATGGCGCAACTCAAAACCTATATTCATGTGCGCCAGACTGAGCCGGTCAAATACATCTTCAACATGGTTCAACTCTGTGCGCTCGGTCTTCAAAAACTTGCGTCGAACCGGTGTATTGTAAAATACGTCTAACACTTCTACGCTGGTGCCCTGCTTGTGTGATGCGGGTTCAGGGTCCAGAACCTGTCCGTCGCGCACCCGTATTCGCCAGGCGTGGGTTGCATCAAAGTAGGCAGATGTGAGGGTTAAACGGGAAACGGATGCAATACTGGCCAAAGCCTCACCACGAAATCCCAGAGTTACAATTTTGTCGAGATCTTCGGCATCTTCTACTTTGCTGGTTGCATGACGACTCAGCGCCAGCCCCAAATCTTCCTTGTGAATACCACACCCATCGTCGTGAACCAGAATACGCTTGATACCCCCCTGCTCCAGTGCAACAGAAATAAAACCGGCTTGCGCATCAACAGCATTTTCAAGCAGTTCCTTGATAATGGAAGCGGGGCGTTCAACCACTTCACCAGCGGCAATCTGGTCAGCGACAAAACTGGACAGGGTATGAATACGCTGGTCCATGCTTCAACCTGCGGGAATCAGGATCACCTGACCAACCAGTATTTTGTTGCCGGACAGTTTATTAGCCTTGCGAATGCTGCGCATGCTTACCTTATGGCGCTCGGCAATGTCGGACAGGGTATCCCCCCGCACGATGACGTAACTGCTGGTGACCAGTCTTGGTCGGGATGCCAGCCATGTGCCGGGTGGCGGATTATCTGTGAGGGGCGCTTTCAGGCCCTGGAAAATAGCCCGAGCCAGTTTCTTCTGAAAAGTCGGGCTGGCCAGATTTCTGGCGTCCGACGGGTTGGATATGTAGCCGGTTTCAACAAGGATGGAAGGTATATCAGGAGATTTCAGTACCACAAATCCAGCCTGCTCAACGCGCTTTTTGTGCAGGCGGGTAACCCCGCCAAGCGCATTAAGTACTGACTCACCAGCGAGAATGCTCGCAGACCGATTATGGTCCATAGACATACTGAGCAGAACGGAGATCACCAGATCATCCTTGTCCTCCAGGTTGAGCACTCCGCCAACCCCGCCAATCAAATCAGAATGATTAGCCCGCTCAGCAAGCCACAGAGCAGTTTCACTGGTCGCGCCCTTTTCCGAGAGTGT
>Ga0256847_1001565_pt1 | contig 11358 bp, 10 predicted proteins | sample TeddybearmetaG_FD_189099 | JGI IMG/M metagenome (GOLD analysis project Ga0256847, IMG submission 189099) | Hydrothermal vent microbial communities from East Pacific Rise, Pacific Ocean - Teddybear | ecosystem: Environmental > Aquatic > Marine > Hydrothermal vents | place: Pacific Ocean: East... | reverse complement strand
GTCGAATAAGTTGGCCTTTACCTAGCGACTTTTCGGTAGCTATACCACGTAATCCATTAGGGCCAGATCCTCGCAGCATGTTGAGTAAAAATGTTTCCAGCTGATCATCCGCATGATGTGCGGTGAGCAAAATATCATCCTTTGCAAGTTCCTGGGCAAATAGTTGATATCGCAACTCGCGACTGACAGCCTCCAGGTTTGAGATTGAGGATGACAAATCAAGCTGGCTCAATTTTAGCTTTAAACCAGTTAAATCTGCCTGTTGCTGGCAAAATTCCTGCATATTAATTGCATTGGACTGGATGCCATGGTTGACGTGCCAGAGAGTGATTTCATTTGAAAGGTTTCGCCGCAATACTAAATCCAGTAAAACACTGGAATCCAGACCGCCGCTAAAGGCCAGAAAAATACGCCCACAAACATCAGGCAAGATATCAAGGCTTTTATTTAGTTCGAATCTTGACATAGACCTGCTCGACAAAACTCAGAAAGGGTTTTAATCAGAATTTAACGCCGGAATCCGCGTTACCCCTCCGTATAGTGTCCGACATTCATCAGACGCTCATATCGTTGCTCCAACAACCTGTCTATGCTGACTGATTCGAGATGCTCGATATTTTCAATTAAAGATTCCTTTAATGTTGTAGCCGCCTGATCCATATCTCGATGGGCGCCACCCAAAGGTTCAGGCAGTATATTGTCAATTAGTTTAAGCGAATGCAATTTATCGGCAGTAATCCCCAGAGCATTAGCTGCTTCCGATGCCATGTCAGCGCTTTTCCACAGGATAGAAGCACAACCTTCCGGAGAAATAACCGAATAAATCGAATACTGCATCATATTGACACGATCACCTACGGCAATCGCCAAAGCACCACCTGAACCACCTTCGCCGATAATGGTGCAGATGATTGGAGTTTTTAACTCCGCAAGCACATAAAGATTTCTCGCTATTGCTTCACTTTGTCCACGTTCTTCAGCACCAATGCCAGGATAGGCTCCGGGTGTATCGACCAGCGTAATGACCGGCATGTTAAATTTCTCGGCCATTCGCATCAGACGCAAAGCTTTGCGATAACCTTCCGGTCTTGGCATACCGAAATTGCGTTTAACTTTTTCTTTTGTGCTTCGGCCTTTTTGCTGTCCGATGACCATAACGGGCTTGCCATTTAATCGTCCGATGCCACCAACCATTGGGAAATCGTTAGCGTACATACGATCGCCATTAAGATATTCAAAATCATCAAATATTCGTTCGATGTAATCATTTGCGTATGGGCGATTTGGATGTCTGGCAAGCTGTGATATTTGCCAGGGAGTCAATTTTGAAAAGATATTGGATGTCAGGCTTTCAGCTTTTTTCTCCAGTTTCGAAATTTCATCAGAAATGTTGATTTCTGAATCGTCGGTGACATAACGGAGCTCTTCTATTTTAGCCGTAAGCTCAGCTATTGGTTGTTCAAAATCCAGAAATTTTGGGTCCATAACGTGTCAAAATTATCGAAAAAAGGATTGTAACCGATTCAATGTTTAATGTGCCAACTAACAGTGAATTCAGGTATTACCCTAATCCACACATAGAAACACGATGCAAGCACAACTCTTTGAAAAACCTATCATTTTCATTCACGTTTCTATGTGTGGATTAGGGTATTAATTTGTTGATTAATATCTTGCAATATAAGCATTGGTTCGGCATGTTGAATGACAGGTCGACCCATAACAAGGTAGCTGGAACCCTGCTTGATAGCATCAACGGGTGTCATGATTCTGTGTTGGTCATCATTAGCTGCACCAGACGGGCGAATTCCGGGTGTTACCAGCAATGGTGACTGACCAAACTTTTGTCGCAGTTGCGCCACCTCCTGGGCTGAACAGACTAAACCATCCATACCGGCATCAAGCGCTAAAACAGCCAGTTTATCGACCATTTGTGCTGGTGAAAGTGGAATGCCGATTTCGGCCAGATCATTTGATGAACTACTGGTTAACACCGTCACAGCGATTAATATTGCTTTGTGGCTCGAAAGTTCGATACCTTCTTTTGCCGCCAGCATCATAGGACGACCGCCCAACGCATGAACATTTAACATCCAGACGCCTAATTGCGCAGCCGACAGCACGGCTTTTTTAACTGTGTTTGGAATATCGTGAAATTTGAGATCCAGGAAAACATCAAACCCTTTATTGACCAGCTTTTCGACCAATTGAGGCCCAGCGGCAGTAAACAGTTCTTTGCCTATCTTTAGTTTGCAGACATCTGAATTTATGCGAGCGACAAATTCCAATGCCGTTTTACTATTGGCAAAATCCAGCGCTACAATTACTCTGGGATCCATATTTGTCTATATTGGTTTCAAAGTTGACCAGCTATTACAGCTGGGGCAATGCCATTGCATAGAGTGGCTACCATACCCACATTGCGCACAAATATATTCAATTTTTTTGATGCTGAGATTATGTAGATAGCCTGAAAGGTTTTGCCAGGAATGCGCCATATTTTCCGGGTTGCTCTGATACAGTTTGAGCGCAAAATCAAAAATCTCCATAGAAGGTGAATCGTCCAGTACCTGATTCAGGAAGTCTTCAATTAATTCATTTTGTTTATGTTCACGATAACTTTCTAGTAATGCCAGGGCGACGCGGCTTGAATGACTAGATTGATACTGTTTATGCAGTAATTGTTGGAATCCCGGCAAGTCATTATCGAGTGAAAATATATTTTTAGCTGGCGTAATATACAGGTCTATAAATTGGGGTTTATTTTTGATTAAATTCAATAATCTTGATCTGGCTTTGACCAAATCCTTGGTTTGCAAGTCCATATCGATAAGCTTCAATGCTGCACGGATACAGTTTGATTCCGCATTTATCGCCTGATTCAGGTATTGGCGGGCACGTTTTTTATGGCCTTTCTGAAGGCAGGATTCAGCCAATTCACAAAGACTATGACTTAAAATGATAACGCTATCAGCATCGCCCAAATCAACCAATTTTTGCGCCATTTCTGCTGCCTCTGTCCAGGAGTTTTCCAACAGGTACAGGTCAAGCAATTTACGCATGACCATCTCGTCATTTGGATTTATTTGCAGCATTTCCTTGTACAAATTTTCTGCCCGATCCAGCAGTCCTGATTTTAAATAATCATTCGCTAGTTCAGCAATCGCCATATAACGTTGCTTGTGCTCAAGATTGGGACGAGCCAACAAGCTTTGATGTATTTTAATTGCTCGATCAACTTCTCCTTTAGTGCGAAAAAGATTTCCCAGAGCGATATGCGTCTCAATGGTTTCCTTATCGACTTCAATCAACTCGATAAACAGCTTAATTGCTTTGTCCGACTCATTCGATAATAGATAATTTAAACCTTCAATATAGGTTTCAGAGCAACTGGAGAAATTGAATTGTTGATCCTGTTTCTGTTTCTTTTTGCCAAAGTGGCCGAATAACCAGCCAATTAACAGGGCAAACAGTATGAGTAAGAGTAGTTGGATATCCACGAGTTTTATAGTATGGAAACTGCCCGACAGTCTAGGGATTAAGCGGTTAAATGCAAGGCATCAGCGGTAGGTTATGGAAATAATCCAATGTATCTTTCTAAAGATGCTCTAAACTCAGCACCAAAAACAGTTACTTGTTTGCCCGATCCCGAAGTTCCTTTCCTGGTTTAAAATGAGGGACATATTTACTAGGTAAATTGACTTTTTCGCCAGATTTAGGGTTTCGTCCAATACGAGGCGGTCTATAATGTAAACTAAAGCTGCCAAAGCCTCGAATTTCTATTCTTTCTCCACTGGATAGTGCTTTGCTCATCATTTCAATAAGACTTTTTACTGCCAGTTCCACGTCTTTGGGCGCAAGGTGTGCCTGATTTCTGGAAAGACTCTCAATTAGATCCGACTTGGTCAACGACGGCATATAATCTTGTTCGCTCATAATACCTCCAAATTAGTTACTGGCCAGAAAAAACACCAGAACTAGCTATCTATTATTCTAAACTGCTCAATTATTTTATAAAAAAATGGACGAACAAATAACGTTTTTTCAACCCTGAGTTTTGAATTAATTTTTATTTATACGCTACATTGTGCATCAGGATTGCCGGAAGATAAACCCTAATTTTATTTCCGATCTCCCGTAAATCATTTAAGGAACCTGTTTAAACAGAGAATATGCAAGAGGAAACTGGTGCTGGCCAGATTCCCCTTGCTACGATTCCAGGTTTAAAGCAGTTTCCTAATCATCGTTGCCCATTTGTTCCTTCATCAGGTCACCCAGAGTTGCAGTGCCACCTTCCGACTCTTTGGTAGAAGCATAATCTCTAAGAACTTCTACTTCATCATCATAATCTTTGGCTTTAACAGAAAGAAATATACTACGCCCTTTTCGGTCCATGCCAGTAATCTTGGCCTCAACTTCATCACCTTCGCTCATATAGGTACGGGCATCTTCGACACGATCTTTGGCCATCTCGGAAGCTCGTAATACACCTTCCAGTCCATCACCCAGATTGATAATCGCGGCTTTCGCATCAACCGAAACTACAACACCTTTTACAATGCTATTTTTAGGGTTATCGGCAATAAAATTGGCAAAAGGATCTTTATCAATTTGCTTGATGCCCAGAGAAATTCGCTCACGCTCAGGATCTATTGACAGCACCATTGCTTCGACTTCCTGGCCTTTTTGATAATCACGAACAGCTTCTTCTCCGCTTTTGCTCCAGGACAAATCAGTCAGATGGATCAAACCATCGATATTGCCGTTGAGACCAATAAAGATTCCAAAATCTGTAATCGACTTGATCAAACCATTGATGATATCGCCCTTATTATGAGTCGCAGAGAAATCATCCCACGGATTTGATTTACACTGTTTCATGCCCAGAGAAATTCGGCGGCGTTCTTCATCAACTTCAAGAATGACGACTTCTACTTCCTGACCCAGAGTGACCACCTTGTTAGGATTGACATTTTTATTAGTCCAGTCCATCTCAGAGACGTGAACAAGACCCTCTACACCGTCTTCAACTTCAACAAAACAACCATAATCGGTGATATTGCTGATCTGGCCAAATAAGCGTGTTCCTTCAGGATAACGACGAATGATGTTAACCCATGGATCATCTCCCATCTGTTTCAGACCCAGAGAGACCCTGCTCTTTTCACGGTCAAATTTGAGAATAACAACATCAATTTCCTGACCAATCTCAACCACTTCTGATGGGTGTTTAACGCGTTTCCAGGCCATATCGGTGATATGCAACAAACCATCTATTCCGCCCAGGTCGAGGAAAGCACCGTAATCGGTCAGGTTCTTGACTATGCCGCGAACGCGTTCGCCTTCTTTCAGTGATTCCAGCAGTTTTTCACGCTCTTCACTAAATTCTTTCTCAACCACTGCACGACGCGATACCACGACGTTGTTGCGTTTTTGATCGAGTTTGATAATTTTGAATTCGAGATCTTTTTCTTCAAGAAATGCTGTGTCTCGAATCGGACGTACATCAACCAGAGATCCCGGTAGAAAAGCACGAATCTCGCCGATATCGACAGTGAATCCGCCTTTAACTTTGCCAGTGAAACGACCGGTTACAATTTCGTCAGCTTCCTGAGCTTTCTCTAACATGGCCCATGCACGTGCACGTTTAGCTTTTTCGCGCGACAGGCGAGTTTCGCCATAGCCATCTTCGAATGAGTCTAGCGAGACTTCGACTTCGTCGCCTACTTGAGCATCTAGCTCGCCCTGTTCATTATAGAATTGTTCTATAGGAATAACGCCTTCAGATTTAAGGCCAGCGTTTACAATGATTACATCGCGGTTGATATCAACAATTTCGGCTTTAATGATTTCGCCAACGCGCATGTTCATATCAGCGATAGACTGCTCGAACATTTCTGCAAAATTTTCTGTCATGGAAGAATACCTTAAGGGTCTCCGATAAGGAGTTTGTAATACTGGCCAGAAGGACACAGATATTACGGTTAAATTAATAAACTTGAAAGCTAATGTGCTGACAAGACCAGTACAATCAAACTAGCTACTGATTACATCCTATTTGTTGACATCATTAATATGACTCAACACCAGTTCTAACACCTGTTGCTGATCCATGGTACTGGAATCAACAACAATCGCATCCTGGGCCGGCTTTAAAGGCGATTCAGCTCGATTACTGTCACGTTCGTCGCGCGCAGCTATATCTGATTGCAGGCGCGGGATATTAGCCGATTTCCCCATATCGATCAACTGCTTATAGCGTCTTTTTGCGCGTTCTTCGTTTGATGCGTGAAGATAAATTTTTATTTTCGCCTGAGGAAAGACAACTGTGCCCATATCACGTCCATCGGCCACCAGTCCGGGTGGTTGAACATAGTCCTGCTGCCTACTTAGTAAAGTTTTTCTAACTGATGAATAGGCAGCAATGATTGAAGCTGCTTCACCGGTAGTTTCCAGGCGAATCTTATCCGCAACATCAATTCCATCAAGGTAAGGAATTGTCAGTTCATTTCCGAGTTTAAAGTTAATATCCATCTTTTGTATTGCTTCATTCACCACCTGCTCCTGCTGCAGATCCACGCCTGTTTGCAAGGCCTTTAAAGCAGCGAGTCGATAGATAGCACCACTATCCAATAAGTGGAATTTCAGAAATTTTGCTACGCCCAGAGCCAGTGAACCTTTACCTGAACCACTCGGGCCATCGATGGTGATGATGGTTGCATCCTTCATTCTAAAAACACTCCTAAACTTCTTTTATATTTATGCCCGACTTGCTGGCTATCGCCACAAATCCTGGAAATGACGTATTTACAATATCGCAATCATGAATTCTTAAGACGCCTGTTGCCAGTATGGCTGCGATGCTAAAGGCCATAGCAATTCTATGATCACCATGAGAGTACAAATCCCCACCAGTCATTTGCCCACCTTGTATTACAATGCCATCAGCAGTAGGTGTTGCAGTAATACCCAATTTAATAAGACCATCAGCCATCACCTGAATACGATCACTTTCCTTCACTCTCAACTCTTCAGCACCGGTCAGGATGGTTTCGCCAGTGGCGCAGGCAGCCGCAATAAATAGCACGGGAAATTCATCTATCGCCAGTGGCACCAGATTTTCAGGTATACGAATACCTTGCAACTCAGCTGATTGTATTCGGATATCAGCAACGGGTTCTCCGCCCACTTCTCGTCTATTTCCAATTTCGATGTTCGCGCCCATCAATTGCAAAATCTCAATAACGCCGGTACGAGTCGGGTTGATACCGACATGAGTCAGGGTGATATCTGCATCACGTGCGATACTGGCGGCGACCATAAAGAAAGCTGCGGATGAAATATCGGCCGGAACCTCAATTGACGTTGCCTTCAGTTGTTGCCCTCCTTCAAGGCTAATAACCGAGCCATTGGTTTCAATTTTTACACCAAATCCTCGCAACATGCGTTCGGTATGATCCCGTGTCGGTGCGGGTTCGATAACTTTGCTGGTACCATTGGCATACAAACCAGCCAGTAACAGGCAGGATTTAACCTGCGCGGATGCTACTGGCATTTCATAATTTATCGCCTGCAGTTTTTGCTGGCCATGAATATTGAGTGGCGCAGTGCCTTTTTCAGTAGTTTTAATTTTAGCGTTCATCTGCCCAAGTGGACCAGTGACACGTTTCATCGGTCGTAATGATAGTGACTCATCACCTATTAAAGTAGAGTCAAACTCCTGTCCTGCCAACAGACCAATCATCAGTCGCATTGCTGTTCCAGAATTGCCCATATCCAGCTCGCTTTTTGGCGCTTTCAATCCATGTAATCCAACTCCTTTTATCGAAACTCTGTCGTTATTTCTGTGAATTTCTACACCCATCTGCTGAAACGCTTTGAGAGTATTGAGGCTATCTTCACCCTGCAAAAAACCACTGACTTCGGTTGTCCCTTCAGCGATAGACGACAGGATTATTGATCGATGTGAAATTGACTTATCGCCCGGAACACGAATTTCGCCTCTCAGGATCCCACCCGGTTGGCATTCAAAAACACTCATCATATTAACCCAGTTAACTTGTCTCTTTTATCTTTTGCATCGCGGAAAATATTCATTAACTGCTCTCCATCCTGATTTGAAATTGCTTCTGCAACTCTACCCAGCTCATCACGATATTGCTCAATTAAGCCGGATAAAGCCTGACTATTAGCAATACAAATGTCACGCCACATCACGGGATCACTGGAAGCGATGCGGGTAAAATCACGAAACCCACTGGCGGCATAACGAAATATTTCATCATAATCCTGATTGTTACCAAGAAAAGATACTAGCGAGTAAGCCAGCATATGGGGTAGATGCGAGGTTGCAGCCAGCACCATGTCGTGATGTTCAACTGAAAGATATTCCACAGCAGCACCACATTGATGCCACATGTTTTCTACCGCTTTACAAGCGGCTCTACTGGTGGTTTCTGTTGGTGTCAATATTACTTTACGCTTTTGATACAGGCTGGCATAACCAGCTTCAACGCCACTTTTTTCTGCACCTGCAATTGGATGGCCGGGTACAAACCGGGATATATTTTTTTGTAAAACTATTTCTGCATCTTCGACAACAGAACCTTTGGTGCTGCCAACATCGGTAATAATGGTATCCTGTTGCAACGAATCTTTGATGGCCAATAAAACTTGTCGCATCGCGCCCATAGGGACAGCCAGTAAAACCATATCGGCATTACAGACTGCAGCGGCTGGATCCAACTCATAGTTATCCAGCACACCCAGTTCAACTCCTCGCTGTAAATTTTTCTCGTTGCGACCACAGCCGGTAATCTGGCCGACATAATTTGCCTGCTTTAATGCCAGAGCCAGAGAACTACCCATGAGTCCGACACCGATGATGGTCAGCTTATTAATCATGTTGATAGAGCACTAGAGTACAGCCTTAGGATAGGAACCCAGAATTTTGAATAATGACGCCTGTTTTTCCAGCTTAATCAAGGCCTGTCGGACATTATCTTCCTGTTCGTGGCCATCAATATCAATAAAAAATACATACTCCCACTTACCATCCTGCGAAGGCCGTGATTCAATCTTGTTCATGCTGATACCATGGTCTGACAATGGTTTAAGTAATTTAATGAGGGCACCGGGCTGGTTTTTTGCTGATAATAATAGTGAGGTTTTATCATTCCCACTAGGGTCAACAGCCTGCTTTCCGATGATCATAAAACGAGTCGTATTGTCCGCCAGATCTTCGATATTAGAAGAACAAACTTGCAGTTTGAATATCTCGATTGCCGGTAAACCACAAATTGCTGCTACCGATTCATCCTGACTGGCTATTTTTGCGGCCTCTGCATTACTATTGACCGAGATTTTTTCGATTGCAGGAAAATTCTGATCCAGCCAACGACGACACTGAGCCAGTGATTGCTGATGAGAAAATATCTTACTTATTTTGCTACTATCCTGAGAAATATTCGCCAGATGATGGTGAATATGGGTTTCAACTTCGCCACAAACCTTGAGGTCAGACTGAATAAACATGTCCAGCGTATGACTAATCACACCTTCAGTTGAATTTTCAACTGGCACCAGTCCGTACTCTGCCTGTCCAACTTCAACGGCGGTAAAAACATCTGGGATAGCGCTCATAGCCAGAGTAGTCACCGAATGACCGAAATATTTCAATGCAGCGGATTGAGTAAAAGTACCTTCAGGCCCAAGATAAGCTATTTTCATCGGTTGTTCCAGAGCGAGACAAGCCGACATTACTTCACGGACAAGTCTTCCTACTTCTTCATCACTCAGAGGACCTTTGTTGAGTTTTTGAATTCGTTGAATGACCTGAGCTTCTCTATCAGGGCGAAAGAAATTAACCTCAACGTCAGTATCCTGTGCACGTTTAACTTCAGCAACCTCTATTGCACAATTGGCGCGTTGGTTGAACAGCTCTAACAGCTTTTCATCGATAACATCGATCTGGTCACGCAAGGATTGAAGTTTCTGTTCTGACATTTACATGCTTCTACTTGCTAGTACACCATCGATAGCATTGATTTGCTGCATGACTTCTTCTTCAGCAGATTTATTGATATCCATCATTGTATAGGCGATTTCTTTTCTGGATTCGTTCACCATGTGCAGGATATTAATCTCATGACTACCCAGCACGTGGGAAATCTGTCCAACCATATCCGGTAGATTCCGGTTGACTACTGTTAGACGGAAATCGCTGACTCTGGGTAAATGTACCTCGGGAAAATTAACGGAATTCACCACATTACCATTTTCCAGATAATCTTTTAGTTGCTCAGATACCATCACTGCACAGTTAGTTTCGGCTTCACCGGTTGAGGCACCTAGATGTGGTAGCGTAATGACTTTATCATGCCCCTTTAACATATTTGATGGAAAATCGCTGACATAGGCATGAATTTTACCACTCTCAATGGCATCGAGCACAGCCTGATCATCAACAATACCTTCCCTCGCAAAATTTAATATTACTGCACCATTTTTCATCATTTCCAGCCTTTCAGCATTAATCATGTTTTTTGTTGCCGCAATGAGAGGTACATGAAAGCTAATAAAATCAACTTTTTTGATTAAATGATCAATGCTCTTGGCTGGTTTAATATCTGACGACAAGTTCCAGGCGCTTTCTACACTGATACCAGGATCAAAACCGATGACATTCATGCCGAGCAATCTCGCAGCATTGGCAACTTTAACGCCGATGGCTCCAAGGCCAATCACACCCAGGGTTTTACCGGGCAGCTCATAACCGACATATTTTTTCTTCCCGGCTTCAACATCCTTACTGATCTGTGCATCAGTACCTTCCAGTTCAGTGGTATATTTCCAGGCTTCAGTCAGATTTCGACAGGCCATCAGCATGCCTGCAACTACTAGTTCCTTGACCGCGTTGGCATTGGCACCCGGTGCATTAAAAACCACGACTCCATGTTCGGTCATTCTATCCAGTGGGATATTATTGACGCCAGCCCCGGCTCGACCAACCGCCTTCAAAGAAGCCGGAATTTCCATTTCGTGCATCTTGTACGAACGTAACAAAATTGCATCCGGTGCAGAACATTCAGACGATACTTCATAACGATCACGCGCTAGTCTTTCCAGGCCATCTACAGCGATGTTATTCAGCGTTAATATCTTAAACATCACGCATTCTCCCTGGCGAAATTCTGCATATAACGAACCAAAGCATCCACACCTGCTTCGGGCATGGCATTGTAAATGCTGGCGCGTATTCCACCTACGGATCTATGCCCTTTCAGTGTGATCAGACCCTGTTGCTTTGCGCCGTCGAGAAAAGAGGTATCCAGATCAGCATTTTTCAGCGTAAACGGC
>Ga0256847_1001564_pt1 | contig 11364 bp, 13 predicted proteins | sample TeddybearmetaG_FD_189099 | JGI IMG/M metagenome (GOLD analysis project Ga0256847, IMG submission 189099) | Hydrothermal vent microbial communities from East Pacific Rise, Pacific Ocean - Teddybear | ecosystem: Environmental > Aquatic > Marine > Hydrothermal vents | place: Pacific Ocean: East... | reverse complement strand
GTTTTCGATGCGTTTATTTACCCCTGTTTTCTCCACTGCACCTGCCTTGATTCCGGTAGCGGCAAATATTCGGCAATCATAATCTTTGCAAGTCATTGGTCTATCGGCGTAAATGGAGCAGTGAGTATTTACTAACATCGGGCACGATCCAGTTTCATCGAAGCCCATGAGTTGGCTTTGATGGGTGCGGCCAGGGGCCGGAAACAACAGAACCGCGGGGATAACTCGTTGTGCGCCGATATCGGTTTTGCTGACGTGAATGAAGTAAGATGCGCGGCAACAGGCGTTACATGTACCACACGGAACCTCAGCAGGCTGGGCCGAATTTGTTTGTTCAAGCCAGGCTAGGAAGGGTCCGGCTGGGATCGCGTTTTGTTGACTCATGTAAGCAGGGTAAGCAAATCGTACGGTCTATGCCATCCCCAGCATTGGCTGGGTCCACATTTCGTCGGGGTTGAATTTGGTCACTGACTAAATATAGAGGTAAGCGCAATTCCAAGCATCAAGCTGCAAGCAAGCTGCCACATAATGTTCGATGTTCAGGTCAATACGGCGATGTCCTTTATGCTTCGCCCACAGGCTGATATGCGCCAAGAAATTACGCAAGACGAGTTTGTCCTGAAACCCCGGGTTAGTGTTGAGCAAGCGACTGATATATTCGGCAATACCGTTCAGCGCCTAGTTGCCCCGCCGGGAGAATTTGAATTGAGCGCCAGTGTCGATGCTCTAGTTGGCCCTACAGAAAGAGTGGCAGAAGATGCAGGGTTTGTATCCATACACAATTTACCCGCTGAGATCTTGACCTATCTATTGCCCAGCCGATATTGCGAATCCGACAGATTTGGTGATATGGCCACGCAAATAGTAGCTGGGCAAGCACTTGGTTCAGCACAAGTACAGGCCATTACGACTTGGGTGCGAGACAAGATTCGCAACGTGCCTTTGTCGAGCACGTTCCCTGTTTCAGCAGCAGAAGTGAATCGGCGTGGTGAGGGGGTTTGTCGCGATCTCGCACATATGGGTATCACACTGTGTAGGGCATTGTGCATACCCGCGCGCTTGGTTGTGGGTTATCTCGATGGACTAGAGCCAATGGATATTCACGCTTGGTTTGAAGCCTATGTTGGCGGCCGCTGGTGGACCTTCGATCCATCGGTCGCAACTGCTATTGACTATAGAATAGTTATTGCCCGGGGTCGTGATGCAGCCGATGTGGCGATTTACAATCAATATGGACCGATGCTATTGCCCCGATATATGCGCGTGTCTGTTTCGCGGGTGTAGCCCACTACCTGCTCCAACAGGTTCCTATCTGCCTAGAACTCCCGCATACAGGAATCTACTAGGGAATGAACTGCTCGTTAAGAATACGCTCTTCTAGATTGTGGTCGGGGTCGAACAGTAAGGACACTTGCTTTTCTCGATCCACGCGAATGTCTACCTCGGCGACATTACGCACCTCATGTGCATCCGCCACTGCGCTCACTGGGCGCTTGTCGTAGTCAAGAACTGTGAGTTTTATGTGGGCATCTTGTCGTAAAACCGCACCTTGCCAGCGACGTGGCCTAAACGCGCTGATAGGGGTTAGCGCCAGCACGTCTGAACCAATAGGCAATATAGGGCCGTGGGCAGAAAGGTTATACGCGGTAGATCCGGCTGGGGTCGCGACAAGACAACCGTCGCACATAAGATTTTTGATACGCACTTTGTCGTCTATGGTGACTTGAATGTTAGCTGCTTGGCGAGTTTGGCGCAGTAACGATACCTCGTTGAACCCGTAGGCATCTTGCTCAACACCTGAGTCATTGGTCACCCGCATATGTAATGGGTGCAAGATTTCCTCCACAGCTTGTTCAAGACGACTCAGCAAGTTTACAGAATCAAATCTATTGAGCAAAAATCCCACTGTGCCGCGGTTCATGCCATAGAACGGCACGTTTAACGCCATGTGCTGATGAATGACTTCCAACATAAAGCCGTCACCGCCCATGGCAACAATAACGTCAGCCTCACTTGGTGAGACAGCGTTGTACTGTTCTGACAGCGCGGTAATTGTGTCGTCGGAAGCTAGTCCGCGACTTGCCGCAAATGCTATTTTCATGCGTGAAGTTTGTTGATCACTGAAACGATGCAGTCTAGTCATGGGTCGCCTAGTTATACAAGGGCAGCAGACGCCAGATTTGCATATGGTGTACGGTAGGGTTCTTCGTCGAGACGCAGCCATAGCGAGAAATATGTTGTTATCTAGGAAAGTTACCCCAAGCTTTGTTGCTCTGGCTTGTTTGTTAACATCCATAGGTGCGTTCGCGGAAGCGGTAGATTACCTAGATTTGCATGCAGAAGACCAACTACCAAAAAACACCATAAGCCCGCTGTTCCTGCAGGGCGACGAGCAAATAGCTTCCTTTCGCAATACGCATCGAGTTAGCCCCACCCGTCGAATTGTGGCGGACGGTAATGTTTTATCACTGCCTCGACAGGAGATTGATCTAAGCAATGTAGAGATTCGAGTAGGTGATGTCTCCATGACCACCGAAGAATATATGCGCAATCAGCGTGTAGCTGGTTTATTAGTTATCAAGGATGCCAAGATCGTTTACGAAAAATATGGCCTTGGAAATACTGAAGATACACGATGGGTTTCTTTCTCAGTTTCCAAATCTATTGTGGCTATGCTTTATGGCGCAGCTATAAAAGACGGCTACATCTTAAGTGTCGACGAAAAAGTTACCGACTATTTGCCACGCCTAAAAAACTCACCGTACGATAAAGCGACGATCAAAAATCTACTCCAGATGGCTTCAGGAGTTGCATGGAATGAAGATTATGCTGACCCGAACTCAGATGTTGCCCAAGCATCCTATGAAACCTTGGAGCTATTTGAGTACTTGCGACATAAGCCTCGTGACGCATCGCCAGGTGAAAAATTTAATTACAACACGGCAGAGACCAACTTGGCGGGCACTTTGTTACGCTCGGCGACTGGTAATAATTTGTCGACCTATTTGTCGGAAAAAATATGGCGTCCATATGGCATGGAAAGTGATGCTTATTGGCAACTAACAGAACCCGGCGGGGGCGAATTTGGCGGTTGCTGTATAAATGCAACTTTGCGTGATTATGGGCGTTTGGGTTTGTTTGCTCTTGGCCAAGGGAAGTTAAGTGATGGTACCGAAGTGCTGACAAAAAATTGGATGGCAGATTCGACCTCCCCATCACTTGGGTCAAAGGGTTACGGATACTTATGGTGGTTGAACGATGACGGTACCTATGAAGCCTCTGGAATTTTTGGCCAAGGCATCTTTATTGACCCCAAAGAAAATATAGTCATTGCAATCCATAGTGCCCGAAAATCGGCGTCTAAGGAGTCTGATTGGGCGCTCATGCAGGCGATGTACACCGCACTTGTTGGGGCGCTCTGAAAATAAGCCCACCAGTTGGTCAGCAAAATAATCGGTTATGTGCAGCTCTGATTACAAGTAGAACTGCACTTAACAAACCTCCTACGCTGTTGATAGGTACAAGCAACTCAGCGGCTAAGCCGCTCTCCAATTTGATCAGCGTTACCAGCAAGACTTGTGAGATCGCTAGCGTGTAATCTTGCAAAAACATTGCAACTAGAGCCATACACAACCCAAGCAGGCCTCGTTTGAGAAATTTGTTGCGATGCAGAATGCTGGTTTCTTGAAGAACTTGGTGTTCGAATTCGACCGCATTCAAATCGTCATACGCATCGGTGAATAAACTCTGTAAAAAAGGATCGTGTTGGTCTTCCTGCGTGTGGGATTGAGTCATGTAATTTCTTCCGTTGTCTCGTCCTGATAAATAGCCAACAAGCTTTTTAGCTTTAAGGCGCCACGGCGAATATGTGATTTCACCGTGCCAATGGGTAGGTTTACGGCGTGTGCAATTTCGCTATGGGTTAAGCCTTCGGTGTACGACAAAACGACACACGTCCTGACGTCATCATTTAACTGTTGCAATGCTCGATCTAAGTCCATGCCGAGATTTGCATGGTTGCTCGTTAAGTGTTCTTGTAATTCTGCGGCGTTGGAATCTCGCAAGACGTCGTCTTTGCGAGCGTGGGTAAACCACACGTTCATCGCAATTCGTCTTAACCACCCAACGAAACTATGTGGCGCGCGCAATTTTGGGATGTCTCGCCACGCTTGAAAAAAGACCTGCTGAGCAAGGTCGTCTGCAAGGGTGTTGTTGTTGCAACAACGTCGCATCAAATTTCGAATCCAAGCTTGGTGTCGGCTAACAAGTTCTGCGAAAGCATCTCGGTCACCCATGCGCGCTAACTCCACAATGAGTACTTCGGCACTCTTGTCTGTGACCGCAAGCCCAGGGCGCACGAGGCTTAAGTTCCTAGCTTGGGTGAGTCGGGTTTTGCTGAGGCTCGGTGTACCATTTTTGTACAACGAACGAAGCAGCCAATAAGCCTGCGCCAATAAATACTATGAGGCCAGAAACGCCGAGCAAGATGCCGAAAAGTTCCACGGCCAATGTTAGCGACATGACCCATCCCATGAGTGTTAGCCCCGGTGCTAGACAAAGCATGATGAGGCTGCCAACCTTTAGGTCACGATCAAGGGATTTACTGTCCCCCGATATCATCAGCAATTTGCTGGTAAGGTTGTCGTTTAGTTCGTGGCCGCTCTCAATGGCGCGGCGCAAAGTTTCATGTTGCGCGTCGCGTTTACGAATATTGTCCCATATTCCCGCCGTTACTACGCCAGCCACAAATAGCCAAAACCCCATCGCTGCAAGGCCTGCGCCCGTGCCAATTGAGTCCATGAAAGCACCTTTATTGTGTGTTGTTTACTCTATAGGCGCGGTAAAACTGTTTTTAGATGCATAGTGTCTACATTAAATTTCCAAACAGTCCATCAACTTCGCGCGTGACTAAACTGCTTCCAGGGCTTGTCGCAGATCTGCAATGATGTCATCTATGTGTTCAATACCAACGCAAAGCCGAATTATTCCGGGGGTCACACCAGCGTTGGCTTGTTCCGCGGCGTTCATTTGTCTGTGGGTGGTAGAAGCGGGGTGGCAGGCCAATGATTTAGCATCACCAATATTCACCAAGCGTTTGAACAGGCCAAGGGCATCATAAAACTTAACTGCGGCATCGTTCCCGCCTTTGACCTCAAACGTGAGTAATGATGCCGGTCGTCCAGCGCAGTAACGTTGGGCAAACTCGTAATAGCGGTTACTTTTCAGGCCGGCGAACGAGACATGCTCTACTACTTCGTGATTGTCTAAATACTCGGCGACAGCCATCGCGTTTTCACAGTGTCGCTCCATGCGTAATGCCAGGGTCTCAATACCCTGTAGTAAAAGAAATGCATTAAATGGCGAAAGTGTTGCGCCGGTATTGCGTAATGGCACTGTGCGTGCCCGACCGATATAAGCGGCGGGACCCATAGCGTCGGTATATACCACACCGTGATAAGACGGCTCAGGTGTGCACAGCATAGAAAATTTATCTGCGTGATCAGCCCATGGGAAATTGCCAGAGTCGACAGTAATGCCCCCCCAGCGAGTTACCATGACCGCCTATGTATTTGGTCAATGAATGCGCCACGATGCCTGCACCGAAATTAAAAGGTTTTATCAGCATCGGTGTGGCGACTGTATTATCGACAACAAGGGGAACACCTTGTTTTGGCAACATATGTGCAAATAAAGTATACGTGCCGCCATACAGTTGTGGGGTTCATTATGCGCGTGTAGATGTTTCCAGGTACAGCTAGGTCAAAGAAGTCCGCACGATGTTTGGTATCCAGAATGGATGAGTTTGGTTTCGTCTTGCATGTGGCTTCCATCTAAGTGACTTTGACTGGAGTATAAACTGCTAAGTCTCAGATCAAGAAGGTATTCCTCAGGAAGGCTGATTATCCTGCTACTAAGCCAACTATGTATGGACAGCTTTTTCTTCAAGCAGCCAGATCATGGCATCATTTTCGTCACGAAAAGTTTGATAGGCGTTTGTACGACGTTCTGCATAAGTGGCGTACATGCGGGCAATCCCAAAACCACTATCTGTTTTTGACACTAAGGCCACTTTTGAATCGCTTGTAGGTAGTTTGTCTGAACCGAAGATCTCTAAAAGGTGTTTAACATCAGAGGACTTCAGGTCTAAGCCTTGTTCAAATATCCACAAGCGGTGAGTCACCCCATGCTCATTTAAAAATTTGACCTTCTCCGCGACCTCATCAACACTGGGAAAGCGCTTAAATCGCAAGGTATGTATTTTATTATCTAGTACCAATTAAAAATCCAAGTCTAAGGCGGCACCGTATGGTCTAAATATGCACCGAACGCGCGCGGTAGTCGATGGAAACAGCAAAATTAATTGTATTGCGTAAATTACCGCTTGATCCCTGTACGATGGCAGCTATGGCCAAGTTGTACTTTTACTACTCATCGATGAACGCCGGGAAATCTACGGCTTTGCTACAGTCGAGCTATAACTATCGCGAACGTGGCATGCATACACTAATTTTGACGCCCATGTTAGATGACCGTTATGGGCAGGGTATTGTGACATCGCGTATCGGCATTGAAGCTCAGGCAACGTCGTTTGGGAGTAAGGCGAGTCTTTTCGATCTGGTTGATGAGGAAAATAGAAAACAAACACTTCACTGTGTGCTTATTGATGAAGCACAGTTTCTAACTAAGGCACAAGTTCATGAACTCGGTGAAGTGTGTGACCGCTTTGATATCCCGGTATTGGCTTATGGCCTGCGCACTGACTTCCTTGGTGAACCCTTTGAAGGCAGCCAGTATCTGTTGGCTTGGGCCGACAACCTAAAAGAAATAAAGGCCATATGTCATTGTGGCAAAAAGGCCACCATGGTGATCCGTGCAGATGAGCAAGGCAAAGCCTTGGCACGCGGGTCGCAGGTAGAGATTGGCGGCAATGAACTATATGTGTCTCTGTGTCGTTGGCATTTTAAGCAGAGCTTTGATCAAAGCCAAATTGATTGAGGGAAAGCGAGGTTTTTTTGGGTATGCTGCGGAATCAAAATTATGACCCTAAGGCCCAAATATGAGCGATTCAACAACATATACCCCACCTAAAGTTTGGTCTTGGGATTCTGAGAATGGTGGTAAATTTGCCAATATCAATCGTCCCATAGCCGGTGCCATTCAAGATAAAGAACTACCTCAGGGTGAGCATCCCCTACAGTTGTACTCTTTGGCCACACCAAACGGCGTCAAAGTTACGGTGTTGTTGGAAGAGCTCCTTGAGTTGGGTCATACAGGTGCCGAATATGATGCTTATCTCATTAATATTGGTGATGGTGATCAGTTTGGTAGTGACTTCGTGTCAATAAATCCAAATTCAAAAATTCCTGCATTGTTAGACGTGAGCACCACCCCTCCAATTCGAGTGTTTGAATCTGGTGCGATACTCATTTACTTGGCAGAGAAATTTGGCGCGTTTATTCCAGATGAGCCCAGTGCTCGCGCTGAATGTTTGTCTTGGTTGATGTGGCAAATGGGCAGTGCACCCTATTTAGGCGGTGGGTTTGGGCATTTCTATGCTTATGCACCAGAGAAATATGAGTACCCTATTAATCGATTTGCCATGGAAGTGAAGCGTCAGTTGGACGTTCTTGATCGGAATTTGGCCGAACGTAAATTCCTTTGTGGAGACGACTACAATATTTCTGATATGGCCGTCTATGCTTGGTACGGTGCTGTGGTGTTACACAACATCTATGACGCATCTGAGTTTTTGGACGTAGCCTCATATACTAATGTGGTGCGTTGGGCTAAAGAAATTGAAGCACGCCCAGCTGTACAAAGAGGCCGACGCGTCAATAGAGCTTGGGGGCCTGAAGAAGAGCGCGTTGTAGAACGCCATAGTGCGAGCGACTTCGACTAGAGAGTAGCTTCATGGTTGGTTACGCTGGGCGATAGTAAGTGCTCGTTCAGCGGCCAATTGAGGTGAAGTGAATACGGGTACATTTAAATGTTGTAGCAATGGCTCGGCTGCGGCCATAGATGCTTGCGCTAAAACGATGCAACCGATATCTGGATGGGTTGTCAATGCATGTTCCAGCTGTTGTGCGATTGCTTGAGCAAACAGAGGCATATCACCTGATTCAAACATTACCCAGGCATCCGAACAGAGCTGTGTGATAAATTTGGGTTGCAAATTCTGTTGTTCAAACATCTGCAAGAGTAATGTCTCACTTGGTATGCGGGTACTTTCCAGGCACACCGCCAACATCACCGGTGCATTGATGACGGCTTTTTTCATCATAGGTTCGTCGATGCGAAATATGTTGTCTCGTCCCAACGATTGTGCAATGGGGCCAAGACTTGAGCAGGTGCAAACTACGGCATCAGCGTTGCTCGCCAAGTGCAGCAACAAAGCGGTAACGTCCTGGCGAAGCTTGCTTGTAATACCCACGCGACTTACTTCTGCTAACCAGGTTGGATGCACTTCGTGGATGAGCTGCACGTCTGTCTTTTTGTCCATCAGGTTATTGATCAGTTGATCAAACGTTTGCACGTGAACATCGGCAGTGTGCAAAAAGGCAATTTTCAAAAGAGTGATCCCTATTCTCGACTTTGACTATGTTTAATTTTTAGTTAAACGTTCTACTGTATTGGCAATACGCTGGCCAAAGTGAATGCCAGAATTTACATCGATTTCTTCAAGTTGGTCGGCGCTACTGGCTGTTGCGCCTAGGCCTAAGTAAAAACCGTTGGGATTTACCTGGTCCGAAATATTTGCGCCAACGCCTACCCAAATCATACCCATTTGCATTGCGAAGGTGCTGATATCCTGTAGACAGTTGAGCTTATCGCCGGATGCCAGTGAAGATACGGTGTATGCGGCCGCCACTTTGCCATTCCACGCCTGGGTGAACCAACGAGGAGCCATAGCATCAAAAAAGGATTTGAGCTGAGCAGATATCCCGCCCATATATGTGGGTGATCCGAATATAAGCGCATCGCACTGGTCCATGCGGTCACTCATGGCAGTATTTTGCCAGCGTCCTTCCTTTATGTCTTCACCGGTGATTTCGAATAAGAGGTATTCGGCAGCGGTCTTTTCAATACCTTGGCTGATGAATTTGGTTAAGGCTTTGGTGGTGCCTGTGCCGCTAAAAAAGATGATGCCTACTAGAGCCATATTGAATTACCTACTGAAAGAGATTCGCGAAGAGACAATGCAAGATTGCTAACAGAGTCAGTGACAAGCTGCGAAAAATAACACAAATGGTAGAGCCATAGCATGACGGTGAGCGAATGCGGTCGTATAGAGTCACCAGATTGGCATCGCTAGTAATTTTAATTATACTGAGCACATTAAGCGGCGAAGACACGCCCCAACGGATACTGATTGCATGATTCAACATACTTCTTAAGACCTGTAACGCCTAGTCATCAGTCAGTCTTGGAGGCATGTTATGCCCACTCTCTCATTCGTTGCGCTGCGCGATGTGTCTTTTGCGTATGCGGCATCAGTCGATAATCTATTTTCTCATCTCTCAGTAAACCTGTCCCGTGGCTTTACCGGTATTGTTGGCGCCAATGGTGTTGGCAAGTCAACATTGTTGAAACTGGCCGTCGGTGAGTTGCAGGTCACGCACGGGTCTATTGAAAGCGCTGGCAAAGGCGAGGCATTTTACTGCGATCAGCGCACGGATACACCGCCGCATGACTTTGCCGATTTTTTACTCGACTGGCGACACGACGCTGATAGCTTGCGGCGCCGCCTAGAAGTTGAGTGGAGTTTCTTGGAAGGCTGGCCCCAACTGAGTCATGGCGAACGTAAACGGGCGCAGATTGCCCACTCATTGTGGAAAAATCCGGCTTTGCTAGCTATCGATGAACCGACGAATCATATCGATAGGGAGGCCCGACGTATTCTGCTCGACGCCTTAGCAACGTTCCAAGGTGTAGGTCTTATTGTTAGCCATGATCGGGATCTGCTAGATGAACTGTGTTACCAGTGTGTCTGGCTGAACCCACCGAACGCCGACATATACAAGGGCGGTTATCACCAAGCGAAAGTGCAACGGGAAGCAGAGAGACAAACTGCAGTACACGCCCGAGCAAAAGCGGTGGGTCATGAACTCCGCTTACGCGAAGAAGTGATACAACGTAGGCGCAGGACATCCCGCGAACATCGACTTAGGTCCAAACGGGGCTTGAGCAACCACGATCACGATGCCAAAGGAAAAATTGACCGAGCGCGTGTTTCTGATGGCGGTGCCGGTGCGGGTCTACGTCAGCTTGAAAGCAGAACACGGCGTGCTCGCCGAGAATTGGCGAATTTGGTCGTTGAGAAAGAGTATAAAACTGGTATATGGATGACTGGTACAGTGAGTAAGCGAGATGCTTTGCTGCATATTGAGGCCGGCCAGCTAGCCCTGGGTCCAGACAGAAGCCTACATTTTCCTGAGCTACACATGTTGCCTAAGTCCCGCATTGCAATCACCGGTCCCAACGGCTCAGGTAAGACAACACTACTACGTCGTGTGCAAAATTCGTTGATGCTCAAAGCAGATGAGATTGTGTATTTACCACAAGAAATTACTCGTGAGAGTACCTGCGAGATACTGCACGAGCTTCACGCGTTGCCAAGTTTTGCATTGGGGCAGTTATTGAACATTGTTAGCAGATTGGGATCGCGACCGCGGCGGTTGTTAAGTAGTGATGATCCGAGTCCGGGCGAGATGCGTAAACTCTTATTGGCGCTAGGCATACTGAAACGCGCGCAACTTATCATTTTAGATGAGCCAACCAACCACTTGGATTTGCCTTCCATAGAAGCGCTCGAGTCGGCGCTGGCGGAATCTCCGGTAGGTGTATTGTTGGTCAGTCATGACGAGGCATTTGTTGCGCGCACGACACACACACGATGGGCTATTGTGTCGACAGATACTCACAATAGAGTGAGGGTCAGTTAATGGGTGTTCTGTGTGTAGCGAAGTTTACCGCCAACGAATGTCATTTCCACTTTGGTGTCCATGATTTTGTCTGCGGATATTGTCACAATATTTTGCGACAACACCACTAGATCGGCGAGTTTGCCTGGCGTGATAGAACCCTTTAGATTTTCCTCGAAAGCGGAGTATGCATTGTCCAAGGTATAGCTGTGAAGGGCTTCCATGGGCGTCATCGCTTGTTCTGGAAAGAAAGGCTCGCCATTGTTCATGGTTCTTGCGACCGAAGCATAGTATGAGGCCAAAGGATTAATGCGCTCTACCGGCACGTCGGTGCCGTTGTTGATTCTTGCACCGCTGTCTATGAGGTCGCGCCAGCGATAAGAAGTGAGCATTGTCCGCTGCTCGCCTAGGCGGCTGGGTATCCACGGACCGTCGGAAGTGC
>Ga0256847_1001563_pt1 | contig 11365 bp, 5 predicted proteins | sample TeddybearmetaG_FD_189099 | JGI IMG/M metagenome (GOLD analysis project Ga0256847, IMG submission 189099) | Hydrothermal vent microbial communities from East Pacific Rise, Pacific Ocean - Teddybear | ecosystem: Environmental > Aquatic > Marine > Hydrothermal vents | place: Pacific Ocean: East... | reverse complement strand
TTATCATACATCCCTGTTGGATTAGCTTTTAAATACAGATCGACGTAGCCACCCGAGCCAGTCATTAATTGATAGCCTTTTTCAGCTGCGGGTTGATTAAAATCACCACATAATATTGTTACTTCGTCTAGTTTAGTAGACGTCTTAACCCATCTTTGTAAATGCTCATATTGTTCTTGGAAAGGCTCAATTTCACTATCCCACCAACCAGCATGAACAGAAAACACATTAAGATTGACAGAATCATTCAGTTTTAATTGCGCTTTAATTACATTTCTCGATTGCCAGAAATTCTTTGTTCCATTATTTTTTTTACTGATATATTTTGACTCCGCACTAAGGATAGGGAGGCGACTAATGATTGCGCTACCCTCTTTCCATACATCCCATCCATAATGAGACCAGTCCATATAAACATAATAATCTTCACCTCTTAGTCGTTGTATAATTTGTAGAGCTGCATTACTCTTATGCTTTCCAAAACTATTATCTGAGTGATTTTTCCACTCGCCAACTTCTTGCAAACAGACTACATCAATATTAAGTTTGATAATCGCATTCGCTATTTTATCAAATAAAGGCCCATGATCTCTAACTCGTTGTAGCGCATCTTGTTCATTTAATTGCGCTTCTTTTTTACCGGGTGTTGAGAACTCTTGATAGGTATGTAAATTAAGCGTCAGTAAGCTAAGATGATCGTCTCTTTCGCTTTCTGTAGCTTGTACGACTATGCTTGTTGATAGTAGAACAACATTAAGAATCGACGATATAAGAAATAACAGTTTGAATGTGTTTTTCATATTCTCATCGATTCGTTTTCAGTATTTTTGAATCCAAGGGTTTAAGAATGAAATGTATTTTTGCCAAATTTTTACGAACTTTTAACACGGATTCAGTTTTAGTCAAAATATCTTCTAGTAGATGATCACCTACTTTCAGATCCCATTGTTTTATAATTTCTACGGGGATTTCTAAATCAATATCGAATGATTTAGTTTTTGAGAAATTACTTATGACAATAATTTTTTGCTTTTCATCCCAGCGAATAAATGAAAACAACTGCTCGTTATAGGTTGTTGAACGCTTTAAGTTCAAGCTATGCAATTCTATGAACTTCCCCCTCAATGCTGAACTTGTTGCACTAAAAGAAAGCAAATCCACGTAATACTTTCGTAAAGTTCTTTCAGGCTCGGTTAGTTTGCCACCATCGAATTTACCATCATTCATCCAGCGTTGAATAGATGGTACACCCCAGTAGTCAAAAATAGTGGTTCTAGTTGGATCGCCAAAGCCGGCATCTCCATCACCTGATTCACCTAGCGCTTGTCCGTAATAAAGCATGGTAGGCGCTTTACCGATCAGAGCAGAAACAACCATTGCGGGTTTGCCCATTTCAGCATCACCGGAAAAATCAGTACTAGCAATTCTTTGTTCATCATGATTTTCTAAAAAATGTAATAAGTGTTGATCGATATCGGAAAATTTTTCTACAATTGACAATAAACTCGATGTAGGAAGTTTTCCTTGCATTATTCCCTTTAAAGTATCGTAAAAATCAACTTTGTCATAAAGATAATCCATTTTTCCTAGAGCAATATAATCCCGGTATATTTTAGGATTATAAACCTCAGCAATTAGAGTAGCTTCTTGATTCGCATTTTTAATTGCAGAATTCAAATAGCTCCAAAACTCAACAGGCACCATTTCTGCCATGTCATAGCGAAAACCATCAACACCAAATTCAGTCCAATAAAGCACGATGTCTCTGAATTTTCTCCAAGAGTTAGGTACAGATTTATTCTTCCAAAACTCGAAGTGCTCTAAATAACTTTTGTTAGCATAGTCCTCTGGTAAACGCTCAAAATCATAGCTTCCATCAGGTTTTACGCCGTAATTGACTTTTACGGTTTCATACCAGTCATTAATGTCAGGTTGCGCTTTTCGAGATCCGTTACCGGTCCATTTAGCAGGGAATTCAGCAAACTTCTGATCAGAAAGAAGATGCGTTTCACCTCTAAGAGGTTTATATCCGTTTTCAGCGATAGGAACTTCAAAGTTCTTGCCTGGAATGTAGTAGAAGTTGTTGTCTCTTTTATATTCAACACTAACATCATCATCGGCGCCAAAATCTCTTACTCCCATTGGTTTGGTTATCGATTGATAGTTTCTTGCAATGTGGTTTGGAACGATATCAATAATCACCTTCATATCGTGCTTGTGAGTACGTTCAATCAAAGCCTTGAACTCTTGTAATCTGTTAGCTGGGTCAACAGCTAAATCAGGATTAACATTGTAATAATCTTTTACAGCATACGGAGATCCGGCTCGACCTTTGACAATATCAGGATCATCATTAGATATCCCATATTCTGTATAGTCTCTAATAACCGCATGATGTGGTACACCTGTGTACCAAATATGAGAGACACCGAACTCTTTAATGCCCTCTAGAGCTTTATCCGTAAAATCTTCGAATTTACCAACACCATTTTCTTCGAGTGTTCCCCATGGTTTATTGGTTAAGTTTTTATTACCAAATAATCGGGGAAACACTTGGTAAATTACAGGTTTACCTATTGAAGCGTTAAGCTTAGCTGATTGAGTGATTTTACTCTCTAATTCTTCGCTTTCATTGTTTTTCATCGGCAATTCCTTTGTACAAGAACTAAGCATAAAAACAATCGTTAAAATATTTATTTTAGTGATGATATTAGTCATTATGATCTATCTTTTATTTTGGACGGTTATTGTAATGTTTTTCTCATTCCAATCTACACTAACAACAAGTTGTCGAATAGACTGATCAAACTTATAGTCTTTTTTATCTAGTAATCTTTGGTTAATAAAAAGCGCATGAGGCTTATTCGGCCAATTGTGAATCACTAATTCAAGTTTTCGCTTTTGTGGCACCCCATCATAACCATTTCCATTCCTCGTTAAATCAATTGCTAAATCACCTTTGTTTTTGTTTTGTTTTGCCGAAAACTTTAGAATCTCAAATGCCTTATCTTGAAGTGAAACAGGGTTAATACCATCATCTTCAAACATGCTACCTTCACTTGTCGGCACTGTGTCATCGGCATAGTAATGCAATATTAAATTTTCACTGGAATAATTATTACTGTTATTTATCGGCTTTATCATAGGTATAAACGAGCCAGCTCTAACCAATACAGGTAATGTTTCAATGGTCACAGGCAACGCTACCTTCTGATCTCCCCGATATCTAGTATCATCCCAATAATCAAACCAAACACCACTTGGTAGATTCATTATGTGCTGCGTTTTATTCGATTCGGTAATCGGTGAAACTAGAAATGCGTCACCCCAAAAATAGCTATCTTTGATATCTATCAAACTGGAATTAGCTTCATCTTCAAAAAATACTGGTCGCATTAAAGGCATGCCAGTCGTTGAATTTTGATAAGCAAGGTTATAATTATAAGGCAAAAGTTGATATCTCAATTTGATGTATTTACGCAAGATATCTTGGGTCTGTCGATCATGAAAAACTGGTTCTGGAGGAATATGCGCTTGAGCGTGGGGGCGATATATTGGCTGAAACACGCCATACTGCAACCAGCGAATATACATTTCTTTGTCAAAAACTTCACCTCCTGCAAATCCTCCCAAATCAGAATGCGTATAAGACATGCCAAACAAACTCATTTGCAAGCTAAGCTCTACTTGAGGTTGTAAACCTTTCCAAGACCGATCAACATCTCCCGTCCATGGAATCATTCCATAACGTTGAGAACCAGCAAAACCTGATCGCATCATCATAAAGGGTCGAGTGTGGGGCCTTATTTTGAGATGATTCTGATAAACCATCTTCCCCCACTCATGACCATAAGCGTTGTGTACTTCATCACCTCTGACTTTAATGTCGAATTCAGACAAATAATGAATGATATCGTCAGGATGAACTTCTGGTTCACCTAAATCTCCCCAAACTCCAGCAACACCCTGTTGATCTAGCCCAGTATATATATCTGAAAACCAATCTTTAGCATTTTGATCGAATACATCAATCAATCCTGTATTACCGAAATAGAAATCGAAACGCTTTGCTTTACCTGATCCATTTTTTGCCAAAATATTTTTATCGTTAGCTTCTTGCCATTTAGTTGAGCTACTTAAAATGAAAGGCTCAGTAACTAAGATAGTTTTAATGCTTTTGCTTTTTAACTGCTGAAGCATTTTTTCTGGTTCAGGAAAAGTCTCTTTATCCCAACTAAGATTACCTACATGACCCTTAATATCAGGACCAAACCAATAGAGATCGATAATTATGGAGTCTAATGGAATATCCAATTGTTCAAACAAATCGACGGTGTCTAGAACCTCTTTTTGGCTGGTATAGCCAAAGCGCGAAGCAAAATTTCCGAACGCCCAACGAGGTGGAAGCGGTTGTTTACCAGTGACGTTCACATAGTTTTCAATTATTTGTGGATAACTCCTGCTGGCGAAGAAAATATAAGACATTCGACCGCCAACAGATTCAAACGAGAGTGTGTTTTGCTCAGCTTTCCCAATATCTAAGAAACCGCTCGCGGTATTATCAAATAACAAGGCGTATTTTTTACTCGACATAATAGCTGGAATACTAAAATTCATCTGATTGGATTCGGTTTGATATCCATAGTGAGCACGGTTATATAGGGGCATTCGATGCCCTCGACGATTCATTCCTAATACACGCTCTCCGCCTCCAAGGATCTTCTCGTTGTTATCTAAATCAAAATTAAATCCGTGATATTCCTTTTCGCCGATCTTTTTTCTTTCAAAATACGACGATTGACGGCTAAGTAACTGACCAAGTCTATAAAACTCGATAGCTAAATCGCGTTTGCTAATCTTTATGGTGAGTTGATTTCGTTTAACCGTAATGACTAACGGTTTATCAATGATTTCTAACGGGTAGGTTTTTTCCAAATCCGCTAGTGCGAAAGATGGGAAAAATTGATTTATTGGTGTTTGATAAACTACTTCGATGGCTTCATCCGTGAGCGCCGATAGGCGTACTAAACCGATATCTGTATCAATAACTAGTCGGTTACCATCTAGTCGGTGAGATTTATAAGACATTCTAGTGCCTGATTCTGTCTCTAAGCCCATCCAAGTACAAGATGATGACATCAAAACGACTAACACTAACATCAGCAATTTGACTAAGAGATGGGTAGGGTTTCTAGTTTGCATTTCGATTAGTTCTCATTTAAAGCTGGTTCGGCCATTCTGACGGTTGGCTCTAGGATCTTATGGCTAGCACTAAAAAGCAACTAACAAACCATTGCATACGTATTCAATTTGACCTAAACCGGTATAAAGAGGATAAATAGCTGGAGCGAAATCTGAGTTTCATTTTAGTTTTTTCAATGACCTTTTAAACTGCACCATTAAATTTACCATCCCTTAACAACAATCGTGACGCCATAATGAATACGAATGCAATATCTTGCTAGTGTTCGCGTTTCTGTGTTCCACTTGCAAAAGAGATCTAGCTATTATCCTGTTATTAACAGTTTGATAGCACTCACATTTTTGGCTATCACTCAAAGTTAATTCGGATTCATAGGAGTCACAGCATGCAGCAAAAACCAAGACTAGGCTTTTGGCAAATTTGGAATATGTCATTCGCGTTTTTGGGGATTCAATTTGGATTTGCCTTGCAAAATGCTAATGCCAGCCGGATTTTTCAAACATTAGGCGCGGAAATTGAAGAAATAGCAATCCTCTGGATAGCTGCACCGGTTACAGGGCTCTTAGTTCAACCCATTATTGGCTACATGAGCGATAGAACATGGACCCGTTGGGGTCGCAGACGACCCTATTTTACCGTAGGTGCCGTTTTTACCACCATTGCGCTGTTCATATTTCCAAATTCACCAACGGTTTGGATTGCTGCTGGAATGCTTTGGATGATCGATGCGTCAATAAACATATCAATGGAGCCATTACGTGCTTTCGTCGGTGATATGTTGCCTGATGATCAAAGTATCACTGCATTTTCGATGCAAAGTTTTTTTATCGGGGTTGGCGGCGTCGTTGCATCGTCTCTACCGTGGCTACTAACGAATTGGGGTGGAGTTAGTAACGTGGCGCCAGAAGGTGTTATCCCAGATACCGTGATCTACTCTTTCTTTGTCGGAGGCAGTATTTTGTTTTTCGCGGTGATGTGGACCGTCATGAAAAACAAAGAATATACCCCTGAACAGCTTGAACAATTTAATCCATCAAGGGAAAAAACCGCTGCTAAAACGGATTCTACGTTACCCATCAGTAATTTTACAAAAATTGGCGGCATCGTAACTGTTTTGGGACTAGTTTTTACTTATGCGGTTAGTTCTTTAGCGCTAGAAAAGGAGCTTTATATTCTCACCATAGGATCGGCGTCTTTTGGTGTTTTATTACTAATAGCGGGCATGCTTAAAACAAATAAACCGAACAATCCGTTAGTTGAAGTATTAGAAGACATTCTACAAATGCCAAAACAAATGCGAAAATTGGGGGTAGCCCAATTGCTATCGTGGTTTTCATTATTCAGTATGTGGATTTATACTACGCCGACCGTTTCAAGTTTTCATTACGGAATAACGGATACTACCTCTCAAGCATACAATGATGCCGCTGATTGGGTTGGGATATTGTTTGCCGTGTATAGTGGCGTCGCCGCACTCTATGCGATGCTCATTCCTATCCTTGTGGCAAGAACCAATCGCAAAGTTGCCCATTTATTTAATATGACTTGTGGAGGTTTGGGATTGATATCCTTTTATTTTATTAGCGACCCACAATTATTAGTTTTCTCTATGATCGGTGTTGGTATTGCTTGGTCTTCCATTTTATCTATTCCTTATTCAATATTAGTTGGCATTGTTCCTTCTAAAAAAATCGGCGTTTATATGGGCATATTTAATTTTTTCATCGTATTGCCCCAAATAGTGGCAGCAAGCATCTTAAGTATCGTTTTGAATCGCCTTTTTGAAGGACAATCTATTTTCGTTATCATGTTCGCGGGGCTTTGCATGATTCTATCAGGCGTGCTGATATTACGAGTTAAAGATTCAATCTAACGGTATTATTCTTTCGTATAGGATGATGGCATTGGCAATTTATTGGTTTTCACATCTCCAGTTTTGTTTCTTAGCGAATCGCGTTATGAAGGTAACGAGTCTATTTTTCATATTATGGCTCTCTTCCTGCGATTTACACCCTTCTATTACCACCAAAGACAATAAAAAACAGCTGCTTCACGTTGCATCACCCGATTGGCGCGACCAAATTATTTATTTTGTTATGCTCGATCGGTTTCAAGACGGTGACCCTAGTAATAACGATCAAGGATTTAATTTATATCGCCCTAAAGATCCGCATTATTTTAATGGCGGTGATATTCAGGGGCTAATTAATCGCCTTGATTATATCAAAAACTTAGGCGCAACAGCGGTATGGTTGACTCCACCCAACGCTAATCTATGGTGGAATAATAATAGTAAAGGAACGGGCTACCATGGCTATTGGGCGACTGATTTTAAGAGCATCGATAAACATTTTGGTACGCTAGAGACGTACAAGAATTTATCTCATCAAATGCATAGTAATGATATGTATCTTATTCAAGATATCGTCGCTAATCATGTCGGTCGTTTTTTTAATTACTCAGATAAATATGACCCGCAAGATACCGCGAAGCATTTCAATTTGGTTAGTGGTAATATTCCCAATCAAGCGCCTACTCAATTCCCATTTAATCAAAATGACCGGAACAATAAACGACACCAAGATGCTGATATTTACCACTGGACGCCAGAAATCACGGACTATTATCAACAGTTACAGGAATATACCTATCAACTTTCCGGACTTAACGATCTAAATACTTCAAACGGGACTGTTAGAGAGGCTCTCAAAGATTCCTTTGGCTACTGGATAAAAGAAGTCGGCGTCGATGCTTTTAGACTAGATACCGCTAAGTTTATGGAACCAGATTTTATCAATGATTTTCTACATTCTCAAAATGGATTATTAGCGTCAGCCTATTCTACCGGGAGAGAGTCATTTCCAGTTTTTGGCGAAATATTTGAAACCTCTTCACCCTACTCAGACAAAGCAGAACAAAAAATTAGTCGGTTTATTGGTACACAAGAAAAACCTGGTCTAAATGGTATTATCGGATTTCCATTATATAAAAGTTTAGAAAACGTATTTAGTTCAGGTCAAGCAACTAGTGAACTTAGCTATCGTCTACAAAAACAAATGGAAGTATATGCTGATCCCTTTATGGTTCTCAATTTTATCGATAATCATGACGTGAAACGGTTTCAAACTAGTTCTAACACCCGTTCAATTAAACAAGCTTTAAGTTTTATTATGACTGTACCTGGCATCCCAGTTATTTATCAAGGGGATGAACAAGGCTTATTAGAAACAAGAGAAGCGATGTTTGCTGGAGGCTATCATGCAACACAAGATAAGTTTGACCAACAGAGTGAGCTTTTCCTATTTGTTAAAAGGATAGCTAAAGTAAGAAAAACAAACAAAGCCTTGAGTCGAGGTAATATTAAAATACTAGCAGACAATAAATCTGGTGCTGGTGTTTTTGCTTATAAAAGAGAGCTCGCGGAAGGTCGTAATAAACAATCCGTAGTCATTATTTTCAACACCGCCGAAGAGAGAATATTACTATCGAATTTGAACCTCGAATTATCGGACAATGAATCATTAGAACTTATTTTTAGCGAAAATTTTGCCAATCCACCTAAACAATTTAATCAACAAAAGCTCACACTAGAGTTACCCGAACGAGCAATAGCCATTTTTCGAATAGCTAGGGGTAACAATAAAAATTCAATATCTATTACAAAACACAAGCACACGATCGACGACCAATACAACAATAAGACAATAGATAGCGATATTACACTGACGGGCACCACAAGTATGCCCGACTATCCATTACTATTGGTTAATAACGGTGAGCTTAACTCAGCGATGGTGATAAGATCTGACGAAAACTCAAATTGGAGTTTGTTGTTGAAAAATGAAAACTATGGTTCATTCGAACATTCATTTGTTATATATGATCCAATTACCAAAACAACAAGCAATAAAATTTCATTCAAAAGCCAAAACAATAAAGCTGATATACAGTTTTCAGTTGATGATCCACTTGGTGATGATATCGGATTTTCTGGAGATTATAAAAAACCAACGGATCAAAGTTATAGACAACAAATGGACATTGAAAAAGTCAGCATTCAAGCAGGGGGCAGAACTCTAGAAGTAAACATAAGGATGGCAGAGCTGAAAAGTGATTGGATTGCTGCTAATGGTTTTGATCATGTTGCTTTTACTGTCTTTTTCGATCTGCCATTAATCCACGGATTGACAGAACTCCCTTTGATAAATAGTAAAACGCCTTTAAATTTTAATTGGGACTTTGGTCATCAACTTTTTGGATGGGGAAATCGGCTTTTCAAACCCTCAAACTCAAGCAATAATTATTTTACTGGCTCAAGCGGAAAATCGCCAAAAATATCAATGAATAATCGGTCGAGAGAGATCAAGATCCTTTACGATGCAAAACAATTTGGGATAGCTAATTGGAACAACACTAAAGTGTACATCACTACTTGGGATGTTAGCGGTGAGGGCGAATATAGGCCACTAAATCAAAAAGCGAGTCGATGGGCATTTTCCAGTAAAACGGCTGATAGGACGGGAGCACTCATTCTGGATGATATAATGCCTATTTTAATCACAAAAAAATAATGATTATTCCACTCCATCAACAATAATTCGATAAGGAACAACAAATGTTAAAAATATGTTTTTTACTGTTAATTACATTATTTGCAAATGCTTGCGTTGAGCAAAAAATAGTGGCTCCGACGGAAAAACCAATAGTGGATCACCACCAATTTACCGCTAATGCCATGGCTCCACTTGTTATCGAAACGGAATTAGAGTGGCAGGAGTTTAAACAACAAATTAGTATCGCAAAAAAAATGGGAATTGACGCGATTTCTGTTGATATCTGGTGGGGATTAGTTGAAAAAATAAAGGACAATCAATTTGACTGGCAATACTATGACGAAATGTTCTCGGTCATACTAGAAGCGGAGCTTCAAATCGTTCCTATTATGTCAGTTCACAGATGTGGCGGTTACGAAGGTGATGCTTGTAACTACCCTATACCACCATGGATTTGGTCACACTATGAGAACAAAGGCATTTCAAAAAGTGACTTGATGTTTAAGGGCGAGAACGGTGTGGAAAATGATGAATTTGTTTCTCTTTGGCAAGATGACATAATAATTCCACAATACATCGAATTTATGAAAGCATTTAAAAAAAAATATAAAGGCTATCACGATAAATTTGATGAAATAAACATCAGTCTAGGTCCATCAGGAGAGTTAAGATACCCAGCTTATAACCCAAGAGACCCTCTTTGCGCTTACCCTACCCGCGGTTGTTTTCAAGCCTACAGCAAACAAGCTGTCGACAGTTTTCAAAAATATATTGTCAACAAATATGGCGATATAGAAAACATTAATAAACATTGGACATCATCAAGTCAGATTAAAGATATTTTAGATATTCTACCGCCTATGGATTCGCCCATTGAAGCCGGATTGGCGAAAAATTTTGTCGAACAAAATATGCACATGGAAACTCAGTACGGTAGAGATTTTAGCGAATGGTACCACCGCTCATTAATTGATCATGGTGAGCGTATGATCAACGCCGCAATTAGCAGTTTTGATGGCGAGTTTTCCAGCATCCCTTTGGGAATAAAACTAGCCGGAATACATTGGTTAATGTCACCTAATGCTCCTAGACCAAGGGCAACAGAAATGGCAGTAGGAACAATCTACGCTTCAGATAAAATAGAAGAACGAGAATCTGGTTTTGGTTATGGTCGATTGATGAAAATGCTAAAGCAAATGAATAAGGAGCGCTTGGTCTTTTTACATTTCACTAATTTGGAAGGCGATGATGCAGATTTGGTCAATGGCATCTACTCCTATTCGATGGCGAAAACACTAGTCAACAATGTCGCTACGGCAGCATTCGATCAAGGAGTGCCTCTAAAAGGAGAAAATGCGATGAGCTTCGGTGTGGAAAGCGAACATGGTTGGGACAACATTGAACTCAGTTTTAAAAAGAACAATTTTGGTGGAATCACTGTTTTAAGAGTCGAAAACATCACTAGGAATTTAGTTGGAAAAACACGTATGGAAAATTTTATTAAAGCGCAGCATGCGCTACAACATCAACAAAATTAACGAGCAAAACAAAATAATGACAAAGCAAGTTATTATCATTACCGGCGGCGCAAGTGGAATTGGATTACAGT
>Ga0256847_1001562_pt1 | contig 11366 bp, 9 predicted proteins | sample TeddybearmetaG_FD_189099 | JGI IMG/M metagenome (GOLD analysis project Ga0256847, IMG submission 189099) | Hydrothermal vent microbial communities from East Pacific Rise, Pacific Ocean - Teddybear | ecosystem: Environmental > Aquatic > Marine > Hydrothermal vents | place: Pacific Ocean: East... | reverse complement strand
AATGGCGCGCCCTAGAGGATTCGAACCTCTGACCTCGGCCTCCGGAGGGCCGCGCTCTATCCAGCTGAGCCAAGGGCGCATAATATGCGATATGCAGAAGGGCAATTATACTGGAAAAGTAGGAAATCAGTTTATTTTTTGGTTTTCAGCTTAGCTAAAATTTGCTTTTGTTTTTTCAGTCGTTCGGATTTTTCTTGTGCCTGTTTTAGTAGACGTTGCTGTCTGTTTTGGTAGCGTTGTCTGGCATGATCGGCAGATGTTTGATCCCAGAGAGTTGGGTGATCAATCTCTTTCATAATGATGCAATCAACCGGGCATGGGGCAATGCATAACTCACAGCCTGTACATTCTTTAGTAATGATGGTGTGCATCTGTTTGCTGGAACCCAGTATGGCATCAACTGGACAAGGGGGGATGCATTTTGTGCAGCCGATGCAGTCTTGTTCAATGATAAAGGCTGTTTTTCTTGGCTGCTCGCTGCCGAATGTCTGGTTTAGTGGTTTTTCTTCTACCCCTAATAATTTAGCAATCTTTGTAATACCCGCAATACCACCTGGTGGACACTGGTTTATATCCGCATGACCTTCATGTATCGCTTGTGCATAGGGCTTGCAACCAGAAAATCCGCATTTTGTGCACTGGGTTTGAGGTAACAAGGCATCGATTTGGTCTACCAGCGATTGGATCATCTACCTACTCTTGCTCACAATTAATTTCCGGCCATTAATGACTCAACATCATTTTCCACCGTATCAATACCCTTTAAAGCATACTTATCAGATAGCATTTGCAGAATATTTGGGGTAAAAAATGGCGGTAGAGTCGGGCCGATTCGAATGTTTTTAAAGCCCAATGCTAGCAGTGCTAACATCATCAGTATGGTTTTTTGTTCGTACCAGGCAATATTGAATGAAACAGGTAAGGCATTTAACTTATCTAGACTCAATATTTTTTGCAATTGTTGTAGAAAATTAATAATCACGGAAAAGTCGTTACTTTGCCCTGTGTCCAGGAATCTTGGTATGTCATCAATAGTACCGAAATCGTGTTGGAAAAAACGATATTTTGTATCTCCTGCTGTAATGACAAGGGTGTTTTCCGGCAAAGCTTCGGCTAATTCTGTGTAATATCGACGTTCTTTATGGCGGCCATCTGTACCTGCGATAACGATAATACGTTTAATTTTGTTATTTTTAATGGCGGCAGCAACTTTATCAGTGAAAGCAGAAAGTGCTTTAGTTCCGTAACCCGTGGTACTTCGACCCTCGGTCAGTGGTGTAGGCGCTTCGCTTTGCTTAGCAAGTTCAATAATTCTGCTGAAGTCTTTACGATGTCCGGGTTTACGGTCTTCTATGTGTGGTACGTCTGGCCAGCTAACCATTCCTGTGCTAAATAGCCTGTCTTGATAGGTCTTTTTCGGTTGTTGAATGCTGTTGGTAGTCACCAGTATTGGGCCGTTGAACTTAGGGAATTCGGTTTTTTGACCCTGCCATGCTCCCCCATAATTCGCCACCAGATTGAAGTATTTTTTCATTGCCGGATAAGCATGTGCGGAGATGGATTCACCATGAGTATAAATATCTACACCGCTACCAGCAGTTTGTTCCAATAGGTCTTCCAGGTCTTGTAAATCATGACCGGATATTAAAATACCTGGCTTGTCCCAGGAGTCGAGATAAACCTTGGTTGGCTCAGGATGACCAAATTTTTTGCTGTTGGCTTTTTCCAGTTGTTCCATGGCTGCTAAACCTAATTCGCCGCTGCGTATCAGCATGGCAAGGACATCTTCCTGGGTATTGTTTTTGTTCAGAGTGAAGCTTAAGGCTTGATGCATGAAGCTATATTGTGCGATATCTTCAATACCTATTTGCAAGTTATGTACAGCCAGAGAACCCAAGCCTTTTACAGCGTATAATAGACATTCTTGCAGCGCATGGATATCTTTATCCAGGGTTTCACTGTCTTTTTCTACTCCGACTGTTGCACCGGTATCAGTAAAGCTTTGCTCACTGACTTCATCATATTGCCATTCAGCCTGTTCCGGTATTGGCCCTTTAAATTGCTCACCGTTTTTTTGCTGGTATGTCGACAAAAACTGCTGGCGAATAAAATTTCTACGCCTGACGGCTTCGTCTATCAGAGCAACAAATTCTGCCGGGGTGAAGTTAACATTTGTGACCATAGCAAAAAGCGCTTTGGCCATAAACTGGTTGGTTTTTTCGCTGACCAGAGCAAGCCCATCTGTCTGATTACAGTAGAACGCCAGCCCTTTCAGACTATACATCAGCATATCTTGGAGACTGGAGACATTCTCTTTTTTACCGCAAATCCCCGTCTTGTCACAGACTAGGTTTTTCTTGGCTTCTTGACAGTGATAACAAAACATTTTTAACCTTACTAAAGTGTTTGTACATCTAAGTTCATTATAAAATCTCCTCGCTTTTGTTATCTCCTGACGGGGAGGGTATTAAGAAATTGAACTTAATGTGTATAAGTTACAGTTATTTTACTCGCATGCCTGCTTGTGCTCCTTGATCAGGGCTTAATACCCACAAGTCTTCTCCACCCGGTCCGGCAGCCAGTACCATTCCTTCGGATAAACCGAAACGCATTTTTCTTGGTTTCAGATTGGCAACAACTACTGTCAGTTTACCTTCCAGGTCTTCTGGCGCGTAAGCTGATTTAATACCGGCAAAAACATTGCGGGTTTCATCTCCGATATCAACGGTTAATTGTAATAATTTATCAGCGCCGTCCACATGTTCAGCCTTAATGATTTTAGCTATGCGTAAATCAATTTTAGCAAAATCATCAAATTCGATAGTTTCAGCAATTGGCTCCCACTTTTTTTCTTCGGGTTCCGATATTTTTTGCAGGTTATCTTTTGATGCCTCAACGATCGCTTCAATTTTATCTGCTTCAACACGAGTCATTAAGGGTTTGAATTTTTTAATCTCGTGGTTTAATAAGGGTTGCGCATCTGTAGGCCAGTTTTGAGATTCAATATTCAGAAAACTCTCAGTGTTTTCAGCTAATACAGGTATCACCGGTTTTAAATAAACAACCAGCAAACGAAATAGATTGATTCCCATGGAGCAGATCTCATGCAGTTCGGTATCGCGGCCTTCTTCTTTAGCAATGATCCAAGGTTTTTTCTCGTCAATATACTGGTTGGCCTTGTCAGCCAATGCCATGATTTCTCGCATGGCTTTGCCAAATTCTCGGTCTTCATAAGATTTGGCGATGGATTCATTTGCATCAATAAACTGTTGGAATAATACCTCTTCGGAGCAGTTAGCAGATAACTTACCGTCAAAACGTTTTTTGATAAAACCACTGCATCGACTGGCAATATTGACTACTTTTCCTACCAGATCGGAATTAACACGCTGGCTGAAATCTTCAAAATTCAAGTCGAGGTCATCAATACCATTTGTTAATTTCGCAGCAAAATAGTAGCGTAAATATTCGGGATTCAAATGTTCCAGGTAGGTACGTGCTTTAATAAATGTACCGCGGGATTTGGACATTTTTTCGCCGTTGACGGTTAAGAAACCATGAGAAAAAACCGCGCTTGGTGTTCTAAAGTCAGCTCCACTCAGCATAGCTGGCCAGAATAATGCGTGGAAATAGATAATATCCTTACCAATGAAATGGTACAGCTCAGTATTGCTGTCTTTGCCCCAATATTCATCAAAGTCCAATCCTTGTTTGTCACACAGGTTTTTAAAGCTAGCCATATAGCCAACCGGAGCATCCATCCAAACGTAAAAATATTTACCGGGTGCATCCGGGATTTCAAAGCCAAAATAAGGCGAATCACGAGAAATATCCCATTGCTGTAGGCCATTTTCCAGCCATTCTGCCATTTTATTGCGAACTTCAGGCTGAAGATGGCCTTCTGCTTTAGTCCAGTCTTGTAGCATGTCAGTAAAATCAGCGAGATTGAAAAAGTAATGTTCAGAATCTTTTTCTATCGGTTTTTCACCAGATACAACGGATACTGCATTTTTTAATTCAATAGGGGAATATGTAGTACCACAGGCTTCACAATTGTCACCGTATTGATCTTTAGCGCCACATTTCGGGCATTCACCTTTAATAAAGCGATCGGGTAAGAACATGTTTTTTACCGGATCATATGCTTGGGTGATAGTGCGTTTGCTGATATGACCGCCCTCACGAAGGCGAGTATAAATCAGAGTAGAAAAGGCTTTGTTTTCTGCAGAATGGGTGCTGTGGTAATTGTCAAAGGCTACGCCAAAATCGTCAAAATCAGCTCGGTGATCCTGTTCTACCTGAGCTATTAATTGTTCAGGCGTGATACCTTCGCGGTCAGCATGTAACATAATGGGGGTGCCGTGGGTGTCATCAGCACAAACGAAATAGCATTGATTACCCCGCTGCTTTTGAAATCGCACCCAGATGTCAGTTTGAATATATTCAACCAGGTGTCCTAAATGGATCGGACCATTGGCATAAGGTAAAGCACTAGTAACGAGGATTTTTCTATCAGACATGTATTTAAATGGTTGGCACGACAACAACGAACCGGATATTATGACATAAGTACGTCACTAATAGGGTAAATTATGTATAAATACTAACCTATATCGTTTCAACTTTATGCGTATTAATGAGTATTCTTTATTGTTTTCACGCTCAAGCCATATTCCTATATGGGAGGAATATGTACGCTTTTCTATTAAGTGCGTAGTGCCCAAGCTACTCATTACCAAAATGGATTGCTAGTCCTTCACTCGTGCAGCTAGCAACTAATCACTTCTCAACTCCCCCTACCCGTCAATACGACAATGACAGAGCACTAGTGGGTGGATAAGAACGATTTTACTCTTTGTAGTAAGGGCTTTCCCCCAGGTATTGTGAAATGGCATCTGTGGTAATCCTTAAGTGAATCATGGCGCGGATTTAGGCTGTTAATTTGATCGGCTAACTCGGAGGCTTGTAGCTTTGCTTTAGCCATTTCTGTGTGATTTTCCCGGTTTGCCTTTAAAAGAGCGGCAGATTCTTGTAATAATGCAATGTGTTGTTGATTTGAATCATCAGTGCTATTGGGTTTATGTTTGTTAATCCCTGATATTTTCTTTTCCAGTTCTAATGCACGTTGGTTTAGAGATTCTCCCTTGTTCCATAGATCTGTTATGTATTTCTGATGTTTGGTCGCCTGTAACTCAAGTGTACTATTAAGTTCTTTAAGGCCGGCAGAAAATTGTTCGGTTTGTATCAGTACTTTTTTTATAGCATGGTCTTTTGCTTCCAGGTAGCTGTCGATAACTGAATCTATGTCCAGAAACACGGCTTTGTTTAATGCATGAACTTTTTTTGTCATGCCAATATTATCGTCATGATAATGATCACTGATGACTCTGAGAAATTGATTCAGCATGATGCAATAGCCACCTAAATATTGGCCAAGTGATAAACCAATGCGTTCATGAGTTTGTCCGATCATCTCCGCATTGTCAAAATGGGCTTTGCCAATATCTCCGCTGAACAGAATATCAATCCAGTGCTCTTTCTGAGCTTTTCGGGTTTGAGCAATGACTCTTTCATTTGGGAAAAGAACCATTAATTCAGGGTCTTGTTCAATTTGAACGTAAAATCGATCTAATATATGTTCAATAGAAGGTTCAAGAATAGTCTGAATTTTTTTTAAAGAGACAAAGGTTTCTTCATTAAAATCAAGTAGGCGTAATCTTTTTTCTATGATTTTAGTATAGGACATTACTGGTAACCGCTAATTAAATAGTAAATAATAAAACAGTGTATGCCAAAGTAGACAGACTCGGTTTTGGTTAATGATGTACAGATTCATTCCGTACTTTTGAGCAGCGTCAAGATAGACTGCTATAAATAATAGGATGTTCATAGGCATCCTGTCGACATAGTGTCTTTACATTAAATTAAGGTGTTAAAGTCGCTATTATAAGATTTTAACTTAACACTAGGGATAGAGCGTCCTAGAGTAATGCAAAGAGCTTCGTAGCGTTTTTTTTATGTGCTTAATAAAGGATCTTTTCTCGCAGAAAGAGGACTGCTTTCTTTGTTTATAACGTGTACAAAAATCGCACTATTGTAAAGGTTTTATATTAAATTATGCAACCTTTTCTAACTGTCTGAAGCTACTGATTATGCTTTAATTGTGTCGGAATATAGATGATTAAGACATTGAATAGATATAACCATACTTTGGCTGAACGCTCTCCTATTCAACAGACGCAGAGATTGTTTCGTTACTATTTCTTGATTCAATGACGCATTTTGAAAAGATTGATAATTTCGGATTAGTGTTGTAAGTAACTGTTATGCTCAACTATTTTAATGTCATGAGCCACTTCATGCAAAACACTGATCACTAATACACCTGCCAGAATTAATACGATTTGGTGTATAGAAGTTTTTAAATCTGTTTTTTTATGTAGAGACGGAATTAAGTCGGCTACTGCAATATATATAAAACTTGAGGAGGCTAATGCCAGAAAGAAAGGCAGAATGTCATGTAAATCTTCCAGGCTGTAGTAAGCAAGCACACCACCAATTACTGTGGTAAAACTGGCGAGTACGTTATAAAACAAGGCTTTTGACTTGCTATATCCGCTTTGTAAAAGAATGGCAAAATCACCAACTTCTTGTGGAATTTCATGCGCTGCAACGGCTAAACTGGTGACAATTCCCAGCTTTACATCAGTCAAAAAGGCAGCAGCAATTAATACACCATCAACAAAATTATGAATGCTATCTCCGATAATAATTAATGTGCCTGCAGATTTATGGCCATGATCGTGGTTATGATGATCGTCCCCATGAGCTTCACAGGAGTCTGAGTGACAATGGCGCCAGATAAGCAACTTTTCCAATACGAAAAAACCGAGAATACCAGCAAGGATTGTCCCTGATAAGATTTGAAATTGTTCGGGCTTTACCTCTTCAAAGGCGTGAGGAATTAAGCCCCAGAAGGCAACTGCTAATAATGCTCCTATGGCAAAGCTAATTCCATGGGGCAAAACTATTGATCTTTGTTTTTCGGGTAATAATAAAAACATGGCAGCAGCTAAAACACTAAGTACACCACCTACAGCAGTAAAAATGATAATTAATATCAATAAGTCCAAGATCAATCTCTCCAAATTAATGTGGCTATGCGGCCAGTTTCGCCATCACGGCGGTATGAATAAAAGCGTTCTTTTTCAGTAACGGTGCAAAAATTACCACCGTATACTTGTGTGATTCCTGACATGGCTAACTCAATGGTTGCCAGCTGATAAATATTCGCTAGGTATTTATCTTCATTTATTTTGTTAAATGCACGGTTAAAATTTTTCGATTTATCAGCAAAAGCATTTTTGACTGTGCTGCTGACTTCAAAACAATCGGGTCCTATGGCGGGTCCTAGCCACACGATAATGTCTGTAGTCTTTAACATTTTAACAGTATTGCTAATGACACCCGCTAATAAGCCTCTCCATCCTGCATGAATGGCAGCTACTTTGCTACCATCAGTACTGGACAGCAATATAGGGAGACAATCTGCTGTTAATACTGCACAAACAGTATTGATTTGTTCTGTGTAACTTGCATCTGCTTGTCGTATTTGTGTTACTTGGTTAGCATTAATAACTCGCTTACCATGAACTTGTTCTAACCATACAGGAGTCGCAGGAAGGTTAAGCATTTGTATTATAACTTGTCGATTTCTTTGTACCGTCTCTGGAGTATCATTAACATGTAGAGCAGGATTTAGGCTGGCAAAAGTACCTTGACTTAAACCTCCGGTACGTAAAGTAACAGCAGCATGGACATTGCTTGCAGCTGGCCAGTCAGGTTTAATCCAGTTCATATTGCTCTAATGCTTTTATCAGATTAGCCATATCTTCTGGTACAGCCAGTTCCCATTCACAATATTCATTTGTTTCGGGGTGTTGCAAGCCTAGTTTTGTAGCATGCAATGCCTGTCGTTTAAAGCCCCGCAATATAGTTTCTAATTCGGGACTACAGTTAGTCGGCATTTGAAATCGTCCCCCATAAACCGGGTCCCCTACCAGTGGATATCGAATATAAGCCATATGAACTCGAATTTGATGGGTCCTTCCCGTTTCCAATTTCACCCTGACCAGGGTGTGACGTTTAAATCGTTGTGCCAAACGATAATGTGTCACAGCATGTTTACCATCTTCTCGGACAGTGTGTCGTTTGCGATCTGCGGGATGTCTTCCCAGAGGTTCATCAACTGTCCCTCCAGCCGTCATCCAGCCTTTAACTAATGCCAGATATTCTCGGGTGATGGATCTATCCTGTAGTTGTGAAGATAAACTATTGTGGGCTTGTAGGGTTTTAGCGATCATTAACAAACCACTGGTATCTTTATCCAGTCTATGAACTATACCTGCTCTAGGTAAGGTTTTTAATGAGGGTTGATGATTTAGCAAGGCATTAACTAATGTCCCTTGCCAATGACCTACTGCAGGATGTACAACTAGGCCCGCCGGTTTATTGACGATCAATATTGAGTCATCTTCGTAGATTATGTCCAGGGGTATATCTTCTGCCTGGTATTCCATGACCTCTTCGGCTTCAGCGTCAAGTACAATTTGTTCACCGCCATCCACTTTATCTTTTGCTTTAAACGAAATTTTATTAACGGTTACCCGCCCTGCTTTAATCCAGGTTTGCAATTTACTACGGGAATAATCAGGAAAAATCTCAGCTAGACATTGATCTAGGCGCATGCCGGCCATTTCTTTGGGTATTTTTGCTGTTAATATAGCCATATTAGACTTAAATTTAAGTTATACTCGCCTGTAATTAAATAACAGGATCTGCCTGTTGCAAGATTAGGCGAGAAAACTCTTAATCTTACAACGTGTTGTTAACAATATGCGATTATTTTTAATAAAAATTTTAATTTTTTCTTGTTTGGCTGTTGCTTTGCCGGGTTGTGAAGCGCTTAAGAACTTTAAATTTAATGATTCCAGCTCAGATTTGGATAACACTGACTGGGATGCAAAAAAGTTTCATGACAAAGCTCAGGCTGCCATGGATGCGGAAAATTATCAGAAAGCAATTAAACACTATGAAACTCTGGAAGCCCGGTTTCCATTTGGAGAATATGCAGCACAGACACAACTAGATATAGCATATGCATATTATAAGAATGACGATTCGGAATCAGCGATTGCTGCGGCAGAACGGTTTATTAAAATTCACCCCAGAAACCCCAGTGTGGATTATGCATATTATTTAAAGGGATTGGTTAATTTTAATAAAAGTATTGGTTTTATCGAACGCTTTTTACCAACAGATGCTACGCAACGAAATCCCAGCAATATATCAGAAGCATATAAAAGTTTTCAGGAGCTGGTGAGGCGTTATCCAGATAGTAAATATGTGCCTGATGCAAAACAACGGATGATATCTCTAAGGAATAATATGGCGATGTATGAAATTCATGTCGCACGTTTTTATTTAAAGCGTCATGCATACATTGCCGCAGCTAACAGAGGAAGCTATGTAATTAAGGAATTTCAACGTACACCCGCGGTACCTCACGCGTTATTAGTCATGCAACAAGCATACACGAAACTGGGATTGGATGATCTGGCTGCTGATGCAAAGCGGGTTTATGAGCAAAATTATCCAAATGGACCCTTGGTGCCAGAGCATCAACAGACAACAATTGCTCAAAAAATCTGGGATTTTTTTGGTCTTGACCAATAAAAGTCAGAAAAATAAATTGAAAACCAGGAGTCTATCAGTCATGAAGACTCAAAGTGGAGAGCTTAGTTAATAAATTTTTATATAATTTGCTCTCCTTTGATTTACAACTTTTAGAGTGCTACTTTGCTTTTTCTAGATTGATTCTTATTGCATTGAGAAAGTCTTCCGTAGTTAGATAATGTGATTCATTGAGCTCCTTTCCATATATACATAAAGCCAGATCTTTAGTCATTTTTCCTGATTCTACAGTATTAACACACACTTTTTCCAAGGTCTGACAGAATTGCAATAATGCTTCATTGTTATCCAGTTTAGCCCTGAAGGCCAATCCCCTGCTCCAGGCAAAAATGGAAGCGATAGGGTTAGTTGAAGTTTTTTCACCTTTTTGATGTTGACGATAATGCCGAGTTACCGTGCCGTGGGCAGCTTCCGCTTCCATGGTTTTTCCATCAGGTGTAACTAATGTAGATGTCATTAAGCCTAAAGAACCAAAGCCTTGTGCAACCGTATCGGACTGCACATCGCCGTCATAGTTTTTGCAAGCCCAGACAAATTCACCATGCCATTTCAAGGCAGAGGCGACCATGTCGTCAATCAATTTATGTTCGTAAACAATATTTTTCTGTTCAAATTGAGCTTTATAGTCCGACTGATAAATTTCTTCAAAAATATCTTTAAAGCGACCGTCATATTGCTTAAGGATGGTGTTTTTGGTTGATAAATAAAGCGGCCAGCCTCGGTTTAAAGCAACATTAAAGCAACTATGGGCAAAGCCGCGAATTGAGTCATCGGTGTTAAACATCGCCATGGCAACACCATCACCTGCAAAATCATAAACTTCATAACTTTGTATTTTGTCACCATTTTCAGGGGCAAAGGTAATCGTAAGTTTACCTTTGCCAGTAGTTCTAAAATCAGTTGCCCGGTATTGATCACCAAAAGCATGGCGACCTATACAAATGGGATGCGTCCAATTGGGTACCAGTCGGGGCACGTTTTGACAAATAATCGGTTCGCGAAACACTGTGCCGCCCAAAATGTTACGGATAGTACCGTTAGGTGAACGATACATTCTTTGCAGATTAAATTCTTCGACTCTGGCTTCATCGGGTGTTATGGTTGCGCATTTTATACCTACACCGAATTTTTTAATCGCTTCAGCTGCATCGATTGTAATTTGGTCATCTGTTTGGTCGCGCTGTTCTATGCCCAGATCATAATATTCAATCGGTAAATCCAGGTAGGGCAGGATCAGTTCCTGTTTGATAAATAACCAAATAATGCGAGTCATTTCATCGCCATCCAGCTCAACAACAGGATTTTTTACGCTTATTTTTGACATAGCTTATGCTCCAGCTTAAAGATGCCTCTATTGTAATAAGTGGCCCAGAAATTTCAAAGAGAAAAAATTCATACGTTTTTTCAGGTAAATCAATTTTTAGCAAAAAAAGGACCATCAATAAAACATTGTCTGGGATTAAAGGGTGCTATGAATAATGAGTGTTGTCATTCCGACCAACGAGAGGAATCAGTGTAATCAACTGATATCAAAGCTTATTGAATTAACAAAAGATTTTCCGACCCACTCATTAAGAAGACCAGATATATGGGAGCAATATTTCTTTATGTTA
>Ga0256847_1001561_pt1 | contig 11369 bp, 11 predicted proteins | sample TeddybearmetaG_FD_189099 | JGI IMG/M metagenome (GOLD analysis project Ga0256847, IMG submission 189099) | Hydrothermal vent microbial communities from East Pacific Rise, Pacific Ocean - Teddybear | ecosystem: Environmental > Aquatic > Marine > Hydrothermal vents | place: Pacific Ocean: East... | reverse complement strand
GTTGCGATTATGATTGCATTTATTATGGCCATAATCCGGGCGCTGCGTGGACCCACGGTTTTTGATCGACTGCTGGCAGCAAATTCGATCGGTACGGCGGCTATTCTACTTCTTGCCGTGTTGGGCTTCATTACCGATCGACCCGAGTTCCTCGACATCGGCATCACATACTGTCTGCTCAATCTCATTGGCACTTTAGCCGTGTTAAAATTCTTCCGCTATGGCGATCTTGGCCACAGTGGAGAAGATGAGGCGGTGGAGACATAATGGAAACCCTCATTAATATTCTCAGTTGGGCCTGCCTCGGTGGCGGCAGTTTCTTCTACATCGTCGGATCAATTGGCCTGTTGCGCATGCCGGATGTTTTTACCCGCATGCACGCAACTAGCGTCAGCGATACGTTTGGCGCTTTTTTGATGCTGTCTGGCATGATTTTGCAGGCCGGCATCTCACTGGTCACCCTGAAGCTTGCCATTATTATCGCCATAATTTTCGTCACCGGTCCGGTAGCCACTCATGCTTTGGCACGGGCTGCGCGCCATGCAGGAATTGAGCCTTTGCTGGCCGACGACATGAATGACAACAAGGAGGGTGCACCATCGAAGTCCTGATAAATATGGTGTTGCTCACATTGATGGCAGCGATAACCATTGGCATTGTTCGCATTCGCAATCTTTTTGGCGTCGTGGTGTTGTCCGGCATCTATAGTTTCCTGATGGCCAGTGTCATGATGGTGCTTGATGCTGTGGATGTAGCCATGACAGAAGCTGCCATTGGCGCGGGTATTTCAACCGTTTTGATGCTGGGCGCTCTTCATCTGACCAAAACCCATGAGTCTGATCCCGTGCATAGTCAGATCCCTGCACTGCTGATTGCAATTGTCACTGCTGCAATTCTGGTTTTTGGCACAATTGATCTGCCGCCATTTGGCGATGCCGCTAATCCAATTCATCATCATGTGGCCAATTATTATATCGAAAAATCAATTGAACAGACAACGATACCAAATATCGTCACATCCGTATTAGCCAGCTACCGGGGGTTTGACACCCTTGGCGAAACTGCTGTGGTGTTCACTGCTGGCATCGGGGTTTTGATGTTGTTGCGCGGACGACGCAAGGCCAAGATCGAAGGTGAAGAAAACCAGGAGCAGCAAAATGAAGCTTGATCTGATCCTGAGGGTTTCGACAAAGTTATTCTTGCCGTTCATTTTAATGTTTGCGCTTTACGTTCAGTTCCATGGCGATTTTGGCCCCGGTGGTGGTTTTCAGGCAGGTGCCATGGCCGCTGCAATGGTTTTTCTTTATTCAATAACTTACGGACTAAGAGCGGCCAAAAAGGCGGTGCCACCAGGAATAGCCATGAAAATGATACCGCTGGGGGTTTTGATTTTTACTGGCGTTGGCGTTGTCGCCATGTTCATGGGTGGTGAGTTTCTTAATTATTCGGTGCTTCTGCACGAAGGACCCCATGGCCAGCATATCGGTATTTTACTGGTAGAAATTGGCGTATTTGTTACTGTCGCTGGCACTTTTGTGAGTATTTTCTATACATTTGCCGGGCGAGGCCGTTAATGGAATTCACTCACGAAATAATTACTCATTATAACAACTGGGTGACGATCTTCCTGATGGTTTCAGGGCTGTATATTGTTGTAGCCCGTGGCAATATGGTCAAGAAACTTGTGGGCCTTTCGCTGTTTCAGACCTCAGTTTACCTGCTTTATTTATCGCCGGGTAAAATCCTTGGCGGTACAGCACCTATTATAGCAGAAGGTTTCACAGTTTATTCAAACCCTCTCCCCCATGTTTTAATGCTCACGGCCATTGTTGTGGGCGTTGCAACCTTGTCACTGGGATTGGCTCTGACGGTACGCATCAATGAAGAATTCGGCACAATTGAAGAAGATGAAATCTTCACCAAAGGTGAAGATCAATGAGTGCCGCGCATGAAGTGAATGTAATCGCTGATAATTTGCCTGCCTTGCAGGTTGTCATCCCTCTTTTAGGTGCACTTCTGTGCGCGTTGCTCAACCGCGGCTGGCTTGCCTGGTTTGTCACTATGGTCATTTGCCTGATCATGCCGGTCATTTCCATAACACTGCTGCTTACGGTTCTCGATAGCGGGCCCATCTCATATTCCATGGGCGGATGGGCACCCCCCTTTGGCATTGAATATCGGGTTGATATTATCAATGCCTTTATTCTGGTGCTGGTCTCTGTCATCGGGGCTGTTGTTTTGCCCTATGCGCGGCTCAGTGTTGTGGCTGAAATCAAAGCTGAAGATCGTCCGTGGTTCTATGCAATGTTCCTGCTGTGTCTCACCGGGCTCTTGGGCATCACGATAACGGGGGATGCCTTTAACGCGTTTGTTTTCCTCGAGATATCTTCGCTGTCAACCTACGTTCTCATTGCCCTCGGGCGTGATCGCCGTGCCTTGCTTGCCGCATATCAATACCTCATTTTAGGCTCAATCGGGGCTACATTCTATATCATCGGGGTGGGTATTATCTACACCCTCACCGGTACTTTGAACTTTGCAGATCTTGCCGGCCGGATTTCTGAAGTCGAACAAACCCGCTCTATTCTGGCCGCTGCGGCTTTCATCGTCGTGGGTATCAGTTTGAAATTTGCGCTGTTCCCGCTCCATGTGTGGTTGCCAAACGCATATGCTTATGCGCCGTCATCTGTGACCGTGTTCCTGGCATCCACAGCTACCAAAGTTGCGCTTTATCTTTTGATCCGCTTTTTGTTTTCCATATTTGGCATCGAGATTGTGATCGAAAAACTAGCCTTTTCGGGTATCCTGATCATACTCTCCCTCGCCGCCATGTTTGGTGCCTCCATTGTCGCGATCTTCCAGCATGATGTTAAACGCCTGTTTGCATATTCATCCGTTGCCCAGATTGGTTACATAACGCTTGGCATTGCGCTTGCCAATCAAGCAGGTTTGACGGGTTCACTGGTACACATGTTCAATCACGCCATAATGAAAGGCGCCTTGTTCATGGCTGTTGGCGCTGTGGTTTACCGGATTGGATCAGCTCAGATTGATGATTTTTCCGGCCTTGGCAAAAAAATGCCGATCACCATGGGCTGTTTGTTAATTGGTGGGTTGGGTTTGATTGGTGTGCCGGGAACAGCCGGATTTATATCCAAATGGTATCTGGCCATTGGAGCACTGGAGGCAGGTTACATCTGGCTGGTGTTTATGCTGGTGCTCTCGTCTTTGCTGGCCTTGATTTATGTGGGCCGGATTGTTGAAGTTGTATGGTTCCGTGAGGCGGGGCCCGAACTTGAAAATGTTAAGGAAGCCCCCCTTTCGCTCCTGGTGCCCACAATACTTCTGGCAGCTGCAACAATTTATCTGGGCATTGAAACATCCCAATCTGCTGGCATTGCAGCGCAGGCTGCTAAATTATTATTGGCGGGCATGAAATGACACCAGAAACTCTGATCATATATGCTCTGGTTCTGCCCCTGGTGGGGGCAGCATTAATCGGATTGTTTGGCAAAATTGCTGATCTGCGCGAAATCGTAACCCTGTCAACCGGCGGGGCGCTTGCCTATATCATCATGTCCCTGCTCACCCATGTTCTCAATGGTGAACAACCTGAACTCCACGTTCTTGATGTGGTACCCGGGCTGGCCCTGGCCTTCAAGGTTGAACCCTTGGGCATGTTGTTTGCGTGTGTGGCTTCTGGCTTGTGGATCGTAAATTCCATCTATTCAATCGGCTATATGCGAGGCAATAACGAGCCGCGCCAGACACCGTTTTTCATGTGTTTTGCTGTGGCAATCTCCAGCACCATTGGTGTTGCGTTTGCAGAAAATCTCTTCACACTGTTCCTGTGTTATGAGGCTCTCACCTTATCAACCTATCCGTTGGTTACTCACAAAGGCAATGATGATGCAAAAAAGGCCGGCCGCCTGTACCTCATCTTGTTGATGGCCACATCGATGGTCCTACTGCTGCCTGCCATTATCTGGACGTTTGGACTTGCGGGAACCTTGAGCTTTACACCCGGTGGTATTCTGGCGGGTAAGGCCGATGGGCTGACCGTTGGTATTTTGATGGGTTTGTTTGTTTTTGGGATTGGCAAAGCAGCAACGATGCCTGTGCATTTCTGGCTACCGGCCGCTATGGTAGCACCCACTCCGGTCAGTGCATTTCTTCATGCTGTGGCTGTTGTTAAAGCCGGTGTGTTTTCGGTTCTCAAGATTGTCATCTATATTTTCGGCATCAGTCTTCTTGCCAGCACCAATGCAAGCGAGTGGTTGTTATATGTAAGTGCGGGCACTGTACTTTTGGCATCACTGATTGCCATGACCAAAGAAAACCTCAAAGCCCGACTGGCCTATTCCACCATCAGCCAACTGGCCTATATTGTTGTGGGCGCAATGCTTGCCAGCCGCCTGGGCGTAATTGGCGGCGGGTTGCATATCGCCATGCATGCGGTGGGTAAAATAACTTTGTTTATGTGTGCCGGTGCCATTTATACAGCAGCGCATAAAACCGAGATCAAGGATTTATCCGGCCTGGGCAAAGCCATGCCGTTCACTTTTGCTGCATTTACTATTGGAGCGCTTTCGATCATCGGGCTACCTCCTTTCGGTGGCCTGTGGGGCAAGTGGTATTTAGCCCTTGGTGCTCTGGAAGCTGATCACCTGTTTATTGTTGCCATATTGATGATCTCTTCTTTGCTCAACATCGCCTATTTGATGCCGATACCGTTCAAGGCCTTTTTTGGCAAACCTGCCGATGGTGTTGAAATCACAAAAATTCACGAAGCTCCCGTTGCCTGTCTCATTGCGATTGCGCTGACGTCAACCGGTTGTGTGCTTTTGTTCTTTTTCCCCGGCCCTGTTTTCGAGCTGCTTCAGCTCATCAAGACCCAGTAGGATTGTCACACAATGGACACTCATGAAAAACAACACTTTCTGGATAGCCCGCAAAATATAAAGCGCCTGTTGATGGTATTTTATGTGCTGTGCGGCTTATCTGTTGCGGCCGAATTCTTCGTTCACCGCCATGTGGATCATCCGTGGGAAGCGCTGTTCAGTTTCTATCCAATCTACGGGTTTTTGGGCATCGTAATTCTGGTTATGCTTTCCATAGTTCTGCGCAAGCTGGTAATGCGCGAGGAGAATTATTACGATGGGTAGCTGGGCACCATTTCTCATATTCTTCATAGGTGCCGGGCTGGTTGCAGTCACACACGGTACTTTGCGCACCCTTATCATGCTGGCTATTCCAGTTGTCGGTGCGCTCAATGTATTTTCACTACAACACGGGGTGCTCTTATCCCTCCCGCTGTTTGATTACACTTTAGAAATTGTCAAAGTAGATAAGCTTTCGATGTTGTTTGGATATCTGTTCCATCTGGCAACGCTCATTGCTGTCATCTATTCCCTGCACGTGCGTGATACCATGCAGTCCGTCTCAGGCCTGCTGTATGCGGGCAGTGCACTTGGGGCTGTGTTTGCGGGTGACATGATTACGCTGTTTGTATTCTGGGAATTGCTGGCTTTAACGTCGGTATTTCTGATCCTCGCCCGGCGCACTAAAGAATCGTACGATACCTCCATGCGCTATCTGATCATTCAGGTGGCATCGGGCGTTATTCTGCTCGCGGGCATTCTCATGTGGGCACATGATACAGGCTCGATTGCCTTTGGCCCCATCGGTCTTGATGTCAATGATTACACAAGCACCAAGGGGCTCGCTGCCTGGTTGATTTTCATTGCCTTTGGCATCAAGTGCGGCTTTCCGTTCTTTCACTCATGGCTCACGGATGCCTATCCTGCTGCCACCCCTACAGGCACGGTATTTCTCTCGGCGTTTACCACCAAGGTTGCGGTCTATGCATTTGCGCGCAGTTTTCCGGGAACCGAGTTATTGATTTATATTGGCGCTGCCATGACCATGTTCCCGATTTATTATGCGGTGATTGAAAACGATCTGCGGCGGGTTTTAGCCTACTCCATGATCAACCAGATTGGCTTCATGGTTGTGGGCATTGGCATTGGTACAGCTTTATCTATCAACGGCTCCATCGCTCATGCTTTCAATGATGTAATCTTCAAGGGCCTGTTGTTCATGACCATGGGGGCGGTGTTAATGCGCACAGGCACCACCAAAGGTTCTGAACTTGGCGGGCTCTATAAATCCATGCCGTGGACAATGCGGTTCTGCCTTATTGGGGCTGCCTCCATTTCAGCCTTCCCGCTGTTCTCGGGCTTCGTATCCAAGTCCATGATTATGGTGGCAGCACTGGAAGAAGGTCATCCGATCATCTGGCTGATGTTATTGTTTGCGTCTGCCGGTGTGCTGGAGCATGCGGGTATCAAAATTCCCTATTTTGCCTTCTTTGCCCATGATTCAGGCAAGCGCCCCAAAGAAGCGCCATATAATATGCTTGTGGCCATGGCCATATCATCGGTTGTCTGTATCTATATTGGTGTTTACCCATGGAAACTTTATTCCCTGCTGCCTTTCCCGGTAGAATATGCGCCCTACACCATTCCCCATGTGGTCACGCAAATGCAACTGCTGCTGTTTGCCTCGTTAGCTGTGGTCGCCTTGATGTTATTGAAGCTGTATCCGCCTGAAATTCCCAGCGTTAATATTGATGCCGAATGGTTCTATCGCAAGATGTTTCCTGCCATCTATCGCTGGATTGTATCTTTGAGCAAATTTTTCCACACCGGCTCTTTGGCGCGAGGACAACGCTGGCTGGAGCGCACGTTTAATCAGATTTACAAACATCATGGGCCCGAAGGGGTGTTTGCCAGAACCTGGCCAACAGGAAGTGCCGCGTTTTGGACAACCATCATGTTGGCGGGATATCTTTTATTCTATTTTGCTGAAACAATACAAACCATATTCGTTGGACTTTAGATTGCCGACTTATTTGCATTACAATTCCAGTATTGCAACGCAACCAGGGCCTGTTCACGCGACAATCTGTCAAACAGACCACGTAAAGGCTCTATTCTGTCAGCGCCGCCAATCAAGCATGGCTTGGTGTTTACCAGACGCATAAAGGCTTCATTGAGACCCGCACGGCTTGCCCCCATCGCCTTGGCGGCAACAAGAAATGCTTCCCCACCTACATCACTCAGTATTCTGGTTGCAACCGTCATTGGCATACGGGTATAATATGCGAGTATCTTAATGGCATTTTCGCGCTCATTACCGACCAAAAACCTGGTAATTGCCTTTAAACGTTCATCGCTGATTTCGGAAGGACACAGGGTTCTTTGATGCTCCTGCCAGGCACTGTCTTCATTCAGGAACACACTGAGTGAGCGCTCCCCGCACAAATACGTCTGCAAAACATATACTCTGACCTCACCGGAGACATACCAGAATAAATCCATGGCCTCTGGTGCCGACATTTCCGGTCGAAACATTAAATCATTCTGCAAGGCAGTGTTATTTTTTGCTTTCGAGATAAGATCCACCAGAATTCTGGTGGAAATTTTTGCCCCTTTATTTACCAGTACCGCTTTGAGGATTTCTTCACTGCCTATATCGACAAGCAGGGCGGATACAATGGGGGAAAGATTATTGCGCCGCGCAATGATTAAACGTTCTTCTTCGCTACCTTTGTGGGCAATATCCACAAGATCCAGATCATCCAACTCACCAAACAGTAATACCGGGTAGGAAATATTGATCTTTCCGCAACTTGCCAATTTTAACGCCAACCGTGGGGCAATATTTGTTGCATTAGCCAATCGCGAAGCCAAATTCACCATTACCTGTTCAGGAATACCAGCCCAATCGCGCAACAACAGGGATTCTGCGAAGATACGTTCATTTGGCATGACATGAGTTGATGGTAGAAATAAAAAATCAATCAATCGCTTGAGCGAACGATGCTCAAGCATATGCGATGTGCCGGAAGTTGGGTTTTCCAGTTGTTCTATAGCGCTATAATCGTCCATAGGATCGCTTATTTTTAGGCTCAACTCGGCCACACCCTGATCTTCTTTCAAAGTAATACAATAATTATTGTTTTTGTACTCTAAATATAAGAATATCCTGTGAAATTATAAATATAAACTTTCATAAAAACTTATTTTTATTATTGTATAACTTTAATTATATTCATCTCAATTTATTGTCATATTTAATTAAATTTGGAACCATCAACACCTATTGAATTGAGCGATCCTATCCTCTAAATCTGATGTATTATCCGGGTGAAGATTTACAGGGAATATTGAGATGGTGGATGAACCAACAGCCAAGAGTGACAAGGTGGAAAAGAGCGATGCGGATTGGCGTCAGCAGTTAACGCCGGAACAATATAATGTTACCCGTCAATCAGGTACTGAAAGAGCTTTTACCGGTGCAAACTGGGATGAAAAAGCCGCTGGAATTTATCAATGTGTTTGTTGTGACAGTCCTTTATTCAGATCCGAAACCAAGTTTGATTCCGGCACCGGCTGGCCGAGCTTCTATGCTCCAATTGAAAAATCAGCAGTTGACGAGCATGTGGACAAAGGCTTTTTTACCACACGAACTGAAATCAAATGCGCCACGTGTGATGCACATCTGGGCCATGTATTTCCTGATGGCCCCAAGCCTACGGGTTTGAGGTATTGTATGAACGGCACGGCCATGAAAATAACAAAGGACGCGTAAATTATTTCTATGAATGATAATTCTTCTTTGCCTGTTGCAGGGCCTGCTGCTGCAAAAATCCCATCCAAATCCACCCATCACAACATCACACGCATAGATGATTACGCCTGGCTCCGGGCGGATAACTGGCAGGAGGTGATGCGTGATCCAGGCGTTCTTCCAGCCGATATCAAAGGGTATCTGGATGAAGAAAATACCTATTGCAGCCAGGCTATGGCTGATACGACCGATTTACAGGGTACACTTTATGAGGAGATGAAAGGGCGCATCAAACAAGATGATAGCAGTGTCCCCTCACCCGATGGACCCTATGCATATTATGTGAGCTATGTAAAAGGTGCTCAGCACCCGCGTTATTGCCGGTGCCCGCGCGATGGGGGGGATGAAAAACTGCTTATCGATGGAGATGCGCTGGCTGAAAATAACAGTTTTTTCCAGCTTGGCGGCATTGCCCACAGCCCTGATCATAGTATTCTCAGCTATTCTACTGATACCAAGGGTGCGGAATTTTACACGATATATTTCAGCAATGCGGAGACCGGCGTACTCCTTGAAGATACAATAGAAGATACCACCGGTGGCATTACCTGGGCACAGGATAATAAAACCATCTTTTATACCCGTGTGGATGACAACCACCGTCCATCCCGGGTGTTTCGGCATGAAATTGGCACACCATCTTCATCTGACGTACTGGTTTATGAAGAAAGTGACCCCGGATTTTTTGTCGGCGTCGGCAAAACTCTAAGTGGCCGTTATATTATGATATCTGCCCACGACCATGAGACCAGTGAAATCCATTTGATTGATGCACATGCACCTGGGAGCGAACCCAAACTGGTGGAGACGCGTGTCTCAGGTCTGGAATATGATATTGATGATCAGGATGACCGGTTTTTGATCCTGACCAATGCTGATGAAGCTGAAGATTTTAAAATCATGACGGCCCCCTTGTCTGATCCCGCCAAAAGCAACTGGCGCGAGCTGGTGCCGCATAAAGCCGGGCGGTTGATATTGTCGCTTGCGTGCTTCAAGGATCACTTTGTGCGTCTTGAGCGCGAAGACGGTCTGCCAAAAATCGTTATTTCAAATACAAATGACAGCGAAGAATATCCCATAAGCTTTGATGAAGAAGCCTATTCTCTTGGCCTTGCGTCCGGCTATGAATATGACACAACCACGTTGCGTTTTACCTACAGCTCCATGACCACGCCTGCTCAGGTGTTTGATTATGATGTTATCAGCCGTGAGCGCACGTTACGCAAAACGCAAGAAGTGCCAAGCGGCCATGAACCTGATGATTATGTGACCGAGCGTATCTATGCAAAAGCAGACGATGGAGAAGAAGTGCCCATAACCCTGCTTTATCGCAAAACAGTATCTTTAGATGGTTCAGCCCCGTTATTATTGTATGGCTATGGCGCGTATGGCCATGCGATGCCCGCCGGGTTTTCTACCGCCCGGCTCAGCCTGGTTGATCGTGGCTTTATATACGCGATTGCCCATGTGCGGGGCGGCAAAGACAAGGGGTTTCGCTGGTACAAGCTGGGGCGGCGTGAACACAAGATCAATACATTTAAAGATTTCATTACGGCTGGTGCTCATCTGATTGACAAGAAATATACCAGTAAGGGTAAAATTGTTGCCCATGGCGGCAGTGCCGGCGGTTTGCTGGTTGGCGCTGTGGTCAATATGGCTCCGGAGCAATATGGCGCAATTATCGCTGAAGTTCCATTTGTGGATGCACTCACCACAATTCTTGATGACACACTACCCTTAACCCCGCCCGAATGGCCGGAATGGGGCAATCCAATTACTGATGAACAGGCTTATGCGGATATAGCGGCGTATTCTCCTTATGATAATATTGCTGCCAAAAATTATCCCCCCATTCTTGCAACCGGCGGCCTGGCTGATCCTCGTGTTACCTACTGGGAGCCGGCAAAATGGGTCGCCAAATTGCGTGCGCTCAAGACAGATAAAAACGTTCTTCTGCTCAAGACCAATATGGATGCGGGCCATGGCGGGGCATCAGGGCGTTTTGAACATTTAAAGGAAGTCGCCTTTTCATACGCATTCGCTTTGAAGATGATTGGCAATTGATCATACCTTAAAACGAGTTGCCACATGGCTATGGTCGCGCTACATCTAGAGCACTTCCCGAAAAGTGGGAACCGGTTTTCGAAAAAGAAGTGCGTAAAAACAAAATTTAGAGCGCTTGAGCGATTCAAAGAAAAGCGAAAGTGTTCTAAACAAATGATATCTGGATGTAATTTCCAGGATCAGACTTTGTCAGGAGAATTAGAAATGAGCCAAGCAGTGCTGCAATCCGATCCGCCAAAAATTGATGCAGAATTTGACTGGGCAGATCCTTTGCTGCTGGACAGCCAGTTAACTGAAGAAGAGCGTCTGGTGCGCGACAGTATGGCCAGCTATGCGCAAGATAAACTCATGCCACGCATTCTCGATGCACATCGCAACGAAACATACGACCCTGACGTTATGCCCGAAATGGGCGAGATGGGCATGTTGGCCATAACATTGCCCGAGCGCTATGGTGGTGCCGGTCTGGGTTATGTGGCCTACGGGCTGATTGCGCGCGAAGTGGAGCGTGTTGATAGTGGCTATCGCTCAACCATGAGCGTGCAAAACTCGCTTGTGATCCATCCGATCTTTGAATACGGCACCGAAGAGCAACGGATGAAATATCTCAC
>Ga0256847_1001560_pt1 | contig 11373 bp, 11 predicted proteins | sample TeddybearmetaG_FD_189099 | JGI IMG/M metagenome (GOLD analysis project Ga0256847, IMG submission 189099) | Hydrothermal vent microbial communities from East Pacific Rise, Pacific Ocean - Teddybear | ecosystem: Environmental > Aquatic > Marine > Hydrothermal vents | place: Pacific Ocean: East... | reverse complement strand
ATCTTTGCTTGATATTCTATATGAAGCTTTTGCGATTGATAGGAATCTAATAAGTGCTCAAAGTCTTTAAGCTGAGGATATTCGATTTTTAACTCTAAACTGGCGAATTGAATTTTATTTTTAGTAGTCAGCTTTTCAAGCGCCAACTTGACGCCGCCACCATAGGCTCTAGCTAATCCACCCGTACCTAGCTTGGTACCACCATAGTAGCGAGTACAAACAGCAACAATATCGCCGATATTAGAATGTTGTAGCACATGCAGCATAGGCTTACCCGCCGTACCCGAGGGCTCGCCATCATCACTGCAGCCAACCAAGGTTGTTGAACAAGGATTTCCGACAATATATGACCAACAGTGGTGAGTGGCATCAGAAAACTGCCGATTCATCTTTTTAATAAAGGCTTTTGCATCATCCGCGGTTTCTACATTGCGAATACGGGTGATAAATTGGCTGTTCTTTATGTTTTCCTCTGAGTCGATCGGCTCAGCGGGAACTAGATAGGATGACATTTTAGTGAGTGATTAATTGTTGAATGTAGTTTTTTGAAAACTGAGTAAAAACACGACTAAACCTCTATTGGGGTAGGTTCTTTTCTATTATTCTCAAAGGTACGCCGCTTTTCAATGGCCTTTTTAGTAACGATTTTATCCAGTGATTTAAGTGCATCCAACATAAAAAATAGTTCGGCCATGATGAACAAAGGTCCTATTAATAACTGATTGAGATCATCCACAAATGCTGGTTTCGCTTTCTCGTAGTAATGACCAATAAACTGAAACACCCAACCGACAAAAAATACAGATGCCGCTATCCAGCCGGCATTAGGCATTTGAGCGATTAAAGTTGCGGTATATAAAGTCGGGATAAAAAATAGCAATTGGCCGATAGCCAAATTAGCGTTTAGTAAAAAATAATAAATCAGTACTATAGGAAAAATAATCAATGCTAAGGTCATCGGAAAAGAGCCGACTGTCATTATTGGCAGCTCAACCAAGCTTAGCCAAATCATAATTGCCCAAATAATAAGTGGAATACCCACAAAGTGAGTCTTAATGTTAGTTGGGTTAAGATGAACACTCTTATAAGTGGACAACTGTTCTTCGACGGATTTCATAGTGACTTCCTGAAAGGAATGGTTAGATCTAACATTACAGAACTCCGTTACTAATAGCAATAATCGTGGTTCGGAGTCATTATTCACGAGCTTCCGCTTAATTTTCACCAAATTCCGAACGATCGTTCGATTCAATTCAAACAAGTGTTTGAATAATTGCTTGATCTAGTTATAATCAGACTAAACCAAAAGTAATAAACCTACGGAGCAAACTTATGATATACCAAGGTCAATCACTTCGTTGTGACCTGTTAGATAACGGCATAGCAGAATTAATATTTGATAATCAAAATGAGTCAATCAACAAGTTTGATAAGGCAACCTTAGCGGAGCTAAAAGATGCTACTGAAGCGATTGCATCCGCCGATGGTGTGCGAGGCGTAGTAGTAACTAGCGGCAAAGGTGTATTTATTGTCGGTGCCGATATTAATGAATTCTTAGCGATGTTTAATGATACTCGCGAACAAATGATTGCTTGGTGTGAACAAGCCAACGCAATATTTAGTGGGTTTGAAGATCTTGCCGTACCTACAGCTGTAGCAATCAATGGATTTGCACTAGGCGGCGGCATGGAAATGGCGTTGGTTTGTGATTTTAGAATAGCCACACCAGCCGCTAGAGTCGGCCTACCAGAAACTCAGCTAGGAATTATTCCAGGTTTTGGCGGTACAACTCGTTTACCACGCTTAATCGGCGCAGACAATGCTATCGAATGGATAGCCACTGCAAAACCGCAAAAGCCGGAAATTGCGCTTAAAGTTGGAGCCATTGACGCAGTAGTTGCGCCTGAAGCGCTTAAAGACGTCGCGATCCAGATGGTTACCGATGCGGCGGATGGAAAGCTCGACTGGAAAGGTCGCAGAAAGTTAAAGCAAAGTCCTCTAATGCTTAATAAATTAGAAGGTATGATGGCATTTAATGTAGCCAAAGGTGTTGTCGGTGCAAAGGCAATGCCTCACTATCCTGCTCCCATGGAAGCGATAAGAGTGATTGAAGCAGCGGCTGGCATGTCGAGAGACGAAGCGCTCAAAATAGAACATGATGGCTTTGTAAACGTTTGTCAAACTTCACAAGCGAGAGCCATGGTTCAAATTTTCTTAAGTGATCAATTGCTAAAAGGCAAAGCTAAGGTCGCCGCAAAAACAGCCACTAAAAAAGTAGCTCAAGCCGCTGTTATCGGAGCTGGGATCATGGGCGGCGGTATTGCCTATCAGTCCGCTAGTAAAGGTATTCCAGTTGTGATGAAGGATATCAATCAACCGGCGCTTGATCTTGGTATGAACGAAGCGATCAAAATCCTTAGTAAAGGGGTTAAAATCGGAAAATTAAAAGCCGAGAAAATGGCAAAAATTGTAGCCACTATTTCACCCACTTTGGATTACTCAGCAATCAAAAATGTTGATCTAGTGGTAGAAGCGGTGGTAGAAAATGCAAAAGTTAAAGATATCGTTCTGCAAGAAATTGAAGACAATATTGCCGATGATGCGATCTTGACCTCTAACACTTCAACCATATCAATCGATTTATTGGCTACCAATCTCAAGCGACCAGAAAATTTCTGTGGAATGCATTTTTTCAACCCGGTACACAAAATGCCATTAGTTGAAGTTATTCGTGGAGAAAAGTCTTCAGATGAAACCATCGCCGCAACAGTAGCTTATGCGAGTGCAATGGGTAAATCGGCGGTGGTTGTTAAGGACTGTCCGGGTTTTTACGTCAATCGGGTTCTTTTCCCGTACTTTAGAGGCTTTAGTTTAATGATGTCTGAAGGAGCTGACTTTAGACAAGTTGATAAGGTGATGACTAAATTTGGCTGGCCAATGGGTCCTGCTTATTTATTGGACGTTGTTGGAATAGACACCGCTTACCATTGTGCTGATGTATTGGCGGAAGGCTTCCCAGAAAGAATGTCTGCGATTGAAGGCGATTCGGTGGCTAAGTTATTTGAACAAAAACAGCTAGGACAGAAAACTGGTTCTGGATTTTATTCCTATAGCGTTGATAAGAAAGGTCGTCCTAAAAAGGATTTTATGGAAGGTATTTTTGATGTAATTGGCGCGCCCAGCAAGGAATATGAAGCTCAGGAAATTATTGAACGAATGATGCTTCCTTTAATATTTGAAGTGAGTCGTTGTTTGGATGAAGGCATTGTAGCGACAGCAGAAGAAGCCGATATGGCGTTATTATTTGGAATTGGTTTCCCGCCATTTAGAGGTGGCGCACTAAAATACGCCGATGAGATAGGGCTAGATAACGTGATTGAAATGGCGGAAAAATACCAGTCATTGGGCGCTTGTTATGAAGTTCCTGCAAGCTTGAAACAATTAGCGGCAGATAACAAAAACTTCTACAACTCATAAAGAACTAATAAAAGAATTCGGAGAAAGAAAATGAATAATGCCAATTGTGATGTAGTCATAGTCGATGCAATTAGAACGCCCATGGGACGCTGTAAAGGCGGAATGTTTAGGCACACCCGCGCAGAAATTTTAAGCGCTCGTTTAATTCAGGGATTACTGGATAGAAACTCAGCCGTTGATCCTGCAGAAGTAGAAGATGTTATTTGGGGTTGTGTTCAACAAACCTTAGAGCAAGGATTTAATATCGCAAGAAATGCGGCTTTAATGACTGATTTACCGCATACCGTTGCCGGTCAAACTATCAATCGTCTATGTGGTTCTTCCATGCAAGCCATTCATGCGGCTACTCAAGCGATTCAAACGGGAAATGGTGACATATTTATCATCGGAGGGGTAGAACATATGGGGCATGTGCCGATGATGCACGGCGTTGATTTTGCGCCGCAAATTTCCAAGTACTCAGCTAAAGCCTCCGGCATGATGGGGCTTACCGCAGAAATGCTAGGTAAAATGCACGGATTTGATCGTAAGACACAAGATCTTTTTGCCTATAACTCCCATCAAAATGCTCACAAAGCGACAACTAGTGGTGCATTTTCGAAAGAGATTCTAGCGATGGAAGGGCATGATGCAGCTGGCGGATTAAAAACTTTTGATTATGATGAAGTCATTAGACCAGAAACATCATTAGAAGGGTTAGCAGGTCTACGACCTGTGTTTGATCCTAGAGGAACCGTTACTGCAGGTAATGCTTCTGCATTATCTGATGGTGCATCAGCTGCTCTTATTATGAGTGCCGCCAAGGCCAAAGAACTCGGTTTAACCCCCATCGCTAAAATTCGTAGCATGGGTGTGGCAGGGTGCGATCCAGCAATTATGGGATACGGCCCTGTACCGGCAGTGAACAAAGCGCTTAAACGAGCAGGATTATCAGCCAGCGATATTGATTTGTGGGAAATAAACGAAGCGTTCGCAGCTCAATCATTACCCGTTCTTAAAGATCTCGGAATTTTGGATGTGGTGGATGACAAGGTTAATTTGAATGGTGGCGCTATTGCCCTAGGTCATCCGTTGGGTTGTTCTGGTGCTCGTATTAGTGGCACGTTACTACGATTGATGGAGAGTAAGGATGCCACGCTAGGGGTTGCTACTATGTGTATTGGGATGGGGCAGGGGATTGCTACTGTATTTGAAAGGGTTTAAATTTCTAGTTTAAATCGAAAAAAGCGACTATTTTAGTCGCTTTTTTTATTGAGATATTTTAGTTTAAAGGACGTTTCGCAGCGCTACGCTCTGACTGCGAGTTACTTTTGGCTAGAGGCCCAAAAGTAACCAAAAGCCCCCTTTAGCGTTGGCACTAGGCACCTATAAGGGTATGGAGTATTCGAAACTATTTACATCCTCGTTCCATCGGGGATGGACTAACTATCTAGACCCGATAGAAAGTAGATCTCGCTCGCGGTCTTAAACTTAAGTAGTCTGAAAGTGACAAATGTTAGGTGAGCGATGAGCTTCAAACTAACTTCCGCCCGAGTGGCTTATAGCGGTACGATGAAATTCATGCAGTATCGATTAAAGAGGATAATTGCCTGAGCGCAGCGAGTTTTTATCCTCTCGATGCTGCGCTATCGCTAAACAAGGAAAGTAAAATTATGAACCTACCAACAAACATTCACAATTTAGCTATTTTCAACGGAAAGACCTTTTGCCTTCTTTTTGGTCTATTAAAAAGAAGGTCGCAGTCAGAGCGCAGCGCTGCGAAACCCTTTTAAGGACGAAAAAACAAACCCTTATTGATCTGACCAAACAGCAAATTCATTCCCGCTAGGATCACAAAAATGAAACCGCCGCCCGCCGGGAAAATCAAAAATCGCTCTTTTAATACTCCCCCCAGCGGCTTCAATTGATTGTTGCGATTGATCTAAATCATCACTATAAAGCACCACCAAAACACTGCCGGAGTCAGCGTTACTCACTTGATCAGACTTAAAAAAACCACCATCCATTCCCGATTCAAAAAATGCACAATAATCAGGGCCGTAATCTTGAAATTTCCAAGCAAATGCATTGCTAAAAAACATCTTGGTTTTGTACATATCTTTAGCAGGGAACTCGATGTAGTTAATCTTATGGTGGTTGCTCATTGATCAATCTCCTGTTTCTAATTGGTGTAAAGAGTACTAATAAGACTCGCGATATTCTTACTCGCTTGATCAGGCTGATTTTTTAGTCCGAACACTACGCCATTTTTATCTCGGACACTTTTATTTTGGCTCATTTTACTAATGCCGTTAACCTCTGCAATTTCAATTCGAAATCCAGTGATTGCTTTTAGCATTGCCTGCGTCTTCTTCTGTGGAAGTTTATCCATTGTCCAAGGTGTTTCAAATTGAGCTTCATGCCTATTCGAAAGCGCTGTAATAACCTTGAGGGTTTCTGAGTTATTTAATAAAACCGCATTTCCTGTTACTACAACTGCTTGGTAATTCCAAGTGGGGACCTGTTCATCGGACTCATACCAATTGGGTGAAATGTAGGCATGTTCTCCCTGAAAGGTAATAGTTAAATCCGACGATTTATACAACGCGTTGATCTGGCCGTTTTGTTGTGCCAGATGTCCGTATAGACAATTTGATTCTTTGTCTAATATGAAGGGCAAAAAAGCTTGGGTAATCTTGCCCTGAGCACAAGTAGTTAATAAGCCAAATGGCTGACTTTCTAGTAGATCAAAACATGCTTGTTGCTGCATTTTAAATGGTGACTTGCTGTACATTGGAGTTGGCACAATCCTAAAGTTAAAGCGTTAGAGTAATGTTAGACTATAATAGAACTAACAATAAGATCCAATAGTTTGTGTGCTTGTTCTCCGATTCCAACTGATTCGTATCGCAATACCGCCGCGCTTTGGTTTTTCAAGCTGAACGAGAAAAAAATAGTCCCTTTATAGGAAGAATTAATGACAAATAAGACCCAAAAACTAACCTATAGTATCAGTCCACAAAGCTCGCTAGAATTGCTTTCGATTAATGAAATGCGATGGTTAATTACCCAATCTCAAGGCGAACAACATGAATTAATTAGGCGCTGCGTTTTAGCCGTTTTAAATACCGGATCTGAGTTAGATAATGCGCGAGAAATTTTAGCCAAATACCACGATTTTGAAGTGAAAATCTCCTGGCAACGTCGCGGACTAAGATTTGAATTAACTAACCCTCCCACTGAAGCCTTTGTTGATGGCGAAATGATGCTCGGAATGCGTGAGCACTTATCAGCAGTAGTGCGAGATCTGATCTATAGCCCTAGTTTATATAATACCGGAAACAATGGCGATCTTTCGCAAGGTGATAGAATAACCGATTATATTTTCCGAATCTTAAGAAATGCATCGACCGTTAGCCCCGGGCGCAGACCTAATTTAGTGGTTTGTTGGGGAGGTCACTCCATCGGAGAAGAAGAATACAAATACACCAAAAAAGTTGGTTATCAATTAGGTTTGCGTGGGCGAGATATTTGCACCGGATGCGGTGCCGGCGTAATGAAGGGGCCGATGAAAGGGGCTACTATTTCACATGCAAAGCACCGTAATCATGATGCACTTTATCTCGGCATCACTGAGCCGGGGATTATTGCATCCGAACCACCCAACCCCATTGTTAATCATCTTGTAATAATGCCGGATATTGAGAAGCGGTTGGAAGCATTTGTCCGACTCTCTCACGCGATTGTTATTTTCCCCGGTGGTGCTGGCACCGCGGAAGAACTACTCTATTTAATCGGTATTCTTCTGCATCCCGAGAATCAATCAGTTCCACTTCAGGTTATTCTCACCGGACCGGCAGCAAGCAAAGCTTATTTTGAACAGATGGATCGATTTATTAGAGATACTCTAGGGGACGAAGCTACCAAATACTACGAGATCATCATCGATGATCCTGCCGAAGTGGCTATTAGTATCAGCAAGAGTATTAAAACACTCACCGAATACCGGGTGGAAATGAACGATTCGTTCCACTACAACTGGCGACTTAAGATCGATGAAAGCTGGCAAATTCCTTTTAATCCAACACATAAAAATATGAGTGAATTGAATCTCTCCAAAGATCAGCCAACCCATGAGTTAGCTCTTAACTTAAGAAAGGCATTTTCCGGCATTGTTGCTGGCAACGTGAAGCCCGATGGATTAAAAGCAGTAGAGCAACATGGTCCGTTTGTTTTAAAGGGTAGCCCCGAAATAAGTAGTCACCTCGACCAGCTATTAAAAAGTTTTGTTGATGCAAAAAGAATGACCCTTCCTACCCGGGAATACATTCCGTGTTATCGAATTGAATACTAGGCTCTTTTTACCAGAGCTTGAATGTTGGGATCTGAATAAGATTTGATAATCGGTCGCTTGTTATCAAAAAATGACTAATATGGCCTTTGAAGCGACACAAAACCGTGAATTACGCTGTCTTTATACTATATTTTCACGGTTTTGACGCCAAAGCCGTGAATAAATAGTATAATATGGACTATGGCGAAACATATTATCAAGCGAATTCAAGAGCTTCAACGTCGATATCACCAGTCAGCAATTGGAAAAGGTGCGTTGCTAAAATTGCTCTATGAAACGGAAGTTGCCGAGCAGGTTTATAACTCAAACGCTATTGAAAATAGCACTCTTTCATTGGAAGAAACGGACAAAATTTTACAACAAATAATTCTGGATCGTTTTATTAGTGAGCGAGAATTATTTGAAGCTAAGAATTTAGCACGCGTCGTGACTTATATTCACAATAAAGCGTCTGAAACAGAAGTATCATTGGATGTGATGCAGTTGTTACACAAAATGCTGATTAGTAATATTCGAGACGATATTGCCGGTCGTTTTCGTGAAGCGAATGAATGGGTGCGAGTCGGTAGTCATATTGCAGCCGATCCATCTCAAATAATAGTTCTACTACAATCTATGCTGGTTGCGTATCGATCTACTAGCCAAGATAATATAATTAAGCGTATCGCACGATTCCATTTGACCTTTGAACACATTCACCCTTTTGTTGATGGAAATGCTCGCATCGGCCGTGTTTTGAACAACTATTTATTGATCCGCGAAGGATATGTTCCTATCAATATTAAGTTTATCGACAGAAGCCTTTACTATGACGCGTTCCAAGCTTTTGATCAAAATGCCAATACTCAGATTATGGAAGACATCGTGGGTAGTGCGCTCTCTAATAGTTATCATAAGCGCTTAGCCTATCTAGAAAGTAAACAGATTGTTTCCCTGAGTGAATATGCAAAACTGAAAAAACTATCCCACTCAAATTTACTGAATAAAGCCAAACGCCAAACAATTGAAGCATTTTGGGAGCGTGGAAAATGGCAAATTGGCCTCTGAAGCTAGCTGAACACCGAAACCTGCATCTTCATTGATTATGGGTATATACCTCTTATTTTATTGTATTAACGATAGTTTCGATGTGTACTAGGGATCGTCAATTTCTTCTTGAACTGATTAATAGAAGAGCTCGAAGAATTAATTAAAACTGCCTTTTTACACAAATTCAACATTGGAATATCGGTTGAGCTATCTGAATAACCCGTCGTCCAGAGGCTAGTTTGTTGATTCACCTTTCTCGCCATATTAATTTTGTTAGCGCCAAAACAATGATGCTGAATTAGTAGTCCTGACAAAAACAACGTTTGTTTCGAGCCAATAATTTTGACATTTTGAATTCCAATCGCTTTTACCAGTGCATGTAATAACCACTGCGGACAACCGCTAATAATCACAATCTGTTCGCCTTTCTCACGATGACATTGAAGATCCTTCAAGGCATCTTGATAAACGGTAACATCGGAGTTTTGCAAAAAATATTCAACGAATTCGTGACGTAATTTGAACAATGAATGCTTTTGTCCTACGGTCGCGATAAAACACGGAATGTTAAAACCCCATTTTTTGGTTGAGGGAATACAAACTAGCGGTATTATTATGGGTAAAGACAAAATAGCAAATAAACTACGCAGGACCGAGTTCCTAATTAGCTGTTTAGTAAATTCATAGTAGGAGTCTTTCGATATAATTGTCCCATCAAAATCGAAGACGGCTGTTGGTTTATGAGTCATATTATTCTAAAAAGTACGATTAGATTTTTCATGCTGTGATTATGATCCGATTAAATTACAGGTTGATGACAACTATCCGATTAATTTAATTTTACGCTTGTTTAGACACTATTGGGCGCTCCCCGTCGGCAATTCTTAAAATCTCACAAACCTGTAACTGATACCAATCATACCATTCCGATTTTCCTCTTTGTTGAATCGCGCTATGTGCCTTATTTGCTTTCCACTGAATAATTGCGTCTAAACTCGACCAATAGGATAGAGTTATGCCTATACCATCTTCGTCTCGAGCAGAATAAACGCCAACAAAACCTTGTTGATGCTTCACGGCTGTCATCATTTGGTCAGCAGCCTTAGCGTAACCCGGCGCATTTTTCGGTAATACAGAGATAAAGGAAACAATAAAGTTTGCACCAGTTAGATCTTGTTTGCTAGTGGTTTTCATATTACTCCTATTGACCAACTCTTTATTAATCAGACCAATCTTTGGCTCTATTTTACCGTTGGCAGAGATTTTTGTCTTTGTCTATTTACATATTGTGCTATTAAACAAAACTTAAGACCTACTTAGATCTGTTTGTTTTTATTTATTAATTCAGAGTGTTAGAGATTTTTGCGGGATCTCAAAATATTTTTATTCTTCCTACTCTCTAATCTATAAGTTATTGGCACGTTTACTGCTAATTCTATTATTCAATAAGATGATCAAGGACTAGTTAAGTGAAGATTCAGCTAGCCTTGATTAACATTAAACAAAATCAGTCATACCGATATAACCTTGAACGGAGCAACACCATGAAATTATTGACCAATTTATTTATTGCATCATTACTAATGTTTAGCCTAAGTGGCTGCATTGTTGTTGGAGGAGGAGACTGGGATGACCACGATTCCGACTGGCAAGAGAGACAAAAAGATAATAAGCGAGTTATTAGTCAGTTAGAAATTGACGATTCACGTCAGTCTATTTTAGAGCAACTTGGAGCGCCCGATTTTTCAGAAGCATTTTCTAAGAGTGGTGACGATTTTAGAATTTTGTTTTATCGCACACAGCACGAACATTCCGACGGTGATACTAGTAAAGATGAAACAACACCGTTGGTGTTCAAAAATAATCGTTTAGTGGGCTGGGGCATGGATGCTTTGGCAAATGCTAGATGATTGCATCACTAAATCTCTCCTAACCTCCCTTCGCAAAGGGAGGGACTAAATCTCCTCCCGTAACCCCGATTCGCAAAGAGGCAACTAAAACCTCCCCCTATGTGAAGGGGGGCTGAGGGGGATTTAATTTCAATAAAAATAACTCTCAATCCAATTGAGTTATTTTTATTGCTGAAGTGATACCGCTACCTTGTTGACCATCATTACTGATTGAATCACGCTGTTTACTGGATTGTTCAAAGCCACAACTCACACAGACAACATTTTTGCTAGGCGAAAATAAAACAAGAGAATCCTCATCTCCACATTTCGGACAAACAGCGCCGGCGATAAATTGTTTTTTTTCAGTTGTCATCAGTTTCTATTTCTAACTTAAGGCTTCTAATTGTTCAGTCAAATTCAACCATTCTTCTTCGATAGCTTCAAGTTTTTGACTCAGTTCATTTGCGCGCTCCATCAGCTTTGCTAGTTTGTCTTTATTATCTTCTTCATAAACATTTTGAGACGCGAGTTGCTTTTCAACATCAGATTGTTCCTGTTGTAATTGATGCATTTCCGTATCAATTTTTTTTAGTCGATTCGAAAGTGGTGCTTTTTTCTTTCTTAGTTCTGCTTCGACTCTCT
>Ga0256847_1001559_pt1 | contig 11382 bp, 9 predicted proteins | sample TeddybearmetaG_FD_189099 | JGI IMG/M metagenome (GOLD analysis project Ga0256847, IMG submission 189099) | Hydrothermal vent microbial communities from East Pacific Rise, Pacific Ocean - Teddybear | ecosystem: Environmental > Aquatic > Marine > Hydrothermal vents | place: Pacific Ocean: East... | reverse complement strand
GAATTTGACCGGCGCTCCAGCTAGGACGCAACTGTCTGATCAAAGCCGCTGCACCTGCTACGTGAGGACTTGCCATGGAAGTTCCTTGCAAAAACGCGTAGTCCACCTCGCCAATACCTGCCGCTAAAATACTGACCCCTGGGGCGGAGACTGAAGGTTTCATCACATCTGGTATTATCGAATTTGCGCCGCGAGAACCAAAGCTCGCTACGATATCGGCGGCAGCTGAGTCAACACCCACGGTTCCGCTGGTGCCATTAATCGAGCCTGCGTGACTGCTACCAGATGCTAACCAGATTTTTAATTGGTCACCATCAGCTGCAACAATTTGTATCCCTGGAAGCACATAAATATCATCAGCGAGAAAAGTCGATCCACCTTGGACATTCGCTAACACATAACCACCGGCTCCGCCTGCAGCGACGTTTTTGGCTTTTTGTATTCGTGCAATATCGCCGCGATCACAAACAACAATTTGACCGCTAAACGTATTAGCAGGAAAGGGATTTAAGCATTGTTCAGGATTGCTATCTCCGTTTGAGAAATTGCCTGCAAAAACAATCGGCGCCGTTATCGCACCGGTTAAGCTTCGTCCAGTAATCGTCGATGGCGGGCTTGAAGAACCACCGTTCATATTAGAGAGGGTTTTTGTGGGGTAGGCGCCCCGATCGTGAGTTGAAGCTGCCACCGACGTAATCCATGGCGCGATTGCGGGAGAGCCGACAGTTTCAGGATTTGGCCCATCGTTACCTGCGGAAGTAGCAACCATTATTCCTGCGGCCCTAGCGTTTCGAAAGGCAATATTGTCCGAGGAAATCCAAGGATTAAAAGGGTCGCCGCCAAATGAATAATTAATCACATCCACGCCATCTTGAATAGCTTGTTCAACAGCCATTAGGGTGGCTCCGGCAGTTGATGTGTCAATACTGGCGATACGATAAACGATAAGGCTGGCCCTCGGGGCGACGCCAGTAAGATCAAATCCATTGCCAGAACCAAGATCAAAGGTCAGGGTGTTGCCGACAGCAGTGGAGGCGACGTGTGTACCGTGTCCGTCTTCATCTTCTGGATCGGTTTCGCCTTCTGCATAGTTGTAGGCACCAATTAATTTGTTATTGCAAAAGCCTGGGTTCGATGCGCAATAACCTAAAAATATACCGCTACCCAGAGGATTGACATGATTGTAGCCGTCGCTCGGCGAATTGGCAGCAAAGGATTGATGACTGGAACGTATGCCTGTGTCAATAACACCAACAACTATGCCTTCACCTTTTGCTGAAATACCTGTCGCTATTCCATCCCAAGCAGAAGGTGCCTGTATGAGCAATGGTCCACGATCCGTGTGCTTTTTATGTTGGCTAGCAATTTGAATGGATTTTACAAAATCCAATTCTGCTATCTGGCTTGCTTCATGGGCAGTTAGCTTGAGGGCGTATCCATTCAACGCGAGCTGATAGCTAAAAACAGGTTTGATAGTTTTGTTTAACTTGTTCGAAATTTCTCGCAAACTAATTTGTTGTTGTTTTTGTAGGAAATGCTTGTAGTCGATACTGGCATCGCTGGATGTATCTAATTTATGGAAGCCTGAGGATTGATTCACCTTTTGATTAAATTTTATTGAGGTCGCTTCAAGTCCAGAAACTCCACCCTGATAGGTGGACAGGGGCGCATTTTTTAGTTGAATTATGTAAGTCTGCTGCTTGAATACATAACCTTTTTCATATTTTTTTAATTCGGCTGGGGTTGTTGGAGATTTTCCGAAGGTGCTATTCGGTATTAGTGAAACAAAAACCGTCGCAACGAGAACTACCAAATGGACTATCGATCTATACATTTTAGAACCTACTTTGCTATCTAACCTGAATTAATTTTAGCTTATTTTCGCCTGCTGTTTTGCAGACTATTGCTAAGTTATACTCATAATTGACCTAATTCGACGGATATTGTGACATTTACTGGCGGGTAAAGTTGCGAAATACCACTCTAAGACTTGTTATCACTGACTCCAAGATAGTCTCATTCCTGAAATGTTTTGTCAGGAATCTGTAAATTCTGGGGTAAATCTTGAAAGATTCCCGGTGAAACACCTCGGGAATGACGATAAGAACCGCGTATGCATCAGCCCCGCAAACGGCACCTGCATAGGATTAAATGGTTGCGTAACAGAGTACTTCTGACTATGATCTGGCTGTCCACGTTCAGTGGTTTCGCTGAGGATAGTTGATAAAAACAAAATAAAGGTATCCCATGTCATCAATTGTTATTTCTGCTACCGGTCTTTACACGCCTGAAAAAAACATTTCTAACGAGGAGTTGGTCGCGAGTTACAACCAATATGTCGATCAGTACAATCAAGAAAACGATGCCGCCATTCAAGAGGGTCAGATAGAAGCTTTGACGGGATCAAGCTCTGCATTTATTGAAAAAGCCTCTGGAATAAAAAGTCGGTTCGTGTTGGCCAAAGATAATATTTTAGATCCAACAATAATGTCGCCAGATTTTGCGCCGAGGGGAGATCATGAGATGTCGCTGATGTGTGAAATGGCAGTGGCAGCTTCTAAAAATGCGTTGGTAGAGGCGAAACTGCAGGCGCATGAGATTGATTTAGTGATAGTGGCAGCTTCTAATATGGAAAGAGCCTATCCAGCAATTGCGGTTGAATTGCAATCAGCACTCGGATGTTCCGGTTACGCTTTCGATATGAATGTTGCTTGTTCTTCAGCAACTTTTGGGATAAAAACAGCCTATGATGCACTTCAGTCAAGCACCAATAAAAAAGTTTTAATGGTTAATCCTGAGATATGCTCCGGTCATTTAAATTTTAGGAATAGAGATTGTCATTTTATTTTTGGTGACGTTTGTACCGCAGTAATATTGGAGAAAAAAGAAACTGCTGTTGAACGTAATTTGACAGAAGTATTCGAAATAAACGAATTCAAATTGATTACTCAGTATTCTAACAATATAAGAAATAATTTCGGATTTTTAAATCGAAACGCGGACAATCCTCAAGATTTACTCTTCAAACAGGAAGGTCGTAAAGTTTTTAAAGAAGTAGTGCCCATGGTAATTAAACTAATCTCAGAAACTGTGGAAAACGCCGGTAAAACACTAGCTTCGATAAAAACCTATTGGTTACATCAAGCCAATATAAATATGAATATGATGATCGCCAAAAAATTGATTGGTCAACCACCTACTGCAGAACAAGCACCCACAGTCTTGGACACCTATGCCAACACTAGTTCAGCGGGTTCAGTGATTGCATTTCACCTGCATAAGAATGAAGTAAAGCAGGGAGAGTATGGTGTTCTTTGTTCGTTTGGGGCGGGTTATTCTGCTGGAGCGGTATTACTAGAAAAAATCAGTTAAGAAAAGGGGCAGTAAGTGGGATGATTTGAGTCTATCTTGTCGGTGTGATAATTAATCCTTCCTCTAGGTACTTGCTGACGCTCACACCAAATGCTTCAGTCTCAAAAGCTTTGAAAATTACGTAAGGATTCGATTCGGCATCCGTTTGGATGAAGGATAGGTCTATCAGGCGGGTTTTACGCGGTTTCTTTTTTTCATCTAGTACCAGAAGTACTTTAGGTTTTAGTTTGTTTCCTTTACGATTTCCCGACACAACAATCCCGACTTCTCCATTTTTCATTTCAACAATGGTGCCAGCAGGATAGATTCCACGCCATTCAATAAATTTGAGTACTAATTTTTCATCGAACTTTACGTTTTTATCTTGCATCAGTACTTTGTAGGATTCCACCACTGATATCGCAGGACGATAAGGTTGATCACTGGTTAGAGATTCAAAAGTATCCATGATACTAACAAGTTGAGCGCGCCTACTAATCTGTTCTGCTTTCAATCCTCGGGGATAACCTTGTCCACCCAAACGTTCATGATGACAGACAGCAATGTCGATCACAGACGGTGGTAAATCCGTTTTTTTCTGCAAAATTTGATAGGAATATTGAGGATGCATGCAAAGCTTTTTCATTTCCTCATCGCTGAGCGTCTCTTTTTTCTCCAGCAGATCCTTGTCTATTCTAACTTTGCCTATATCGTGCAATAAAGCGCCTATCCCAATTTCTTCAATCTGTGGTTCTGTGAATCCTAGAAAGCGAGCAAAGCCGATGCTGAGGATGCTAACGTTGAGGCTGTGCTGAGCAACCTGGTCATGTTCTCCTTTGAGCATGATCATCATCATCATGGCTTCTTCATTTGAGAAAACTTCCTTCACCATATTTTTCACGGCAGATTTCACGCTGTAGGAATCAAAATCTTCTCCCAGCATAACCTTGTCGAGTACTGACTTTACTGTGGAACTACTCTTCTTGTGTGAACTGCGAGCACTTTTAGTGTGTTTTTTCAGGTCAAAATTCTTAATTTGCTTTTGGCTTAATATTTTTTCTTTGTATGTGGTGGATACCGTCGTTTTTAGTTTGAATTCCTTAAACTGAGCGTCACTCTTGAAATCTATAAATACGTGTTTACATTCGCGCTTAACCTCGTCGATATCAGACTGATCATTGAGCTCGATCCCTTGCATCAAGAAGCAACTTTCCTGCCATGGTTTATCCAGCGACGATACAAACATCCCGATTTCGAGATTTTCTACGAACACTTTGACCTTTTGCAGATGATTGAATGACATGGTTGTTAGACTGTTGATTAAATTTGTTGCCGATCCAATAATAATAGCCGTTTTTGTCGGTTAATCAAGTGTATAATTCTATACCCATATTCATTGATTATGGGTATAGACCCGTTATCAATCAAGCCTTCTAAGTACGCTTAAATTTGTCTACCGTAGAGAAAAAATGGAACCTCGAGAAAAATCATCCGCCAACCAAGAGATCACCCTTGCTATTACTGGTGCTTCAGGTGCTATTTACGGCATTAGCCTGTTAAAAAGGTTAACACAACACTATCAGAAGATTCATTTAGTGATTTCTGATGCGGGCAGAATTGTATTGGCAACCGAACTGGATCTCAAACTTCCGGAATCGCCAGCAAAAATTCAACCACTGATCAGTCAACATTGCGGTTGTGATGACTCTATAATCAAAGTCTACGCTAAGGAGAATTGGTATTCTCCAATAGCGAGTGGATCAGCTGCGCCACGGCAGATGGTGATATGCCCTGCTAGTATGGGCTGTGTTTCTGCAATAGCGACCGGTGCCAGTAATAATTTGTTAGAAAGAGCTGCTGATGTGGTGTTAAAAGAGAAAGGGCAATTAATCGTACTACCGCGGGAAATGCCGTTTTCGACTATCCATCTTCGCAATTTACTTAGTCTTGCAGAGGCCGGCGCGACCATTATGCCGACTTGCCCAGGCTACTATAATAAGCCAGAAAAGATTGAAGATTTAGTAGATTTTGTTTCAGCTCGGGTTTTAGATCATCTAGGAATTGAAAATGATGTTATGGGACGCTGGGGTTACTCAAAATGAACTCGACAGATAAAACCGTTAAAGCGCTTGAGATTACTGGACTAAGAAAAATTTATCAAAACAATGTTGAGGCATTAAAAGGTATTTCCTTTAGTGTTGAGCAAGGAGATTTCATCGCTCTGTTAGGTCCTAATGGCGCAGGTAAGTCCACCGCCATAGGTATCATTTGCTCATTGGTCAATAAGACGGAAGGAGAGGTGAAGGTCTTTGGTCATTCAATCGATACAGAACTCGAAGCTGCAAAGCGGTGTATTGGGTTGGTACCCCAAGAGTTTAATTTTTCCCAATTTGAAACCTGTCAGCAAATAGTTGTTAATCAAGCGGGTTATTACGGCGTACCAAGAGAGCAGGCACTTAAAAGGTCAGAGACCGTTTTAAAGCAACTCGATTTATGGGATAAGCGTGACTCGGCGGCAAGAACTTTATCGGGTGGCATGAAGCGGCGTTTGATGATTTCAAGAGCGTTGATGCACCAGCCAAAAATTCTAATTTTGGATGAACCAACGGCCGGGGTTGATATCGAAATTAGAAGGACTATGTGGGAGTTTCTCGAACAATTAAATGCTGATGGGACCACCATTGTTTTAACAACGCACTATTTGGAAGAAGCGGAGCAACTTTGCCGTAATATCGCGATAATAAATCGTGGTGAAATTGTTGAAAACACCAGCATGAAAGATCTCATATCGCGGCTAGATATCGAAAGTTTTATTTTAGATGTTGATCACTTACCAAAAACGTTACCAGAAATAGAGAAGGTAACTTTTCGATTCAAAGGCGAAATGAGTATCGAGTTTGATTTACCTAAAGAAAAAGCGCTCAACGATGTCTTTGAATGGTTCACCCGAAATAACATTAGAGTGCTAAGTATGAGAAATAAAGCCAATCGTTTGGAAGAGTTATTCGTTCGGTTGACAGAGAAAGAGCAAGCTAAATGATGACAAATAAAACTTACACTCAAGCAGCTTTTATCGCGCTAAAAAGTTTGGTGACGAAAGAGATTACTCGGTACTTTCGAATTTGGGTACAGACATTATTACCGCCAGCAATTACCATGAGTTTATATTTTGTAATTTTTGGTAAGCTCATCGGCGAGCGTATTGGCTTGATGGAGGGTGTTAGCTATATGGAATATATTACACCTGGGTTAATAATGATGTCTGTGATTACTAACTCGTATTCTAATGTGGCATCCTCATTTTTTAGCGCAAAATTCCAAAGAAACATTGAAGAGCTACTCGTTTCACCGATGCCTACGCTATATATATTAATAGGCTTCGTATTAGGCGGTGTTACTCGAGGTTTATTGATTGGTATTATCGTTACCTTGGTTGCAACACAATTTGTGGATCTACATATCAACAATTATTTAGTAGTATTTTTTGTTATTGTATTAACTTCAATGATGTTTGCAACAGCCGGTTTGGTGAATGCCATATTTGCAAAAAGTTTCGATGATATTTCAATAGTACCCACTTTTATTCTAACGCCTTTGACTTATTTAGGTGGCGTTTTTTATTCTATTAAGATGTTACCGGAATTTTGGCAGGGTGTCTCCATGGCTAACCCGGTACTTTATATGGTTAACGCGTTCAGACATGGTTTTCTAGGGTTTTCAGATATACCGATTGAAAATGCGATTGTGCTAATTTCGATCTTTATTGTTAGCTTATTTTCATTGGCTTATTATCTTTTAGATAAGGGTGTTGGAATACGAGCTTAAGCTCGGCGGGAACGCGCGTTTCTACACGCGTGATTCGATTCTATCCATATTTTAAATAGGACTCTCGTTGAGTTGAGCATCACTGGAGACTGAGTGCTCAAATTTAGAACGAGTTAAGTCAAGAATAATTGAGTCAGAAAGATTCATAAACAGTTCTCCATTTTTGGGTAAACAATTTATTTTTAATAGTTGTTTGTTCCATTCGAACTCAAGCTCAAAAGCATGTAAATAAGCTCTATCACTTTTCGTTCCGCCATATCTCGTATCACCAAGAATAGCTGAACCAAGCGATTTTAACGCGACTCTAATTTGATGTGTCTTACCGGTCTGTGGTCGAACAACGAACAATCGCACCCCAGTACTGATGGCGCTAGAATGAAAACGAGTCATTGCTGGATTGTTTAAAGTCCTGCTCAAAATCCAATTCCCAGAGCGTGATTTTTGCATATCTCCTTTGATCAATCCCTGCTTTTTCTTTGGCTTCTTATCGCTGATTGCCAAATAGGTTTTTACTATCTGTTTTTGTTCAAATAATAAGCCTAGCTGGGCTGCCACTTGTTTACTTTTTGCAAAAATCAGTAATCCTGAAGTAATTTTGTCTAACCGATGAACTGGCCAAAGATCAATTTGACATTGTATTTTGAGCAGAGAGACTAGCCCTTTTTCTGTGGGCTCGTCATGAAAGGATATACCCGTAGGTTTATTAATGACTAACAGTTCTTCATTTTCAAAAACTACCGAAAAAGCAGTCATTACTAAAATTTATTCATTAAATCTGAGGCTGACCGAATTAATACAGTAACGTGTACCTGTCGGACCATCGTCAAACTTATGACCGAGATGGGCTTGGCAGTTCTTACAAAGAACCTCATTGCGGATCATGCCATGGCTGATATCACGTTTCTCAACGGTTGAATGTTCCAAAGCAGCGCTGAATGCTGGCCATCCACAGGATGAATAAAACTTTTCATCCGATTGGAATAACAGATTGTCACAAACTACACAGTGATAGTTTCCGGTTTGCTCAAAATCGTGATACTCGCCAGTAAAAGGCGGTTCGGTCGCACTGTTTTGAGTGACGTCGAATGCCATTGGCGAAAGTTGATCGAGCTTTTTATCTACCTTATCACTACTCATGAGTTCACTTTCTATTAGGATTGATAAGTTCGATACTATACCTTTTAACCGAGTTTTGTGGAAATTAATGCTTTTTTTCCGATCTTAACCCCCATATTGAGTCTCAAGCCATTGTCTTAGAGGAGTGTAACGCGCATAATAATGAAAGTTACCTTCGATTCAACAGATTGGTAATTGTCTGTAACATTTTTAAGCCCAAGTCGTTTTTGTTATACAATCTAAGCGGTAGGTCAGGACAAGACAAGGAAGAATATTAACAATGTTAATCAACAAAGGAATACGGATGAACAAGGAAATGTTAGCGAGGGAATGGTCGTGGCTTTAATTCTTTTGGTGGACGATGATCCACAAATGTTACGACTGCTCAGTGAACTCATTCAATTAGACGGTCATCAAGCATTACTCGCGGAAGATGGTGAAGTCGCGCTGACTTATTTTGATCATCAAATACCAGATTTAATTATTACTGATATTTTAATGCCTAATAAAGAAGGGTTGGAATTCATATCGGAAGTACGTGAGTTGCATCCGGATTTAAAAATAATCGCCTATTCAGGTGGAGGTTCGGCAGACCCGGCGAGTTATTTGGAGTTTGCCAGTGGCATGGGAGCAGACAGGATCTTTAGTAAACCGATGCCGTTAGCCGCTCTCAGAACAGAAATCGAAGCATTGCTTGTGACATGAGAATTGATGCTATTTAACCTCAGCTCGGGATAAGAGTAGCCAGTAATCCTCAAAACAACCGGTAATTCCAAGCCTCGCGAGCCAGTATTAGAATTTTAGTGGCTATCAAGGCAAGATTACGCATTAATAGCTAGCTATTGAAAGCAATCTTAACGCGGAGAGGCGCTGAAATACTGATGCTGGATGGTTGCTCTTATCCCGAACTGAGGTTAGTTAAGAAACTATTCTCTATAGGCAATGGTAAACCAAAACTGACTTCCTTGCCCTATTTCGCTGGTGACACCAATCTCACCACCCATTAACTCTGATAACATTTTGGATACTATCAGTCTCAGTCGACCGGCAAAACTGCTATTGGTCAGTTTAGTGGTTTGTTCTAGCGAGTCGAATAGCCCTTTCTGTGCTGAGGCTGAAATTCCAATTCCGGTATCAGCGATGGTAAATCTAAGTAATTTATGACCACCTTTGGCGGTAATGTCGGCAAATAGTGTGACCTCGCCTTGTTTGGTAAATCTAATCGCATTACCGAGCAAATTTCTTATAATTTGTTTGATCCGATAGTCATCGGCGATCATAGAAGTGGGCATTTCTGAAGCGCTGCTTGCCTGAAGTGATAGGTCTTTTTCCGTGGCAAAATGAACCAGCTCTGATGACATATCGTCGACTAATTCTCTGACGCTAAAAGATCGTGCTTTTAACTTAAGCATTTGCGCGTCGAGTTTTGAAAAATCCATAATATTATTTAAATTGTTGACTAGTAATCGTGTCGATCGTTTTGCAATATTAAGTAACTGCTTAGGTTCTGCATCAAACGGATACTCTGATAGTAGTTTTAACATACTAACTACGGACTTCATTGGTGTGGTTACTTCATCACCCATACGAGAAAGAAACTCGGATTTTAGCCGAGGGGCAGATGCGACCACATCAAGCTCTTGAGTAATATTGGTTTTATCTATTTGTAATTTGTTCTCAGATTCTTGTAACTTTCTTATTTCGATCGAGAGAGATTTTTTCTGTTGTGATAATTGTTCGAGTCTAGCTCTTATCGCTTGCGAGCAATGCAGCAGATCAAGATCAATCTTAGAATCTTGCAAGTTAGACAAATGCTTTATTTGTTGGGCAATGGGCAAATCCAGATCAAGCGTTTCATTCAATTTTTTTAGCGCACTACGAATTATGTTAACTTGTAGCCAAACATAGAATAACGTTGCTAGTGTCACCAGTAGCCCAATAATCATAAAGATTAACGAAGCCGAAATAGAATCCGACTTTTTCACTAGCAGCGCCATTTTCCAGAGGTTAGCTTGAGTTTCCTCTGGCCAGGCGATGAATGTTTTAGTAAAGGATCTAAGCTCCGGTGATTGCTCGGTACTGTAATTAGTGATCTGTTGTTCTTTTAGCAAGACTACTGGCAGTCTATTGCGATAATGGAACTCCCGTAGCAGTTGCTGATTGATATGTTTTATACCGACTAGGCTACCTATAATTTGGTTTTCGATGGTTCTAATCGGTTGTAATATTACGATCGCGAGCTGCCCGTTAATCTCGTCCAAAAGTTTAACCGCATGACCGGTACGATATACTTTTTGCATCGCGGTCTGCAGCCCGATACGGCTTAGTGACTGATTGGCGCCATGTATCGAGAGCGTAGCTGATGATTTGGAATGTATGGCTAAAATATCTAGCCCAGCGATTCGATAAATCTCGCTTTGAGCATTGATCCTCTGCAACCATTCGGTTACTGGAGCGTTCTGCCAATATGAACTATTTGAGAGTTTTGCGATACCTTTACTCAATGCATTTATTTGATCAGTTAATTGTAAAGTAATTTGCTCCGCTGCCATCGACGCAGAACTTTCATCTTCATTATCAGGTTCAGGAATATTGGCAACCATCATCAAAGTTAACAAAACACCAGATAACAATATGGCTACTAGCGATTTATAAATTGGCGACATTGAGCGCTCCTAAGAGTGAAATGATGTATCGAAAGAATTTTGTCTCTGCTAATAAGAATAGCAGAAGATCAAATTTTAAAGGGGAGTGTTCAATCGGAATGTGATCTGTTCATTAAAATGGGGGTCTTATTGATGAAATTTATCTCGAGTGGTTCTCATTTGTTCGTTTAATTCGCGATGCGCAATGAGCTCGCAACCTAGATGTTCTGCTTTGGTCATAATATAGCCGGTAATAAATTCTATTTCGGTGGCTCTGTTGGCCATAATATCTTTTAACATAGAAGATTGATTGTCCGAAGTCAGGTCGCAAACAGAGATTATTTGTTCAAAAATTGATTGCCAGCTTTGTCCAGGTAAATAGCGGTCAATGAGAGGGGCAAGCTCTTGTGTGAGTTGCATAGCATGTGATCGTATATTGGGATTA
>Ga0256847_1001558_pt1 | contig 11388 bp, 14 predicted proteins | sample TeddybearmetaG_FD_189099 | JGI IMG/M metagenome (GOLD analysis project Ga0256847, IMG submission 189099) | Hydrothermal vent microbial communities from East Pacific Rise, Pacific Ocean - Teddybear | ecosystem: Environmental > Aquatic > Marine > Hydrothermal vents | place: Pacific Ocean: East... | reverse complement strand
TTTTCAAGTATCATGGGTATGTACACCGTTATACTTTTCACCCTTAACATTTATAAAGTTATTAAATATGCAAAACTGCACAATAGCATTCATTGGCAGCGGCAATATGTCGCGTAGCTTGATTGGCGGCCTAATTGCCAATGACGTAAAACCTGAACGATTGATCGCCACCGATCCAGATAGTGAACAGCGTGATTCTATTGCTAAGCAATTCGGCATTTCGACGCTAGAAAATAATAACGAAGCTGTTGCCAAAGCTGATGTCATCCTGCTCGCTGTAAAACCACAAGTCATGCATGGGGTTGTTAATAACATTGCAGACTCGATTAAGGGAACGTCTAAACTAGTTGTCTCTATTGCTGCCGGCGTAAAGCTAGCCTCAATTACAGAGTGGTTAGGAGAGTCTTCTGCTGCAATAAGAGTGATGCCTAATACCCCAGCATTAATCCAGGCAGGCGCGGCGGCTTTATATGCCAATGAACACGCTACCGAAGCACAAAAAAATACTGCTGAAGCCATGCTACGTTCCGTTGGCACAGCAATCTGGCTAGACTCAGAAGATCAAATGGATGCAGTCACCGCATTATCCGGTAGTGGCCCAGCTTATTTTTTCTACTTCATGGAAGCCATGGAAAAAGCCGCGATAGAAATGGGACTAAGCGAAGAAAATGCAAGATTACTCACTATAGAAACGGCAGTCGGCGCATCGAAGATGGCACTATTATCTTCATCGGACCCAGCAACACTACGTAAACAAGTCACTTCTCCTGGTGGCACAACAGAACAAGCTTTAAATACGTTTATAGAAGGCAAGATGGATGAGTTAGTACAAAAAGCAATGGAAGCAGCAAAGCAACGTTCCATTGAATTATCACAATCATTTGGTAAATAGATATGGGCGGAAGTTTTATACAAGCAGCTGTTTTTTTAATTGAGATTTTTTTCGGACTTTATATTCTCGCTGTTTTATTACGCTTCTTACTAGCAAGAGTACGCGCAGATTTTTACAATCCGCTATCTCAATTTATCGTTAAAGTTACCAACCCGCCGATAAAACCCTTACGTCGTTTAATCCCCGGTTATTTTGGAATCGATTGGCCATCAATCGTTTTATTATTCTTTGTACAAGGACTGGAAATAATTTTAATCTCACTCATCGCCAGCGGCCACGTGCCATCACCCCTAGGATTATTTGTACTCACTCTGGCTTATTTAATAAAAGAAGTAACATATGTATACCTATTTATTATTTTTATCCAAATCATTATCAGTTGGATAAACCCCGGTGCATATAACCCTATTACAGTAATCATGTACCAACTCAGTGAACCCATATTAAAACCTGCACGCAAATTAATTCCCTCAGCAGGCGGCTTCGATTTCTCACCAATGATAGTTATCATTGGTTTGCAATTGTTAATGATCTTGCTGGTTTCACCACTAATGAATCTAGGTGCGCAGTTAGCAAGATAGTTTTATACCGATGTCTTTTTATCAGTGGCAGAATAAAAATCTGTTATTAAAACTGCACGTACAACCTCGAGCAAAAGAAAACAGCATCACTGGTATACACGGCGATAGGTTGAAATTAAAAATTAAATCACCGCCTGTTGATGGCAAAGCTAATAAAGAAATCGTTTCTTATCTTGCTAAAGAATTTAATGTTACTAAAAGTAGTGTTGAATTAATTGGTGGGCAGTTACATCGGGATAAGAAGTTTTTGATTAAGGAACCGAAGATGTTGCCAGAATGGTTTAAAGAATTATCTGATAGTTCTTAATTTCTTTTGAGATCATGTTTCGTCTGAAAACAAGTCCACTGCTCTTTCGCACCCATGTCCCTGTACCTTTTTGTTACCTATGCCCTTGTTCGTACACACCCGAAATGTCATGGTCTACGGCTCCCTTAGTAAGTCATCAGTAATAGGCAGATACCTTTTTATTACATCTGTGTAAGCGGCTAATTTAATGCACGAAGCGGCGGAAAATTAATCCGTTTGACGCAATTAGTTATACCTCTGCTCGCGCAAACCTTGCCAGTACAATGGAGAAGGTTTGTGTAGATCACGCGCCGATAATAATAACCCGTAAAAGTGAAAACCCTGTAGTCATGATGTCTCTAGAGGATTATCAGGCCATGGAGGAAATCACTTATTTACTCCGCTCACCTGCTAATGCAAGACAAATACTTGAGTCAATCGCTGAGCTTGAGGCGGGTAATGGTATTGAAAGAAACCTTATTGAATGAAGGTAACTTTCTCTTCTATTGCATGGGATCATTATCTTTATTGGCAAAGTACCGATAAAAAATGCTTAAAAGAATAAATACATTAATTAAAGATATTAAACATTCACCTTACGAAGGAATTGGCAAGCCAGAACCACTAAAGCACGGACTTGCAAGCTATTGGTCTCGTCGTATTAATGATGAGCATCGTATCGTTTATAAATTTCAAAATGATACGATATTGATAGCTCAACTTAGGTATCATTACAGCATATAGCATCAGGATGATTGCAAGTTTGACTGCGGCAACTTTAAATTCATTACTGTAACAAATTGTTTTCGTGCGACCTGTTTCATATGACACCTCTTAGCTAGATTAAAGTGTCCACTTTATTCATCGAAGATTGGCGTCGGGTTGAGATATTTATTAGGCGTTTTATTCACTAATTAGTATTGATAATAACAACAAGACTGAAATTGGGAAAAGTATAATGCCAATTGTTAATAGGTTTCTAATCATCACAGCCTTCTCAATTGCCTGATTATCTCTCAGATTATTATATTGTTTCTTATAAAAAAACTTAAAAAGTTTCATGTTATTAGGAAGAGTATTGTTTAAAAACAAATGCGGTTCTCCTAGATCTTTCCATGCCTGAGGTTCTTCTTCTTTAAGATATTTAAAGAAAAAATGTAATTTGCCAAGATAGATAATAGTTAACAGACTAAAAGCTAAAAACAGTAAAAGAAATATAATTGCTACTAAAGATTCCATCATGATTTTCTATCTCGCATAACAGTGTGTTATATGGAATAGGTATAGCACGTTAAATATAGATTCCATATAGTATTGATAATGTGGAAACAACAAGTTGTAATTCTTCAGTCCCTTAACTCCTTATTTCCTTGATTTGAAATGATACATAGATTATCACATTGAAATTACAGGGCGAAGTTTAGATTTGTTCTCCCATGGTACTTTGCCGAAGATGAGGGTAGCCGTAGGCCAAAGCATCAGGAAAGTTTTCTTGGGTACTTATTTTTAAAAAGACTATATCTTTAAATCATATTCCGTGATCAACGGCGCATGATCCGAAAACCTTTCATCCTTATAAATCGATACCGATTTAATCTTATCCCTCAATCCTGGAGTAACAATCTGATAATCAATCCGCCACCCGACATTATTCGCCCATGCCTGTCCACGATTTGACCACCATGTATATTGATCTGCTTCTTGATTAACCACTCGAAATGAATCAACCATACCAACTTCATCAAACAATTGATCCATCCACGCGCGTTCTTCGGGTAAAAAACCAGAATTCTTTTGATTGGCTTTCCAGTTCTTAAGATCAATTTCTTTATGCGCAATATTCCAATCACCGCAAATAATATACTCGCGTCTTTGGCGACGCATTTTTTTAAGTATGGGATTGAATTGATCTAGAAATTCATATTTGAGTAGTTGCCGCTCTTCTTTTGAAGAACCTGAGGGAAGGTATAACGACACGACGCTTAGTTTGCCAAAATCTGCTTGTAGATAACGACCTTCTGTATCAGCTACTTCCCAACCTAGTTTATTCGTAATCTTATCAGGCTTTTTCTTACTATAAATAGCCGTGCCGCTATAGCCTTTTTTAACGGCATCATTAAAACAGGCGTGATATCCCTTTGGTCGAAGTATTTCTTCTATAAGTTGTTCCGTGTGTGCTTTGGTTTCTTGTATACAAATCACATCGGCTTTTTCTTTTTGTATCCAGTCAAAAAAACCTTTGCGATGTGCGGCACGGATGCCGTTGACGTTTACACTAATGACTTTCACTACTACCCCCGATTTATTTTGCACTGTATCATAACGGTTATTTACAGCACTTATATAGGAATATTAATGGAACAGTATCAAAAAGAATTTATCGAGTTTGCTATCGAAATGCAGGTGTTACGTTTTGGCGAATTCACACTAAAGTCAGGCCGAGTAAGTCCTTATTTTTTTAATAGCGGTTTATTTAATGACGGCAAAAGCCTGACAAAATTGGGGCAGTATTATGCCCAAGCAGTTAAGCATTCCGGCATGGAATTCGACATGATCTACGGCCCGGCTTACAAAGGAATTCCTCTAGCTTCAACAATGGCAATTGCCTTTCAACAAGATCACCAAACTAATTACCCATTTTGCTTTAATCGTAAAGAGGTAAAGGATCATGGCGAAGGCGGTATTACCTTCGGCGCAGATATTAATGGCCGAGTCTTGATTATTGATGATGTCATCTCAGCCGGCACATCTATTAGAGAATCAATGGAAATTATTACTTCAAAAGGTGGCTCAACAGTTGGTGCTGTTATTGCTGTTGATAGACAAGAACGCGGCTTAGGCGAGCAATCTGCCATTCAGGAAGTGGAACAACTACATAATATTAAGGTCATAAGTATTGTCAGCCTTGAACACATCATCACTTATTTGGCTGATCATGGTGAAATGCAAGCGCATCTTGATGCTATAAATGCTTATGAAAGTCAGTATGGCGCTGCTAAAACATGATTTGAGACGTGAGGCAGTCTATACTCACGCACTTGGATACAATTAAATACACAGTCAGGAGAAACGCTGTGAAAAAGCAATTATTTAGTACTTTAATTATTCTGTTATCACTAAGTGGATTAATTTTTTCAGGCTCTGTTCAAGCAAGGATGAAATGCTGGAAAAATAATGAAGGCGTCAGAGAATGTGGAGATAAAATTCCACCCGAATTTGCTCAAAAAAGTCATGAGGAACTAGGAAAAGGCGGTCTTGTAAGGGATAAAACTAAACGCGCCTTAACGGACGAAGAATTAGTTAAACAACGTCGCCTGGATAAAATTAAAGCTGCTGAAGAAAAAGAGCTCGCAAAACAGAAGAAAAAAGATGAAATACTACTTAATACTTTTAGTAATGTTGAAGATATCGAAAGAGCCAGGGATGAACGCGTCACTGCATTAGAAGCAGCTATTAGCTTGACTAAAGGTCGCAATGAAAAGATAAATAGAGAACTTGATAAACGTATCAAAAAAGCAGCATCAGCTGAAAGAGCCGGCAAAACACCTTCCGAAGCATTACTGAAAGATATTGAATCTTTAAAACGACAGCTAAAGAACAATGAGATATTTATAGAAGGAAAACATGCTGAACAAGAAATAATTAAAACTGAGCATGCTAAAGACATAGCTCACTTTAAAAAGCTTAAGGGAATAAGTGATTAAATATAAGTATTCGTACTACCTGAATAAACCTGTACGCATAGCAACCCACTGATCAGCCCAATGTTCAGTGGGTTTTTTTGTGAAAGAACTACGCACAAACTGAGATAGTTTTCCTTCTATGTGAGTCAACATTTGATTCGATGCTGCTTCCATATTACTAATCGCCCTAGGACCGCCACTTAAATTAGCTTCTCGTAATATTTGTCTAAACTGTGTATCAAGTCGTTCAAAAAATTGCATCACTCGTGTTCGTAAACGTTCATTCTCTCCCAGCAAAGCATCGCCAATTAAGATACGTGTTATTCCCGGATTCTTTTCAGAAAAACCCAACATCAATTGGATAATTTTTTCACAACGCACTGTTGCATCAGTTTCATTACTAACAATTTTATTAATTAAACCAAAAACTGATTCCTCAGCAAAATCTATTAACGCTTCAAACATTTTTGCCTTACTTGCAAAGTGTCTATATAAAGCAGCTTCCGAAACGCCAACTGCTTTGGCAAGGCTTGCTGTTGTAATACGAGCACCTGGATTTGTTTCCAGCTCGCTAGCAAGCACTTCAAGAATTTGTTGTCGTCTATTTGGTTTTTTATTTGTCGTCATTATTAAATATTCTTAATTTTTATGATTTACTATTTCGCCCATGAATTAAAGTACCAACTCCTACATCTGTCAGTATCTCCAGTAAAACAGCGTGTTCAACACGGCCATCAATAATATGAGTTGTTTTTACGCCCGCATGAACGGCATCTAATGCGGAACGTATCTTCGGCAACATACCACCATGAATAACGCCTTCTTCTATTAGCTTGTCGACTTCATCTGCAGACAAACCAGTTAAAACATTACCATTAGCATCAAGCAATCCTGCCGTATTTGTTAACATTACCAATTTCTCTGCACCTAATACTTCTGCAATTTTCCCGGCTACCAGATCGGCATTAATATTATAGGATTGGCCTGCTTCATCAACTCCCACAGGCGCAATAACAGGAATAAAATCACCCTGCATCAACAGATCAACAACGGCAGTATCAATGCTATCAACTTCACCAACATGTCCTATATCAATTATTTCTGGTGCCTCGAGTTCGGGACCACTTCGTTTTATTTCCAGTTTTCTGGCTCGAATTAAACCACCATCCTTGCCACTTAAACCTACGGCATTGCCACCATGTTGATTGATAAGATTTACAATCTCTTTATTTACCAAGCCACCTAAAACCATTTCCACTATATCCATGGTTTCGCTATCGGTTACACGCATGCCCTCAATAAATTCAGACTTTTTACCCAACTTTTCCAACTGAGCGCCAATCTGCGGACCACCACCATGCACCAACACAGGGTTCATACCTACCAGTTTCATCAACACAACATCTCGCGCAAAGCCAGATTTAAGCTTGTCATCAGACATAGCATTGCCACCATATTTTATAACAATAGTCTTGCCTCTAAACTTCCGTATATAAGGTAAAGCTTCTGTTAATACTTCGGCAATATAAGCTGGGGTTTTATCTGAATCTGACATCGTTGTTTCGTTAAAATAATGAATTTGGCTCTGTTGAAGTTACTTAAAGATATTTACAAAAATGATAACCATTTTTTTAAAATGGCATTTTAACATCCGGTAGAACGAGTTGAATTGCCCCTCGAAATTCAGACTTGATGCGTTCAAGCACTGCTTCGCTTTCTCCTTCAAACCTCAAAATAATATAAGGCGAAGTATTTGAAGGCCTGGCTAATCCCCAGCCATCACTATATTCAATTCGTAAACCATCAATATCAATAATTTCTGCATTTGTAACCGCTATTTTTTTTGTTAATTCTTCCATAAAGCCGGCATGCATTTCTTCATCTACAGGCAAACGCAATTCAGGAGTTGAAAACCCCTCCGGGAGTTCAGCAAACAACTCTGTTGGAGTTACCTCACTATTGCCAAATATTTCAACAAAACGTGCCGAGGTATATAAAGCATCATCAAAACCATACCAACGTTCTTTAAAAAAGATATGACCACTCATCTCGCCCGCTAGTGGCGAATCAACTTCTCTCATTTTATTTTTAATAAATGAATGGCCTGTTTTCCACATTAATGGTTCGCCACCATTAGTTTCTATTATTGATTTTAAATAACGACTACATTTAACATCAAAAATAATTTTTCCGCCTGGATTACGAGAGAGCACGTCTTTAGCCAATAACATTAATTGGCGATCTGGCCAGATAATATTACCTTCTGCATCCACCACGCCTAGACGATCACCATCACCATCAAAAGCAAAACCGATATCCGCACCTTCTGCTTTGACTCTTTCAATTAGTTCTTGCAGGTTTTCAGGTTGGCTCGGATCAGGATGATGATTAGGAAAAGTACCATCAATATCACAATACATTTCAATAACATCATGACCGATAGCATTGAGTAGTTGCGGCGCTAATGTGCCAGCTACACCATTGCCACAATCAACAACGATCTTTAATGACGAACCCAGAGCAACAGGAATATCTTCTGAAATTCGTCGAACATAATCAGCTGAAATATCAGTATGACGAAGATCGCCTTGTCCGCTGGTGTGTTCGCCCGCTGCTGCACGACTTTGAATTTCCTTAATCTCATCGCCACTTAGCGTTTTGCCCGCCAACATAATTTTAAGGCCATTATATTCAGCCGCATTATGACTGCCCGTAAGCATAACGCCGCTACCCGTTTCCAGATGGTATGTTGCAAAATACAATACTGGCGTTGGCACAACACCTATATCAATTACATCGCGACCAGTACTACGCAAACCTTTTATCAACGAGTCACCTAGCATCGGGCTGGAAACTCGACCATCGCGAGCAACCACAAGAGCTTGCTGGCCTTGCTCATGAGCCATAGAACCAATGGCGCGACCAATTTCATAAACGGCTTCTTCCGTTAAAGTATCATCTGCAATACCGCGGATATCGTAAGCACGAAAAATAACTGGAGCAATTTGTAATCGCTTGTCTTCTTTATTTGCTTCGCCCTGGTTTATTTCATCTGCAAGAAGTTCTACCGTATCTGCTTCTGGATCAAAAAGAGGTGTTGCCATCATAGTCGCATCATCACTACTTAGTCCTTGCGAAACTGGCTTTAAGTTGGCAGTAATACGATCGCCTTTTGGTAATTGCGGGATCATATGTTCAACACCAGGGTGTGCGCCTTCGGCAATAGCACGTACAGCACCTTGATAAGTTACTAAATCATCATCTGAATCACTTGCAGAAGATGAGCCGGCAGAAGCGAAGCCTCTTTTTTGCATAACAAAATAAACACCGCCGCCAATAAGTAACAATAAGACAATGATCGGTATGATTGGGAGACCAGAAGAAGTTTCTTCATTTGCAGCAACCCTCTTTGCACCCGCAGACCAATAAGCAATCGTCCAATGCGTATCATTAACACTAACCGTCGTCGCTTCACCATGCCTTAACGTAGCGTCGCCTATTTTTGTTAACACTAATGTCTTGCCTGAGGCACGTTGCATCAATTCCGCGTAACCGCCTTCGATAGTTAAATCTTTCGCAAGCTCATCAAAATAATTAATGCTTATACTCAAATGCAAAAGACCAATTAGTTCAAAGGCGCTGTTAGTAACTCGTTCGACCATAACGATATGCTGATTTGGTGTTCCGAACATATGAACTTCTGTATTTATCTGGCTTCTTGTCTCTGCTTTCTTAAGCATATCGATAGAAGCGTAGCTAAGCGGCGGCACAGAAACATTATCCAGTTCATATGAACCTGGTTTTATATAACGTAATTTTAAAGCTTGCTCGAATCTTGACTGCTTTTCTTCTGCTGCCGCAATCAACGCTGTATCTTCAGCGCCATTTGCAAATAAAGAAATAGTTTGTTGGTCTCTAGCAAGGACGGAAAGGCTGTCTTTTATTAAACCCAGATTTTTTTGTACTTGAGTTGCTGTATCGCGCGCCTTTGCCTCTATCGCTTCACGCTTAGTTTTTTCTGCATCAGCAGAAATTTTTGAATACAACATCCAGCCGCCACCGACAACGACAAAAAAGACAATAACACTTACCGATATAACAACTGCCTGTCTGATAGCTCGTCGGCTAAATCGCCTATTAGTAACTGGCCCATCAACCATTAACTTTCTCCACTGTCTCTGTACTTGAGTCATGAGACACACCAGTATGACCGAAGCCACCTGCTCCCCTCATTGTCTCAGTAAATGAATCGACAAATTCGAAGTTCGCTTGTACAACAGGAACTATCACCATTTGTGCAATTCTGTCTCCCGGATTTATCGTAAATAACGACTCACTTCTATTCCAACAAGAAACAAATATTTCGCCTTGATAATCCGAGTCAATTAATCCGGTTAAATTTCCTAAAACGATACCATGTTTATGTCCTAAACCTGAACGCGGCAACAACATAGCTGCGTATGCATTATCAGCAATATGAATAGCAAAGCCCGCGGGTATTAATATAGTTTCATTAGGTTTTATATTAAGAACATCATTAATACATGCGCAGAGATCCAGGCCAGCAGAGCCTTCTGTTGCATAATTTGGCAAAGGAAATTCATTTCCCAAACGCTCATCAATGAGTTTTATTCGTATTTTTTCCATTATATTGATCAGCAATAAGATTTATCAGATTTCTCGCCAATCTGTTTTTTGGCGCTTGTTGTAATTGTTTTTGTCCTGTTTTCCAGAATACCGTCAATGCATTTGTATCAACATCAAATCCCGCATTATCCCCCACCAGATTAGCTGCAATCATATCCAGTTTTTTAGAACGTAATTTTAATTGTGCATTTGACTCAAGATTTTCCGTCTCCGCAGCAAAGCCAACCGAAAAGGGCGCGCTTTGTAGTGCAGCAACTTCTGACAGAATATCAGGATTTTTCTTTAACTTTAACTCAAATGAGTCACTGGATTTTTTTATTTTTTGTTGTGATATTGTTTCCAGGCTGTAATCCGCTACCGCTGCGGCAGAAATAAAAATATCCGTATCACTAATCTTTTGCATTACTGCACTATGCATCTCCCCGGCAGAACTTACATTTGTTACTTTTACTCTTTCCGGTTCCGGCAAATTAACTGGCCCAGAAATAAGTGAAACATCTGCTCCCGCCTCAAGTGCTGCCATAGCTACGGCATAACCCATTTTTCCAGAACTACGATTACTAATATATCGTACCGGATCAATCGCTTCACGAGTGGGACCTGCAGTAACCAGAATTCGAGAGCCTGTAAGAATATTTGTCTCAAATGATTTTGCTGTTAATAAGGCAAGTTCTTCTGCTTCGAGCATACGGCCAGGACCATTTTCACCACAAGCCTGATCGCCCTCTACTGGACCAAGAATAGCGACATCTCTGGTTTTCAATTTTTCCAGATTCTCTTGTGTCGCTGCGTTCAACCACATTTGCTGATTCATCGCTGGGGCAACTAATATTGGGACATCTGCAGCCAGACATAAAGTGCTTAATAAATCGTCAGCATAGCCATTTGCGACTCTGGCGATAAAATTTGCACTGGCAGGTGCAATCAGGATTACGTCTGCCCATCGAGCTAATTCGATATGCCCCATTGCTGACTCTGTTTTCAAATCCAGCAATTCTGTATGCACGACTTTTCCTGATAAGGCCTGAAAGGTTAATGGCGTAACAAACTCTGTGGCTCCGCGCGTCATAACGACTTGCACATCAGCACCATTCTTTTGCAACAAACGCAGCAAAACGGCAGTTTTATAAGCCGCTATGCCTCCTGTCACCCCTAATAGAATTCGTTTTCCGGTTAATCGATACATATATTTTTGATTTTACCTTATTATTGTTGCCAGTGATGTACATAATTATGGATTAAGCATGTACTCACATACATTTAAAAGTAATAGTGAAGCCTTTGTATGAGCAGGGCTTT
>Ga0256847_1001557_pt1 | contig 11395 bp, 7 predicted proteins | sample TeddybearmetaG_FD_189099 | JGI IMG/M metagenome (GOLD analysis project Ga0256847, IMG submission 189099) | Hydrothermal vent microbial communities from East Pacific Rise, Pacific Ocean - Teddybear | ecosystem: Environmental > Aquatic > Marine > Hydrothermal vents | place: Pacific Ocean: East... | reverse complement strand
GCTAATTGTGGGAGCGTTGCGTTCACTAATTTGTAGAACACAACCTTGATGTTTGTCGGTATTAACCAGTTGACTCAGTTGATCTCGGCTTACATGTTTTATAGAAAGTTTTTTTTGAACGGCCAGGCTAATGACCTGTTGTAAACGGTTGTTATTATTTTTTAGGCAATGCAGTGACTCGCAATTCTCAATCGAAATCTGCAACATTTTTTTTACCGCATGCAGTCCATAAATGTAAGACATGGACATCTAGTTATCTGAGATTTGTTTTACTTTTTTAGTTCTAGATTTACGACGTTTCTGGGTGGCCTTTTGAGGTTTAATATTGCCCGTTGTTGTAGATGCATTTTTACTTTTCGTGTTTTTTACTTTGGTCTTTTTACGCCGTTTTTTCTTTTTGTCGAAGGCCTCGTCTTCTTTTGTTGCAGTTTTAGAGCGACCAAACACCTTGCCAATCATCTTTTTACCGGACTGCAAAAAAGATCGTTTTTCCTGTTCCACTAGGTCAAAATCAATCTTGCGATCCTCCATGTCGACTCGCACAACTCTTACTTTGAATTTATCTCCTAACTGGAAAACACGACCTGAACGCTCACCAACCATGCGATGTTTTGCCGCATCAAACTGGTAATAATCACGCTTCAACGCAGTTACATGGACAAGACCTTCAATCATTAAATCATCCAGCTGGACAAACAGGCCAAAGCTTGTCACGGCAGTGACCAAACCACAAAACTCATCACCGACATGCTTTTGCAGAAATTCACATTTGAGAAAGTCGGCGGCATCGCGAGTTGCCAGATCTGCCCGCCTTTCGTACTGGGAGCAAGTTTCGCCTAATGCGGTAACATCAGCTAGCGTATAGGAAAAATCTTGCTTCGTGCCGCCGCGCAAAATATGGCGAATACCGCGATGGATCATCAAATCCGGATAGCGACGAATGGGTGAAGTAAAATGCGCATAGTCTTGCAGCGCCAGACCGAAATGCCCCATTTTAGTGTCCGGGCTATAGTTTGCCTGCATCATCGAACGCAAAATCACCGTTTGTAACATCTGAAATTCAGGTAGTGGTTTAATCTCGCGAATGACCCGGTCATACTCGGCAGGCGTTGGTTTTTCGCCCTTCATGTGAATGCCATAACTGGCGAGAAATTCGTACAGATTATTCAGTTTGTCAGGGTTGGCCCCTTCATGGCAACGATAAAGATTGGGAATTTTATGTTTCTTGAGGAACCTGGCTGCACAGATGTTAGCGGCAATCATGCACTCCTCAATCATCTTGTGTGCATCGTTTCTGACTAGCGGTTTTATCGCTTCAATCTTTCGATTTTCGTTATATACAAAGCTAACTTCTTTGGTATCAAATTCGATGGCATGACGTTTTTGACGCGCCTTGTTCAATGCATGATAAACGGCTTTCAGAGGTTTTAATGATTCCAGAACTGCATTCAGATCAACATCCCGGGTATTTTTACCTTCAAACAAAACCGCCGCGACATCATCATAAATCAACCTGGCGTGTGAATGAATAACCGTTTCATGAAAGCGATACGACTCTATTGCACCACTCGCAGTAATGTCCATTTCACAAACCAGGCACAGACGATCAACTTTAGGGTTAAGCGAACACAACCCATTGGACAAGACCTCTGGCAACATGGGAATGACTTCACCCGGAAAATACACTGAAGTTCCTCGCTGTATTGCTTCCTGATCGAGTGCACTGCCCTTGCTTACATAGTGAGAAACATCAGCAATTGCGACATACAATCGGAATGAATCTCCTGCTGGTTCGCAATATAATGCATCATCAAAGTCACGAGCATCAGATCCGTCAATCGTCACAAACGGCAACTTACGTAAATCCAGTTTGCCTTTTTTATCAGTCTCTTCTACTTGTGTACTGAACTTACCGGTTTCAGCCAGTACAGCATCATTCCATTGATATGGGATGTTATGTGAGTTGATTGCAATCGTGACTTCCATACCCGGTGCATTATCAGCACCCAGTACTGTTTCAATTAAACCAACAGCCGGTGAATGACGAGACGGGTAATCGGTAATAGTCACTAGCACAATATCACCAGGCTCAGCGCTATGACCGACATCAGGATTCAGCAAGATATCTTCTGTTAAACGCTTATCATCAGGCACCACCAGATCAATGCCATGTTCTTTGTGGTAGCGACCGATTATGCTCTTATGGGCGCGCTCCAGCACTGATACGACAGCGCCTTCTTTACGATCTCGGGTTTTATCAATCTGTGTGATTTTAACCGCAGCACGATCTCCATCCAGCAGCGTCCTCATTTGACGAGCGGGCAGAAAGATATCCTTACCACCACTGTCCGGCGTTAGAAATCCGAAACCATCAGGGTGCGCCTGCACCTTGCCGGTCACCAAATCCATATGATCAAAACTGAGAAACCCGCCGCGGCGATTACGGAAGATTTGCCCATCACGAACCATCGCCATTAATCGACGGCGGACTGCTTCAATTTGCTCAGGATTACTGTAATTTAGCTCGGCGACCAGTTCTTCATGAGTCACTGGTTTGGCTTGCTGTTGAATTAAATCCAGCAGGTATTCGCGGCTAGCAACCGGATTATCATAATTGGTAGATTCGCGTTTGGCGTGGGGGTCCCTGGACGGGTCTAAAAACTTTTTTGGCATGGCATATTCAACTTAAGGCCGCGAGTATATAGAAAGCGGCGCACCGGCACTAGTACTCCTTTTATGATATGTCTAGGAATGCAGCGAATTCTAAATTGACATAATAATAATCTGCTGTATATTTCGCGTCCTCACCTTGCCCAGGTGGCGGAATTGGTAGACGCGCTAGCTTCAGGTGCTAGTGATCGAAAGGTCGTGGAGGTTCAAGTCCTCTCCTGGGCACCAATCGTCTACTTCTTATCACTTAATATCATTAACTAGTTTCTCGTTCCCACGCTCCTGCGTGGGAATGCATATCTAACTCAACCAACCCACGGTCGGGGTTACCACGCTGGAGCGTGGGAACCAGTGCAAACAAAGAACATGACAATCCTTACTAACATGGCGCATCCTCTCTGGGAGTCGAAGAATAGCAGTCAAAAGTTATGTATCACTTGAGAAACATAAATACATGTTGTGTATCACTTTGTCTTGATCAAGATATATAAAGAGAACTAATATAGCCTCCAGGTATAACAACAATAGTATTTTCGTGCGACCCTATACACCGGAAAATTTTAGGAAGAACCCCACAGTATTGCTAATAGACCGAGAAGCATATACTCAAATCTTAAATTAATGCCTGGGTTCATTGTGTCAATTTTATTTCTATTGAATTAATTAACCTGCTGCAAATAGTCTTCTTTATTCTCCAGGTTAGGCAAGCCTCAACCTTTATTGCAATCATGTCTGGATGAATTCAGCATGAGGTCTTGAGGCAATTCGCAGAAAGATGCGTTCTTCGCGTAATAAAAATTTTTCTCGTTTCGCGAATTCATAATTTGACTTTCCCAGGGGATCATTTAATAAGCGCTCGCGGTAGACCTCATATTCTGCAAGGCTCCCAACATTATAGATTCCGTATGCAGTAGTACTTGAGCCTTCATGAGGGGAGTAGTAGCCAACCAAATCAGCACCGCACCTGGGGATAACCTGACCCCAGGTGCGGGCGTACTCCTCAAATTCTTGCTTTTTGTTTGGGTCTATTTCATAACGGATAAAACAGGTAGTAGTCATAATGATTATAATTTCAGCTTCAAAGTTTAATCAATATAACATCTTGTATAAACAATATGGTTCGACTAAGATCGAACTATGAAAGAAGGTCCGAACATTGTAAATATTGCGGCTTTGGTGGGCGATCATGCTCGTTCTTCCATGCTTACAGCACTGATGACTGGAGAGGCTCTGACCGCAACCGAGTTGGCAACTGAAGCTAATATCACAAAACAAACCGCCAGCTCACACCTTGCCAAGATGACAGATGCGGGTCTGTTAACTGTAGCTAGCCAAGGGCGTCATCGCTATTTTCGGTTAGCTGCACCAGATGTTGCACAGCTGCTCGAAAATTTAATGGGGATAGCTCAACGCACTGGCGCAACTCGATTTAGACCGGGACCACGTGATCCAGAACTCCGAAAAGCAAGAGTATGTTATGACCATCTAGCTGGGGATCTTGGAGTAGGGATTTACGATGCATTTCAAAAACGAAATTTTATACAATCAATTTCAATAAACGGTGATGTGCAGACAACTATTGAACTCACGAAAAAAGGACGACAGTTTTGTACAGAGCTCGATATTGATTATGAAAGTACTGCTAAGTCAAGACGCCCTGCTTGTCGTTCCTGCCTGGACTGGAGTGTACGCCGATTCCATCTAGCTGGAACACTTGGTGTTGGAATCCTGAATTACTGCTATCAGCATAATTTCGCCCAGAGAGTGGAAGGAACGCGTATTGTAAAATTCTCTGCTAAAGGCGAAAAAATGTTCCATCAAGTTTTTCAAATCGTGACATAGCTGATTTTAAAATGGTATTTCTACAATTTGTATCTTAATTCAGTAATTCTTAATATTTCATAATAAAAATAAACCTATACGCTAAAATTCTTAGTTGTAATCTTGATACTTTGACCATCCTGACGGCATAATGCAGAAATAATAATCACCTACCAAATACAGGAATACAGTTATGTCTTTGTTGAAACAAAAAGCTTTTATCAATGGCGAATGGTGTAGTGCCGATAGTGCTAAGGAATACCCCATAATCAATCCAGCAACCGGCGAAACAATTGCCAATGTCCCTGATATGGGTAACGCCGAAACCAGTCGAGCCATCGACGCTGCTAATGCAGCCTGGCCTGCCTGGAGAACTTTAACGGCAAAACAACGCGCTCAAATTCTCAACCGCTGGAACGACCTGATTTTGCAAAATAGCGATGAAATCGCCCGCATCATGGTTCAGGAATGCGGTAAACCATTAGCCGAAGCAAAAGGTGAAGTCGCTTATGGCGCTTCTTTTATCGAGTGGTTTGCGGAAGAAAGCAAACGGGTTTATGGCGAAACCATCCCTACTCCGATACCAGGTCGTCGATTGTTGGTGATCAAGCAACCTATTGGTGTTGCCGCAGCAATTACACCCTGGAATTTTCCACTAGCAATGATTACGCGTAAGTGCGCCCCGGCATTAGCTGCCGGTTGCCCTATCGTCATCAAACCTGCAGGCGCCACACCACTGACTGCCCTGGCCCTGGCTGAACTTGGGCATCAGGCTGGTTTACCGGCTGGCACTTTTAATATCATCACCGCAGCATCTGGAACCGAAGTCGGCAAAGAACTGTGCGCGAATCCGATTATTCGAAAGTTGAGCTTCACAGGTTCTACCCAGGTGGGCAAAATTCTGATGAAACAGTGTTCGGACACCTTGAAGAAGTTGTCACTGGAACTGGGTGGTAATGCACCGTTTATTGTTTTTGACGATGCTGATGTCGATGCTGCAGTTGAAGGTGCAATGGCATCTAAATACCGTAATTCCGGGCAAACTTGTGTTTGCGCTAACCGGATACTAGTCCAGGATGCGGTTTACGATGAATTTGCTGAAAAGCTCACCGAAGCAGTAGGAAACCTGAATGTCGGCAACGGTCTGGATGAAGGTGTTACTCAGGGTCCACTGATTAATGAAGCCAGTTCAAAAAAGGCCAGCGAGCACATAGCGGACGCCCTGGCCAAAGGCGCTACCCTGGTTACTGGCGGCCATAAACATGAACTTGGTGGTTCGTTCTTTGAACCGACTATTTTGACTAATGTCACCCGCGACATGATCGTATCCAGAGAAGAAACCTTCGGTCCGGTAGCACCCCTGTTTCGCTTTCAGACTGAAGAGGAAGCCATTGAGATGGCCAATGACACTGAATTCGGTCTCGCCTCCTATTTTTATTCCCGCGATATTGGTCGCATCTGGCGCGTAAGCGAAGCACTGGAATACGGCATGGTTGGAATCAATGAAGGTATTATATCAACCGAGGTTGCTCCGTTTGGTGGTGTAAAGGAATCTGGTTTGGGACGAGAGGGTTCACATCACGGCATTGACGAATATCTGGAAATCAAATACCTCTGTATGGGTGGTCTATGATTAACTGTTGCCCGAAATCTAATTTCTGGCATCATGACTTTAATATTTCTCTTGACGACTCTTGCTTATGAATTTCCTATCTGCTTTTATTCTCGCCTTAAGCTTAAGCGCTTGCGCTACCGATGTTAAACCGATGAACGCCTACGAAAAAAAACTGCAATGGCTAAATGCTGCAGATGCTCAAACTGATGCAAAACAGGCAATTAAAAAGGGAGACTACCGCTTAATGGGTCTGGCTCAACGCGGTATAGTTGTACCTTCGGTTGAAGCGGCAAAAAGTGAGATGTACCAAAAGAAGTGCGGCGTCAATGTTATGGACGGCGTGACTGATTTCATCACCAGCGATGAACATGGCCGATTGATGAGAAAAGCACGAAGTTATGCGAAAACCTACAACGCAATCATCAAGTCCTATTGCGAACCATAGCAGGCCAGAGCAAACTGCTCATCAGGAGTAGCCACCAGAGTTGAACTGAGCCACTGCTTCCGCTGTCGCCGCCGCTGGCAGAAAATGATGTAATTATTGTATAGGAAATACCTGTATTTGGTTCAAATCGACTGACCTGAATGAAGTAGGTGCCCGCTTCTAACTCTATTGATATCTTGAAGTTAACAATATTTGGAAAATCTTCATCATCATTTGATGTCACAAGCGTACCGTTACTATCGAATAATGTTCCAACGGTATCAACTAAACCGGTTGTGCTGATGGTCAGAGTACCTTTTTGTGTGAGCACTACTTTGAAAAAATCTACATCCCCTATCGTTTCTATTTGACCCGCAATACTATCGTCTTTACCAATGTCAGTGGCAGTGCTGATGTTATTTCCATGATCATCCTGGCCTACTACAGGAGCACCATCACAGGCTGAAGCTGTCTTAGCAGACAATACCAGACCATTGGTATTGAAAAATACTGTGTTACCAGTGGTAGCAAAATTACCTGTTCCAGTAATTGACTGATCGGCATCGGAGATGTCATAGAAAATATTATTGCTACATTTAACCCGTATGCGCGCCACAGCGGCGGATTGATTCGGTAACGCGAGAACCTCAGAACCATCATTTAAAGTACCAGTTACCAACGATGTTACCGCATACTCAGTGTGAGCTGCCGAAGAAAATGTTAGCAAATCAATATCGACAGTGCTGCAATTAACTGGTGCGCTAGTCGTATCGGCAATATCCCAGGTGACGTTCAAACCACCCGCCGCTGAAAAGTTTCCTGGACTATTATGAGACGTGACTTCAAATGGGCCTGAATCTATATCCACTGTAATTTTAACATTTTCAGTCGTCATGCCACTGACGCCATCGCGAACCGTAAAACGAAAATCCAGATCACGTGCTGTACAGGCATAGGCCTCAGATTTATCGATTTGATTATCGAGTTGGGTACCGAGTGCTGGCAGGTCACGATCTCCAGTATCCTGGGGTAGATAACTGCGAAACAGAGCATTGTTAGCAAGATCATCACCTAGAGAAATAGAAGTGGTTGCCGTACCACTATTGATTTGGTCCCACTGATAAGTCAACGTCTGTCCGGCATCATCATCTGTTGCTGAACCAGACAATTTGAAAGGTGTCCCCTTGGGAATTGTAAAGTTAGCACCCGCATTGACCACAGGTTCATTGGGGTTTGAAATCGCCAGGTTTGTACCACAACTTGAACCACCACCAGTTGTGGTAAAGGTATCGATTACTTCAATCGATTTAGCGTGAAAGGTAGCATCGCTGTTGGATTGAATATTTTCAGTCCCACAGATTCCGGCATACGCAAGGATTGTAGAACCACTGCCTGGTTCGTAGGCATTTCCAGCAACCCGGTTACCACCAGAACAACTGCCTGTCTGACCATTGAAGGTATGACTGGCTTTAAATTGATGGCCTATTTCGTGGGCGACAAAATCTATCCAGAAGGCATCTCCAGTAGGTGAGGAAGAACCCGTTACACCATTTGCCTTTTTTGATCCGCAAACCACACCCAGACCAGCCAGTCCACCACTATCAGTGCTAACCACATGTCCTATATCATAATTTGCAAAACCAATTGCGGCATCGATAATCCCCTGGACCTCGTCGATTAGTACTCCTGGTATGCCGTTTGTGAAATTATCAGCACCGACAAAAATAATGTCATCATTATTTGCAACCAGAACTAAACGTATGCCTAGATCACGCTCATATATGGCATTGACTCGATTCACCAGGACAATCAATTCATCGTGCGCTGAAGTTAAATCGCCCCCCACCGCGGCTACGTATTCAATAGTAGTCGCCATCGCCAGACGATACACGCGTAAATTGCCATCCGCACGGTTAAGGTTTTTTTCAGCAGAAAAATTTGGCGATTTTGAAACCGACTCGCTTTCGACGCTACAGGAAAAAGGTTCCGATTTGTAAGAGGCCGTGCGACTGTAACTCCTGTATCCATCTCCTGCCCCAGCCTGTTCAGGATCGATAAAAAACCGTCCACTAGCGCTTATGATTACGGCATGAAATCCCTTAGATCCAATATCAGCACGACCCGATGCTGTCGGATCATCGATACCCTGTAGTTTGTAGGATTTATTATCGGGAAATTTAGCAGCCAGACCCGGCTCCACAATTGGAGATTCTACGATGCTAAAGGATTGCATATCACCATTGGGTAGTGGCAGCTCAATGGTTTCGGACCAGCCCGAATTTTCCATCGGTGCTGTGAGTAGTTTGGATCGTAAAACTGAATTAGTGCTGCTTAGATGTCGTTCGAGCAATGCGTTCGACTTTTTAGCAACATTTAAGGATGAATTTACTTCGACATCTTGCCACAAATTATTGGCCAGCAAACTCTGAGGCAACACCAGAATCACAAAAAAGGTGATAGTTCGAAATATATTTTCCATAAGCTTTTCTTTTGTTATTTAACTATTTAAATATTGTTAACCAATTTTCTAAAAATTCCAGTAATAAATTTTTCTTACTCCGTTAAATCAGCGCAATCGCCCGCCCGTAAATTAAACCTCAAACGGATGGCGTAACACGATTGTTTCCTTACGGTCTGGACCGGTGGAAATAATATCTATCGGAATACCCGCCAATTGCTCAATTTTTTTCAGGTAATTGATGGCTGCTTCAGGTAGATCATCATAAGATTGTAGTCCAACTGTGGAATCCTGCCAGCCCGGCATTTCTATATAAACTGGATCACATAACTCCATCAAGTCTGCACCGACAGGCGGAGATGTGAGCTGACGACCATCCAGTTTATAGGATGTTGCAATGCGCAGGGTGTCCAAACCATCCAGCACATCGAGTTTGGTGATGCAGATTCCTGTCACCGAATTTATTTTTAGCGAACGCTTGAGTGACACCATATCCAACCAGCCGCAGCGACGCTGCCTACCGGTGGTGGCACCAAACTCATGACCTTTGGTGCCGAGAAATTTGCCAATCTCATCGCCCTGTTCGGTTTCCATGTCGTATACCGGTTCTGTTGGGAAGGGACCGGCTCCAACACGGGTAGTGTAGGCTTTGACGATGCCAAGAATATAATCCAGATCGGCGGGCCCAACACCAGAACCTGCCGCAGCACCACCTGCAGTGGTAGTTGATGAGGTAACATAAGGATAGGTGCCATGATCTATATCCAGTAGCGAACCCTGGGCTCCTTCGAACATTACTTTGTCACCGTCTTCACCCATTTGATGCAGGATGGCAGGAATATCAGCAACCATATCTTTTAGTTGCTCGGCCTGAGCCAATGCTTCATCGAGAACGCCCTGATAAGCTACTATCGGTTGTTTAAAATAATTTCTCAAAGAAAAATTATGATATTCCATGACTTCTTTTAATCGTTTGGCGAATAGATCGGCATTGAGCAACTCACCAAGACGAATGCCCCGGCGGGCAATTTTATCTTCATAACAGGGGCCTATACCGCGACCGGTGGTGCCCAGGGCTTTTTTACCCCGTGCAACCTCGCGCGCATTATCCAGCGCTATATGATAAGGCAGAATTAAAGGACAGGCTGCGCTGATACGGAGACGATCTCTGGCTGGTATTCCACTATCTTCCAGATGTTTCAGCTCTTCGAGTAGTGCTGTCGGGGATAGCACAACCCCGTTGCCGATCAGGCACAGAACATCTTGACGCAAGACACCGGACGGAATCAGGTGCAATACTGATTTCTTGCCATCGATAACCAGGGTGTGTCCGGCATTGTGTCCGCCCTGAAAACGAACCACGGCTTTAGCGCGGTCCGTCAGCAGATCAACAATTTTACCCTTACCTTCATCACCCCATTGAGTGCCAATTACTACTACATTTTTTGCCATATTAAATCTCGATTACCTGCCAGCTTTCGCCTTGCTGAATGAGTTGACGGTCACACTGTTGTTCTGAGGCCGATAAATTACCGGCTGAAAGATCAATGATGACGCGTTGATTGTCTTTGCGTAATTTTCTGATTGTTCGTCTCAGCGCCGCACTATCGATATCCGGTGCAAGAATCGCGCTGCTTTTTTCAGCTTCCCTTGTCGATAAACGATTGAGAGCGTGTAAATCGGTACTAAAACCAGTTGCCGGTCTCGCCTCGCCAAAAGCAGCACCAACATCATCATATCGTCCACCACGAGCAATTTCTTTACCTTGCCCTGCCTGAAAAGCAGCGAATACAAGCCCGGTGTGATACTCGTAACCGCGTAGCTCGGATAGATCACAATGGATCAGGGTGTCCGGGAACTCTACCTGTACAGCCAATGCTACCGTTTCAATATGATCCAGAGCCTGCAATAATTCTGTCGAACATATTGAAAAAACCTGCCTGGCCTGTTTGACAATTGATACATCACCATTGAGTAGCGCCAGCTGACAAACATGCTCGCGTAATTGGTTTTTAATTTTCAGCTTTTCTAAAAAACCATTGAGCTCTGGCATCGACTTTCTTTGCAACATGTTGAACAGCTGACTTTCTGTATCTTCTCCGAGCTCCGATTCCTGGATCAGGTTACGGAAAATACCAACATGACCGAGATCAATTGAAACATTATCCAGCCCGGCCGTATGCAGTGTTTCCAGCATCAGGCAAACGACTTCGATATCAGCAGCAATCGACTCATTGCCATAAATCTCTGCACCGATCTGTAACGGTGAGCGACTTGAGGTTATTCCATCCGCCTGAGCATGTAACAAGTGGCCGCAATAACACAAACGCGAAATGGCATTATCTGACAGATAATGGGCATCTATGCGAGCAACCTGTGGCGTCATATCAGAACGAACGCCCATCTG
>Ga0256847_1001556_pt1 | contig 11395 bp, 8 predicted proteins | sample TeddybearmetaG_FD_189099 | JGI IMG/M metagenome (GOLD analysis project Ga0256847, IMG submission 189099) | Hydrothermal vent microbial communities from East Pacific Rise, Pacific Ocean - Teddybear | ecosystem: Environmental > Aquatic > Marine > Hydrothermal vents | place: Pacific Ocean: East... | reverse complement strand
CTTCTTCACCATAACCTCTAGTCCTTCCGAAGCCAGTATCCATACCAGCTAGTGTTTGAATTTCTAAAGCAATATGCTCTATAATATGTCCCATCCAGGTTCCATCTACAACACGTTCAAAAAACCCTCCAGGCGTACCAACCGAGCAGCGATGCTCGTACATAGTAGGAAACATTGCTTCTAGACGTTTGCTAAAGCCGTCGATTTTATTAGAAGGAAGTTCTTCCATTTCTTCAAGATCCAAAACCATTACTATTAATTTGTGTCGGCGAACAGACCAATAGTTTGGTCCTCTCATGGCATTTATGCTTCTTATTTTCATGCTTGGTTGATTTAATTTGTGAAAGATGATAAATATAATATTTTTCTATTAAAAAATTAGTTTATTTTTACAGCTAAGAAAAAAATAGTTCTATGATAGTAAAAGGAACCCTAATTCCCATGGGTGGAAATGAAGATAAAGGAATAGATACACATGAAATTTATACCTTAGATTATGTTGAAGATGGGATTCTTTCACGCGTTGTAAAAGAAAGCGGTGGGAACGATGCTAATATTGTTGTAATACCTACTGCATCTAGTATTCCTGTTGAGGTTGGTGAAAATTATTTAAATGCGTTTTCGAAGTTAGGGTGTGAAAATACACATGTATTAGATATTCGAAGTAAAGAAGATTCAGAAAAAAAATCATCAATCGAGTTAATAAAAAATGCAGATTGCATTATGTTTTCTGGCGGAAACCAATCAAAAATTACAGACAAAATTGGTGGTACGACCATTCATAAAATTTTAATGGAACGGTTTTATAATGAAGAAGGATTTGTAATTGCCGGAACTAGCGCAGGTGCCATGGTTATGGCAGACGAAATGATTGCTGGTGGGAGTAGCACAGAAGCTTTTGTGAAGGGTGCCGTACTTATGTATAAAGGTCTTGGTTTGATTCCGGGATTAATTATTGATACGCATTTTATTCAAAGAGGTCGTTTCGGAAGGCAAGCCGAAGCCGTTGCGAAATTTCCTAATTTATTAGGAATAGGTTTGGCAGAAGATACCGGACTGGTTATTAAAAACGGAAACGAATTTGAAGTTATTGGTTCAGGAATGATCATTGTTTTTGATCCTAAAAATTTGAATCATAATAACGAAAAAATATTAAAAGAAGGAACCCCAATGACGATGAGTAACCTTGTGGTTCATGTACTTTCGAACGGAGATCATTTTAATATTAATACCAGAACAGTTTCGGTATTACCTATTGACGCCCCTTTTGTTTAGGGACACGAATTAGTTTTTAATTGATGCTTAAGCGGAGGGCAAAACGGGACTCATTAAGAAAAGAACATTATTGGTATATTGTGAGATTCCTGCCTTACTTCGATTCCGTTCAGCACAAGTCGTTGGAATTAATCGCTGTAAATTGAAACCTCCTCCAATCCATTAGATGATTTACAAGCGCGATACATCCCTTCCGTATTAAATGGCATAGCGATATTCCCCAAAGCATCAACAGCAATTAAACCGCCGTCGCCATTTATTTCAAGAATTCTTTTATTAATTACTTCTTCGGAAGCATCTTTAAGGGTCATTCCTTTAAATTCCATTAAACATGAAACATCGTATGCAACCACACCACGTATAAAAAATTCACCACTTCCTGTACACGATACGGCACAGGTTTTATTATTGGCATAATTTCCCGCACCAATCATTGGCGAATCACCAACTCTTCCAAAACGTTTATTAGTCATTCCTCCAGTCGAGGTCGCTGCAGCTATATTGCCTTTACTATCACAAGCAACAGCGCCAACGGTTCCAAATTTACTATCTTTTTGATTACTGAGCGGAGTCGAAGTAGACGAATGATCTAACTGAAAACTATCTGTATCTTTTATTTCTAACCATTGATTATAACGAAGCTGATCATAAAAATAGCTCTCTTTTTCTAACGAATACCCTAGCGTTTCAGCAAATTGCATGGCGCCATTTCCTGCTAAAAAAACATGTTCGCTTTTTTCCATTACATCGCGAGCCAACGAAATGGGATTTTTAATTCCTGTAATTAACGACACCGCTCCAGCGTTTAACGTTTTGCCTTCCATTATCGATGCGTCCATTTCATGGGTTTCATCGGCTGTAAACACAGCTCCTTTTCCTGCATTAAACAAAGGCGAGTTTTCAAGAATATTTACCGCTTGTTCAACAGAATCAACAGCGGTTCCTCCATTTTCTAAAATAGCATAACCTTTATCTAGTGCTTTTTGCAATGCAATTTTATAGGCACGTTCTTTTTCGGGCGTCATCATTCCTTTTACTAATGTTCCTGCGCCACCATGAATTGCTATCGAAACTGTTTTCATTATTTATATAAGTTTTAGAATTCAAAAATACAATTGATTTAATAACTTGTTAGTAAAATGCATATCAAATAAAAGATAAGTTTTGTAGATTTGATTTTCCTGAAACCAACTAACTAATGTCCGATAAAAAAAGACTCTTTCTTGTCGATGCCTATGCACTTATTTTTCGTGGGTATTATGCTTTTATAAAAAACCCTAGAATTAACTCTAAAGGCATGGATACTTCTGCCATTTTAGGATTTACCAACTCGTTGTTAGATGTTATTAAACGTGAACGCCCCGACCATTTGGCTGTATGTTTTGATAAAGGCGGAAGCGTAGCAAGAAAGGAAGCATTTCCTGAATATAAATCACATCGTCCCGAAACCCCTGAAGCCATAAAAATTGCGATACCTTATATTGAAAGAATACTGAAAGCCATGCACATTCCCATTGTTGTTAAGGCAGGTTTTGAAGCCGATGATATTATCGGAACACTTTCAAAACAAGCCGAAAAACAAGGCTATCAAACATTTATGGTTACGCCCGATAAAGATTTTGCACAACTGGTTTCTGAAAATATTTTTATGTACCGACCACGATTTGGTGGTGGTTATGAAACATGGGGAATTCCTGAAGTACAAAAAAAGTTTGAAGTCGAACGCCCCGAACAGATAATAGATTACCTCGGAATGATGGGTGATGCCAGTGATAATATTCCGGGTTTGCCTGGCGTAGGTGATAAAACCGCTAAGAAATTTATTGCAGCTTATGGAAGTATGGAAGGACTTTTAGCAAACACACACGAGCTAAAAGGAAAGCTAAAAGAAAAGGTGGAAGCAAACAAAGAGCTTGGTTTACTTTCTAAAGAATTGGCACGTATTATTTTAGATGTTCCAGTTACTTTTCATGAAGAAGATTATGAAATGAGTCAGCCAAATATTGATGCTGTTAAAGAAATATTTCAAGAACTCGAATTTAGACGTCTAACCGATAATTTAGTTAAAACCTTTTCTTCGGAAAGTACAACAAGCACGAATAAAGATGTGAAAGCCCAACCAATAGATGGGAAAACGAAGGGTGTTTCCAAGAGTGATGTAAAACAATCTTCAGCAGGCCAAGGTCAATTCTCTTTATTTGGTGGCGATGATGAACCTTCAGAAGAAGTTTCAACTAGCGATACTTTTAATGGCAGAAACACTATTAATAACACCGAGCATTTTTATCAAACGGTACAACCAGGAATGGGTACGAAGTTGTTTGTTCAAAATTTAATGAAACAAACATCTGTATGTTTCGATACAGAAACTACAGGTTTAAATCCAATTACAGCCGAACTTGTTGGTATTGCTTTTTCTTGGGACGTTGGCAAAGGGTTTTATCTTCCGTTTCCTGAAGATAAAGATGAAGCACAAAAACTAATAGAATTAGTTCGTCCGTTTTTTGAAGATGAAACTATCGAGAAAATTGGACAGAATTTAAAGTATGATATAAAAGTTTTAACTAAGTACAATCTTTCAGTAAAAGGAAAACTGTTCGATACTATGTTGGCACATTATCTAATTAATCCAGATATGCGTCATAATATGGACGTACTTTCAGAAACATATTTAAACTATATACCAGTTTCTATTACCGAATTAATAGGGAAAAAAGGGAAAAATCAACTTTCGATGCGGGATGTTTCCGTAGAAAAACAAACCGAATACGCTGTTGAAGATGCCGACATAACACTTCAGCTTAAAAACCATTTCGAGAAAGAATTAGGTGAAGCCAATATCCAAAAATTGTTTGATGAAATTGAGATTCCACTTATACATGTGCTTGCCGACATGGAAATGGAAGGTATTAATTTGGACACAAGTTTTTTAAATGGCCTTTCTACCGATCTTGATACCGATATAAACGTATTGGTTTCGAAAATATATGAAGCTGCAGGAGCCGAGTTTAATATTGCTTCACCAAAACAATTAGGTGTTATTTTGTTCGAAAAATTGAAGCTAGTAGCAAAGCCTAAAAAAACAAAAACAGGGCAATATTCTACGGCCGAAGATGTGCTTTCATATTTAGCAAAAGACCATGAAATTATTCGCGATGTATTGGAATATCGTGGACTTGCAAAACTAAAAAGCACTTATGTTGATGCATTGCCCGAACAAGTTGAACCTTCAACAGGAAGAGTGCATACAGCCTATTTACAAACCGTAGCCGCTACAGGTAGATTGAGCAGTAACAACCCTAACTTACAAAACATTCCTATTCGAACCGAACGTGGGCGACAAGTCCGAAAAGCATTTATTCCGAGAAATAATGAATATGTGCTTTTGGCAGCAGATTATTCGCAAATAGAACTTCGAATTATTGCCGCTTTAAGTGATGAAGAAAACATGATTAAAGCTTTTAAAAATGGTGAAGACATTCATGCTTCAACCGCTGCAAAAGTATTTAACGTTCCGATTGATGAGGTAACTCGAGAACAACGAAGCAATGCTAAAACAGTGAACTTCGGAATTATTTATGGGGTTTCAGCATTTGGACTTAGTAACCAAACCGATTTATCTAGAAGTGAGGCCAAAGAATTAATTGAAACATATTATAAAACCTATCCAAAATTACGTTCGTATATGAGCGAACAGGTAGATTTTGCGAGAGATAATGGCTATGTACAAACAGTTTTAGGAAGAAGACGTTATTTAAACAATATTAATTCGCAAAATGCAATTGTGAGAGGAGCTTCCGAGCGAAATGCTGTAAACGCACCAATACAAGGTAGTGCAGCCGATATTATTAAAATTGCAATGATTCATATTTTTAAAAAACTTTCAGCAGAAAATTATAAAAGTAAAATGTTATTACAGGTACATGATGAACTTGTATTTGATGTTTATAAACCAGAATTGGAAGCACTAAAAAAACTAATTAAAACAGAAATGGAAAATGCATATACCCTTAAAGTGCCTTTAGTTGTTGATATGGACTTAGGTGAAAATTGGTTAGAAGCGCACTGATGATTTCCCGCGTAGGTGGAAATCTTAAAAAAACACCCCTATTATCCCCTCAAGGGGATATTTATTAATAAGAACGAATAAAGAAGGAGGCGTTAAAATGATAAATAAAATAATTCCGTATAATCCCGAACTGAAGTTATTAGCAAGGAAATTAAGGAAAAATAGTACATTAACTGAAGTAATACTTTGGAAAAAAATTAAAAAGCGAACTCTAGGAGTTCAATTTCATAGGCAAGTGCCTATGTTGTATTATATAGTAGATTTTTACTGTCATGAAATAGGCTTAGCTATTGAAATTGATGGTAATAGTCATGATAATAAATTTTTCTATGACGCTAGAAGGCAGGTCAGTTTAGAGAAATATGGAGTGCAATTTTTAAGATTTAGTAATCAGGAAATTAAAAATAATATGTCAAATGTTTTATTGGCAATTAAAATCAGAATAAAAGAATCATTAAAATAATACACCTAAATCCCTCCTTGAGGAGGGTGTCTCGAAGAGACGGGAGGTGTTTTTAAAAAATTATTATGGAAGGACTATTTACACTCGACAACATATTTACACTTTTAATGCTTGTACTTTTACAAGTAGTACTAGGTTTTGATAACCTGTTATATATTTCGTTAGAATCGAAAAAAGCTCCTGCAGATCAGCAAAGTAGAGTTAGAAAATTGGGTATCGGACTCGCAATTGTTTTACGAATTGTACTCTTGTTTGTACTCATGGAACTAATTCAATATTTTCAAGATCCCTTTGCAAGCTTACATGATAATAATATTTTAGAGTTTTCATTTAATGTTCATAGCATCATTGTACTTGGAGGAGGGATATTTATAATATATACAGCTATTAAAGAGATTTGGCATATGATGCTTTTTAAAGAACATGAAGAAAATAATAAAGGCAAAAAATCGGTCAAAAAAATAATTTTTTGGATTGTGATTATGAATCTTGTTTTTTCTTTCGATTCAATTTTAAGCGCTATGGCACTAACCACTGGAATGGAACATACAAATCAGATGATTTTAATGACCATAGCCATTGTAGCGGGTGGTGTTTTAATGATTGTTTTAGCCGATAAGGTTTCGACCTTTCTTCAGAAAAACAGAATGTATGAGGTGTTAGGACTATTTATACTTTTTATAGTTGGTATTATGCTACTTTCGGAAGGCGGCCATATTGCACATTTAAAATTATTTGGCAATGAAGTAACACCTATGAGTAAAACAACTTTTTACTTTGTTATTATTGTACTTGTTTTAATTGATTTGATTCAAGGTAGGTATCAAAAAAATCTACTAAAAGCAAAAGATGCAAAGCAAAAAAGTGAAAGTTAATTGTAAACCTTTTAGTTTATGCTATCTAATTTATTAGGGGTTTTTAAGTTTTAATTGTTCTATATATGAAGGTTAAGTTTAAATAACTCATTTTGGTATCTAATTTGATGCACTTTAGAAAAATTAAGACTGTAAAATTGCTATTTTTTAATACTTTTGAAAAAATAAACATTTAGTTTGACGCTTTTAAAACCACTTTTATATTTTTCATTATTTCGGTATCCACTTACCGAAGAAGAAATCTTTGCATTTTCTGAAGTTGACTCAAAAGAACAAGCTAAAAAAGAACTTGATAGTTTAGTAAGCGATAAAATTATTTTTAACATCGATAATTTTTATTTATGTGAAAATGATGCAACATTAGTTTCACGTCGTCTTTTAGGAAATAAAAAGGCAAAAGAAATTCATGCAAAAGCCGATAAGGTTTCAAAATTTATTTCAAAATTCCCATATGTTGAAGGTGTTGGTATTTCGGGCTCACTCTCTAAAGGATATTATGATGACGATGGCGATATCGACTTTTTTATTATTACATCACCTAAACGACTTTGGATTGCCAGAACATTACTTATTTTATATAAAAAAGTATTTCTTCTAAATTCTAGAAAATTCTTTTGTGTTAATTATTTTATAAGCGAAGATTCACTTGAAATTGACGAGAAAAATCGTTTTACTGCAACTGAATTATTAACCCTAATGCCAATGTATGGAAACGGTAGTTTTCATGAGTTTTACAAACAAAATAAATGGGTGTATTCATTCCTTCCTAATAAAATAGCAGATGAAGGATTAGAAAGAATGAGCTCGGTTAAAAAACCATTTGCTTCAAGATTAGTTGAAAAAATACTTTCAAATAAATTTGGAGATCAAGTCGATTCCTTTTTCTTAAAAATTACCTTTAAAAAGTGGAAACGAAAATTTAAAAAGTTAGACGATTATCATTTTAATATCGCCATGAAATCTACTAAGGAAGTTTCTAAACATCATCCGCTTAATTTTCAAAGGCGTGTTATAGAAAGGCTTAATGAAAAATATAGTGAATATCAAGAAAAACACAATATTCACTTACCAAAAGAACATGCTTGATATTCTTTTTTCACATTCTTATTATTATCCATTAGATAAAAAGCAATGGGCAAATAAAACGCCTTATCCGCCCCTAGGAACCCTCTACGCAGCTTCATTTATGCGAAAAAAAGGGTATTCTATTTCTCTGTTCGACACCAATTTACGAACAAAACCCTACGAAATTGAAGCCGAGATTGAAAAAAGTAAACCACGATATTTAGTTATCTACGACGATGGTTTCAATTACCTAACAAAGATGTGTTTGACAACAATGCGGGAGGCAGCTTTTGAAATGATTTTAATAGGGAAGAAGCATAATTGTACGGTACTTGTTTGTAGTTCTGATAGTACCGACCATTTTAAAAAATACCTTAATGCAGGAGCCGATTATATTATTCAAGGTGAAGGTGAAATCACCCTACATGAACTTGTTTTAGCAATCGACAACAATAAATCTGTCGCAACAATAAACGGTATTGTTTATGTTGAAAATGAAAGCATAATCACTAACTCTAAACGTTCAGTTTTAAAAGATTTAGACGAATTTCCATTGCCAGCTTGGGATCTTGTCGATATTGAAGCATATAGAAAAATTTGGGTTTCAGGCGGTAAAAACCTCACACTTAATATTGCTACTACACGTGGTTGCCCATACAAATGTAATTGGTGCGCCAAGCCTATCTACGGAAACCGCTATAACTCACATTCGCCTCAATACATTACAAAACACCTTGCCTTTTTGAAGCAAAAATACGGTGTTTCAAAATTTTGGATGTGCGATGATATCTTCGGACTCAAGCCTAATTGGGTGCAAAACTTTAATATCGAATTAAAAAAAGAAGATTTAAAAATATCATATTTTATACAGAGTCGAGTAGATTTACTTTTAAAAGAAGACACTATTGATGCATTGGCCGAAAGTGGCTTGAAAGAGGTATGGGTAGGCGCCGAAAGTGGTTCACAAAAAATTTTGGATGCCATGGATAAGGGAACACAGGTTTCCCAAATCTACGAAGCAACACGTTTATTAAAAGAACAAAATATTAACGTGGCGTTTTTTATACAGTTTGGGTATTTAGGCGAAACTAAAGAAGATATTGCTAAAACGGTTGCTATGATTAAGGAATTACAACCCGATAATATTGGAATTTCGGTTTCTTATCCGCTTCCTGGCACCAAGTTTTATGAACTCGTAAAAGACGATTTAAAAGCTAAGGCCAATTGGACTGACTCCGACGATTTAGCTATGATGTTTGAGGGTACTTTTAATTCTAATTATTATAGAAAACTACATCGATACGTACATAAAGAATTTAGAAAAAGCCAAGCATTAGTTAATTACAAACAATTTTTTAAAAACCCTAGCTCCATTTCTGGTAGTAAATTACGTTCGATGCTTTTATATTTTTATTATCTTCCAAGTGCTTTAATAGATAAGATGATGTTGAAAAACATGGAGCATACAAATTAAATTTACGTTCTCGATACATTCATAGTTGATTTGCAACTTCAATATCTCGATTTTCTATCAATATGGACTGAGGCGTAATAATTTTTAAAACACCAACTAATTTGTCACTTCGAGTGTTCTCTTTAGGCGAACGTATCGAGAAGAATTATAAAATTTAATGAAAAACGATTTCGATATAGCAGCAAAAAATTACGACAAAGTGTTTTCCTTTTCAGAAATTGGTAAAGCTCAGCGAAATCGGGTGTATCAATATTTAGATAAGCATATTCTTCAACAAGAAAAATTAAACATATTAGAACTTAACTGCGGCACAGGAGAAGATGCCATCTATTTTTCAGAAAAAGGACATCATGTTGTTGCAACCGATATTTCTAACGAAATGATTCGTATAGCCTCTAATAAGAATTCTAAAATTCAGTTTCAGCAGCAAGACATAAACACAATTACTTCGGAAACATTTTCAGAAAAATTTGACTTTATTTTTTCAAACTTTGGCGGACTAAACTGTATTTCAAAACAACAATTACACTCGTTTTTAAAGGTTTCAGCAAAACTACTAAATCAAAATGGAAAATTAGCCCTCGTTATTATGCCAAAAAAGTGTCTTTGGGAACGTGTTTATTTTATTTTAAAAGGTCAATTTGAAAATGCATTTCGTAGAAATACAAACGAATCCGTTTTTGCTAATGTTGATGGAGTAACCGTGCCAACTTGGTATTTAAACCCAAAAGATATTGTAACTTTAGCAAGAGAATCGTATAAAGCGAAATTAATAAAACCTATTGGAATTTGCATTCCGCCATCTTATTTAGAGCCCTTTTTTACAAACAAAAAAGGATTTTTAAAATTATTAATTAAAACAGAATCACTTTTTTCGAATCGATTTTGGGCAAAATATGCCGATCATTATTTAATTACCCTTCAGAAGAAATGAGCATAATACTAACCCACGCATATTATTTATTTGAAGATCCTAAAGAGGTGAAAATAATGAAACCTTATGCACCTTTAGGACTTTTATATATTTCGGGTTATTTAAACCAGCAAAAAATCGAAAACCATATTTTCGATGCTACTTTTTCAAATAAACAGGAGCAACTAGATTTTATAGCTTTTAAAAAGCCTAAAGTTGTAGCAATCTATACAAACCTTATGACAAAAATAAATGTCATAAAACTTATAAAAATATTGCTTTCAGATTCACAATATGGCTTTCCTATAATTGTACTTGGTGGTCCAGATGTAACCTATAATTTAGAAAATTATTTAAAAACTGGGGCGCATTATATTGTTATAGGTGAAGGCGAAGAAACAATGACCGAGTTGTACACTGCACTTGTAAATAAGACAGATGTTTCAGAAATAAATGGTATTGCTTACCTCGAAAATAAAACCGTTGTAAAAACATCTGCTCGTGTTAAAATGAAGGATTTGAGCATGCTTCCCTTACCAAATCATTCGGGCATTGATATTGAAAAATACCTGCAAGTTTGGAAAGAAAATCATGGCAAAAGTTCGATGACTATTAGCACACAGCGTGGTTGTCCTTATACTTGTAAATGGTGCAGTACTGCTGTGTACGGACAAAGTTACAGGCGTCGTCCTGCAAATCTAGTTGTAGAAGAAATGGCAATGCTTAAAGAAAAATACAAGCCCGATACTATTTGGTTTGTCGATGATGTGTTTTCTGTAAGCCATAATTGGATTAGAGAATTTCACAAAGAAGTTTTAAAACAAGATATTATTATTCCTTTTGAATGTATCACGCGTGCCGAGCGATTAAATGATGAAATTTTACAGCTTTTAAAAGAAGCAGGTTGTTATAGAATTTGGATTGGTGCCGAAAGTGGATCACAAAAAATTATTGATGCCATGGATCGGCGTGTTGATATCGATGTTGTTCGCGATGCTATAAAAAGCACAAATGCATTAGGAATTGAAACAGGTACTTTTATAATGCTTGGCTATCCTGGCGAAGATGAAAATGATATTAATAAAACCATTGCATACCTTAAAAAAGCCAACCCTACATATTATACAATTACAATTGCCTACCCTATTAAAGGAACTTCTTTGTACACTGAAATTGAAAAAGACATTACAACCAAACTCAATTGGGAAACATCGACCGACAGAGATATCGATTTTAAGAGAACGTTTAAAAGAAGTTATTA
>Ga0256847_1001555_pt1 | contig 11395 bp, 9 predicted proteins | sample TeddybearmetaG_FD_189099 | JGI IMG/M metagenome (GOLD analysis project Ga0256847, IMG submission 189099) | Hydrothermal vent microbial communities from East Pacific Rise, Pacific Ocean - Teddybear | ecosystem: Environmental > Aquatic > Marine > Hydrothermal vents | place: Pacific Ocean: East... | reverse complement strand
AAACCAATATTCCTGAAGGTGCTTTTTATGTATTTCCAGATATTTCGTTTTACTTCGGAAAGACCCTTCGTGGAAAAGAAATTAAAACTGCTTCCGATTTTTCTATGTATTTATTAGAAGAAGCTTCTGTAGCTACTGTTACCGGTGATGCATTTGGTGATGCAAATTGCATTCGGATTTCGTATGCAGCTTCCGAAGAAAAAATTATTGAAGCTATGCATCGTATAAAAGAAGTTGTTGTTTAAGTTTTTTACCAAATAGAATTACCTATTCTTCCAAAAATAAGGTGTTAATAAAATAAGCACAGTAAATAACTCTAACCTTCCTATTAACATTAAAAAGGAAGCCCACCATTTGGCAATACCTGGCAAACTAGCGTAATTATCTACCGGACCTAAATCACCCAATGCTGGGCCAACATTACCAAGTGTAGAGGCAGCGCCACCAAGAGCAGTTTGAAAATCGAGCCCCATTAAAGAGAACCCTAAAACTCCAATAATAAAAGAGAGTAAGTACAATATAAAAAAGGCTAAAATATTTGAAATTATAGGTTGGTGAACGCCTTTTTTATTATACCGAACTGGCAATATTGCGTTTGGATGCAAGCTTCGCTTAAACTCTAAAATTCCATTTTTAATAATTAATAGGTGTCTCACAATTTTTACACCTCCAGCTGTCGAACCTGCACTACCCCCAAGAAACATTAACCCGAAAAAAACCAAGGTTAAAAAAGGCGTCCATAAAGTATAATCGGCAGTAACAAAACCTGTAGTTGTTATAATTGCTAAAACTTGAAAAAGAGCATGTCTAAACGAGCTTTCGAAAGCTCCCCAAACTTGCGGATGCACAATTGAAGATTCAAAAATATCGGCTTTAAAATAAATTAACAGAGAGGTAATTATTGTAACTCCAATTATAACTAACAAATATGCTTTAAACTCGTCATCTTTATAGATTCGACTAAATTTTCCTTTAAATGCAAAATAACTCAGCACAAAATTGATACCTGCCAAAAACATAAAAAACATAATAATATACTGAATAATTGGAGTATCATTCCAATGGGCAATATTTGCATTTTTTGTCGAAAAACCTCCAGTACTTAATGTACTTAATGATTGATTAACGGCATCGAAAAAACTCATCCCAGCAACCTTTAATAAAATTGTTTCGGCAACAGTGTATCCAACATAAATAAGCCAAAGACGTTTTGCGGTATCTGTTATTCTTGGATGTAATTTATCGCCCCCCGGGCCAGGAGCTTCAGCTGTAAACAACTCCATCCCACCAATACCAAGAAGTGGGAGAATAGCAATTGCAAGTACTATAATTCCCATACCACCTATCCAATGTGTCATACTTCTCCAAAAGAGGATTCCTTTTGGCACAGCTTCAATATCGTTTAATATTGTTGCTCCCGTTGTCGTAAAACCACTTATTGTTTCAAAAAAAGCATCGGTAAAGGTTGGAATTACTTCAGCAAAAATATAGGGTAAAGAACCAGTTAATGACATAAAAAGCCATCCGAAAGTAACAATAATATAACCCTCACGCTTTTGCAATTCTTTCTTGTGTTTTCGCGTAAAAAACATAAGAAAACCACCAATTAAAATTGTAATTAAGCCTGCAAGTAAAATACTGTTAGTTACTCCGTCTTTATATATATAACTAACCAAAGCAGACAACCACATGAAACCTCCATTACAAAGTAATAATAGCCCCATAAGGTGACCAATTATTTTATAATTAAGCTTGGTTATAGAATACATTTATACAAATAGTTTTTCAATCTTTCGAATAGATTGAGGCAAACAACAAACAACAACACGATCGCCATTTTTAATTTCGAAATCGCCTAAGGCAATAAGCCCTTCATCGTTTCTAATTACACCTCCAATAATAGCAGATCTAGGAAAATTAATTTCCTTAATAATCATATTACAAACCTTAGAATTAGAAGTTACTATAAACTCTAACAACTCGGCATTCATATTATTTAACTTTGTAATCGCAACTATTTCACCTTTTCGAATAAAGCGGAAAATAGTGTTTGCTGCCAATAATTTTTTATTTATTAATGTGTCGATTCCAATAGATTGAGAGAGTTGAAAATAATCAATATTTTCGACCAAAGCGATGGTTTTTTTAACACCTCGAGATTTAGCAACTAGACAAGACATTATATTCGTTTCGGAATTTCCTGTAACCGAAACAAATGCATCCATTTCTCCAATAGCCTCTTCTTCAAGTAACTCAACATTACGTCCATCGCCATTTATAACAAGACAATTAGGAATTTCGTCGGCAATTTCGAAAGCTTTTTCACGATCTTTTTCAATTAATTTTACATGAAAATTATGGTCACAAAGATCTTTTGCGGTTTTATAGCCAATTTTACTTCCGCCAAGTATCATTACATTTTTTAATTCGACCCGTACTTTACTTGACAATGTATAAATTTGTTCGACACCTTCTTGTGTTGTAATAAAATACACTTGATCGCCTTCTTTAAATTGGGTATCCCCTCTAGGAATAATAGTATATTGTGTTCCAAAACGTTGAAAAGCAATTGGCGCATAGTCTAATTCGGGATACATAGCTGCAATTTCTTTCACCGATTTTCCTACAAAAGTTGAGGTGCGTGAGAGCACTAAACCTATCATTATTAAAGCGCCATTTTCGAACTCGTAGGTGTCGTTAAAACCGCTTTGATTTAATAAAAGTTCAATTTCGGTAGCCGCTAAAGATTCTGGTGAAATAAGTTCATCAATTCCAAATTGATCAAAACCAACTTCATCTTTATACTCAATAAATTCGGTATTTGAAATCCGAGCAATTGTCATTTTAGCTCCTAATTGCTTGGCAATTACACACATAGTAATGTTTGTAGTTTGACTAGAGGTAACTGCAATCACTAATTCGGTTTCCTGAACTTGAGCATCTTTTAATATAGTTATAGAAGTAGCATCTCCTTTTAAAACACGAATATCTAAATGTGTGTCGGCATAGGTTAAACTATCTCTATTTGTATCGATTAGTGTAATGTCTTGTGATTCGAAGGATAACAATTTTGCAAGATGAAACCCAACTTCTCCAGCGCCGGCAATAATAATTTTCATATATACTTTATAAAAATATGTAATACAAATCTATATAAATCTATTGAATTGTATGTAGTTAATTGTTTTAAGTTATACTTATTTAAAAAGAAAAAAAGGTTAATTTTGCCTACAAATTTATTGCATGGCTCAAAAGGTAACTCCTTATAAAGATTCCTCGCTTACCAAAAAGAAACAGGTCGAACAAATGTTTGATACTATTTCAAAAAACTACGATGGTTTAAATCGAGTTATTTCTTTTGGCATAGATATTCGTTGGCGAAAAAATGTATTAAAACGCATAAAAGCTATTAACCCAAAATCTATTCTAGACATTGCGACGGGGACTGGAGATTTAGCTATAAAATTTGCTGAAGAAATACCTGCTAAGAAAATCGTAGGTTTAGATATTTCGGAAGGAATGTTAGAAGTTGCAAAAAAAAAGATTAAAGGCAGCAAATTAGAAAATTGTATAGAATTTATTCAAGCCGATTCGGAAGCACTTCCCTTTAAAGACAATACTTTTGATGCTATTACTGTATCTTTTGGTATTCGTAATTTCGAAAATCTTGAAAAAGGACTTTCAGAAATAAAAAGAGTTTTAAATTCTAATGGGCTTTTCATCATACTAGAAACATCTGTACCTACAAAAACACTCTATAAACAAGGATATAAACTTCACACAAAATATGTATTACCCGTTATTGGAAAACTTTTTTCAAAAGACAAAGTAGCCTATAAATATTTATGCGAAAGCGCTTCTATTTTTCCACATGGAGAAGCACTCAACAATATTTTACGGAAAATTGGGTTTATACAAGTTGAGAATCATCCTCAAACTTTTGGTGTTGCAACCATTTATACAGCGACTAAACAATGATAAAAAAAATATCAATATTTATACTCTTTTGCTTAATAGCACAAATTGCTTCTGCTCAATTATTTAGCAAAGAACGCTTATCGAATCTTGAAAACTTTGACAACCGATTTTTAACTTGGGGTTATTTTTTAGGTTTTAATAATTACGATTTCAAATTTGAATATGAAAACCAAACTACCGATGTTATAGTCGAAGGTAAAGGTGGCTTTAATGTTGGCTTAATTGGTGACATGCGAATTAACAAATACCTTAATTTACGTTTAGAACCAGGACTTTATTTTGCACAACGAAATTTAATTTTCCCTGGACTTGAAGAAGAAATAGATTTTTTAAGAGAAGTGAAATCTACATATATACATATTCCATTACTATTAAAAATATCGACTAAACGCCTTAATAATATCAAGCCTTTTATTATTGGTGGTTTTTCTACTTCTTTAAATTTATCGAGTAACGATAAAAATCCGCAAGACAATTTAGCTGGCGAATTTCGTATGAAAAAGAACACCTTTTATTACGAACTAGGTTTTGGAATCGATTTTTACTTATTCTATTTTAAATTCACGCCTTCAATTCGTGGTGTGTTTGCATTTAATGACGAGTTAATTCGTGATGAAGATCCAAATAGCCCTTGGACCGGAAATATTAACAAAATGAGATCTCGAGGTGTATTTATAAACTTTACGTTTCAGTAGATTTAGTCTTTAAGTGAATTTTAATTTATTAGTTTGATGTTATACTATCACCGAAAATAATTTACTAGCATATTAATTCACTAACCACCTATTTTACCTCCTCCTAAACTCACTTAATAAAATTGCAGTTGCTGTTGCTACATTAAGACTTTCAGTTTCTTTTTTTATTCCAAATTGAGGAATGCTTATTTTATTTGTAATGATTTTTTCTATTTCTTCAGAAACACCATTTCCTTCGTTACCAACTACGATAATAGCATTTTCTGTAAGAGTTTCAGAATAAACTGAAGCAGCGTTCATAAAACCTCCAAATATTGGAAGGCTTGTGTTTTCTAGAAAATTAAACAAATCAATATACAAAACCGAAACTCTAGCTATAGAACCCATCGAAGCTTGAATTACTTTAGGGTTAAAACAATCAACCGTATTTTTAGTGCATAGTAGTTGATTAACTCCAAACCAATCACAAAGGCGAATAATAGTGCCTAAATTACCAGGATCTTGAATTTCATCAAGCGCTATGATAAGCCCCTTTTCATGAACTTGATCTACAGTTGGAATATGAAAAATTGCCAATGCTTGATTCGGGTTTTTTAAAAAGCTTATTTTTTTTAATTCTCTTTCTGAAACACTTTGAACAGGTACTGAAATATCAAAATCGAATCCTGCAGTAAACAAACTATGCAATTGCAGGGGCGAAAGAAGAAGGTCAGAAATTATTTTGGGACCTTCAACTATAAATAAACCGGCTTGATCGCGGTACTTTTTTTGCCCTAAAGACGTTATAAGTTTTATTTGGCTTTTTGATACCATGCAAATAATGTATTTTTGAAATTAATTATCTATACTATTTGAAACTTCAGATTACAAAAATATCATTTATTCTATTAATTGTAAGCTTTTTTACATCTTGTGATGCCGTGAAGCGCGTAAAAACTAATGAATATTTACTTACAAAAAATACTGTTATTGTTGATGACAAGGAGGTTAAAGAAGAATTAATTACCAATTTAATTTATCAAAAACCCAATACCAAATTTTTACGTGTACCCTTTAGTCTATACATTTATAATCTTGCAAAAGAATATCCTGATTCAACCTACCAAAAATGGTTAGAAAAAAAAACTAACCGTAAAAAAAGACTCAACCAATTATTATCTAAAAAACAAACAGGCGAATTAGGAAGCTCCTATATAGGTTTTAATAATTGGATAAAAAAAACCGGAGAAGCCCCTGTAATAATAGATACTATTAAAGCAAGAAAGTCTAAAAAAAGACTCGAAACTTATTATAAACGATTGGGTTGGTTTAATGCTAAAGCCAGTTACAAAATAACACCAAAAGAAAATAAAAGGGCATCTATATCATATACCATAAATAGATTTAAACCTTATTTTATCGACTCTATTATCAAACAAATTAGTTCGCCAATTGTAGACTCAATTTATGAAAGCACTAAAAGTAAAAACTTAATTAAAAAAGGGAAGCAATATGATCGAAATGATCTTAAAAATGAACGAGATCGCATGACCATTTTACTGCGGAATGCAGGGCTATATCATTTTAATCAAGACTATATTGGGTTTGAGGCCGATACTTTTAATACTGGTCACAAAGCAAATATTTTCTATATAATTGAAGACCGAAAAATTAACACCTTAGACAGTACTTACACAGAACCATTTGAAATTTATACAATTAACAAAGTGCGAATTGTAACCGATTTCAGTATTAAAAATAATAATAAACCATTTAAGGATTCTGCACGTTATAATAAATATGAGTTATATAGTTACGACAAGTTACGCTTTAAGCCTAAGGCTATTACAGATGCAATTTCGATAACTCCAGGAACAACTTTTAATGATATCGATAGAACACTTACGCTAAATCAATTAGGTGAGTTACGAATGTTTAAATATCCAATTATTGATTATATCGAAGACCTTCAAGACTCAACTGGCACAGGACTAATAGCTAGTATCATTTTAACACCAAGAAAAAAATACTCTTTTCATGTAGACTTCGATGCTTTTACCTCCAGTATTCAACAATATGGCGTTGGTTTTAGTTCTTCCTTATTAATTCGAAATGTATTTAGAGGTGCCGAAATTTTAGAAATATCGGCACGTGGAAGTTTAGGTTCTTCAAAGGATGCAGCCGATAGCGAAAGTAGGTTTTTTAATATCTCAGAAATTGGTGGTGATGTAAAATTATCATTCCCACGAATTCTACTTCCTTTTAATACCGACAAAATAATTCCAAAATACATGTCACCCTTTACAAGTTTCAGTATAGGAGCAAATGGACAGCAAAACGTTGGACTCGATAGACAAAGTGCAAATGTAATTTTTAATTATAATTGGAAATCGTCTAAAGCAGTAACGAATCAATTTGACTTAATAAATGTTGAATACGTTCGAAATCTAAATACTACCAATTACTTTGTCGTTTATCAAAATTCTTATAATCAACTTAATGATATTGCACGATCGATCGAATTACAAGAACCTAATAGTATTAATCCCGATTATTATACAGTAGATGATACTGGCAATATAAACTTAACTATTCCCGATGGCACAACAAATTTTATAAATGATGTTGAAAATAATAATATATCAGCAGGCAGTAGGGATGAAATTGAAACTGTAAAAAGTATTAATGAACGTAAAGAACGACTAAGTGAAGACAATTTAATTTTTGCTAGCTCATTTACTTGGGCTAAAGACACAAGACAATCTATAAATGATAATAATTTTTATCGACTACGTTTTAAGGTTGAAGCTGCTGGAAATTTACTCTCATTAATTTCAAATCTAGCTTCAATTCAAAAAAACGAAGATGGTAATTACAAAACCTTTGGGGTTATACATTCTCAATATATTAAATTTGAAACCGACTATATAAAACATTGGAGCATTACCAATAGCACCGTTTTAGCTGTTCGTGCCTTTGGTGGAATTGCAATTCCGTATGGAAATAGCAATAACATTCCGTTTACAAGAAGTTATTTTGCTGGGGGTGCTAACGATAATAGAGGTTGGCGTGCCTACGATTTAGGACCTGGAAGTAGTGGTGGTTTAAATGAATTTAATGAAGCAAATTTTAAACTTGCCTTTAATGCCGAATACCGATTTACTATTTTAGGTTCGTTTAAAGGAGCCGTTTTTACCGATATCGGAAACATTTGGAATGCCTTCGATAATGTAAATGATGATGCTTCAAAATTTAATAGCTTTAAAGACCTAGAAGAACTTGCAGTTGCCACTGGAATGGGACTTCGATACGATTTCGGATTTGCAGTCTTTCGATTCGATGTTGGTTTTAAAACCTATAACCCAGCAAGAACAGTTGGCGATCGATGGCTTAAGGAGTTTAACTTTTCAAACTCTGTATTTAATATAGGTATTAACTATCCTTTTTAGAAAGGTATTTTTTGTTACTTTTGTCAGTCTAATACTTACTTATATAAATACAAATGAATCATTCTATTAAACCTGGTGTTGCAACAGGAAGAGCAGTTCAAGAAATTCACAAACTAGCAAAAGCTAAAAACTTTGCACTGCCCGCAGTAAATGTTACTGGTTCTAATACTATAAATACTGTTTTAGAAACTGCTGCAGCTTTAAACGCACCTGTTATCATTCAATTTTCAAACGGAGGTGCTCATTTTAATGCCGGAAAAGGACTTTCAAACGAACATCAAAAAGCCGCAATTGCAGGAGCTGTTGCTGGCGCAAAACATATTCATGAATTGGCAAAAGTGTATGGCGCAACTGTCATCCTTCATACCGATCATTGTGCAAAAAAGTTACTGCCATGGATAGACGGATTGCTAGATGCAAGTGAATCGCATTTTAAACAATATGGTATTCCGCTTTACAGCTCACATATGATTGATCTTTCCGAAGAACCAATTGAAGAAAACATCGAAATTAGCAAACGCTATTTAGAACGTATGAGCAAAATGGGGATGACCCTAGAAATTGAACTGGGTATTACTGGTGGTGAAGAAGATGGTGTCGATAATACCGATGTCGATTCTTCAAAACTATATACACAACCAGAGGAAGTTGCATATGCCTACGAAGAACTTTTAAAAATTAGCAATCAGTTTACGATTGCTGCTGCCTTCGGAAACGTTCATGGAGTATACAAACCGGGGAATGTAAAACTAACACCTATCATTTTAAAAAATTCACAAGAATTCGTTCAGAAAAAATATAACACAGACCACAATCCTATCGATTTTGTTTTTCACGGCGGAAGCGGTTCTACTTTAGATGAAATTAGAGAAGCAATAGGATACGGTGTTATTAAAATGAATATCGATACCGATCTACAATTTGCTTTTACTGATGGCATTAGAGATTATATGACCAGTAAAATAGATTATTTAAAAACACAAATTGGAAACCCTGAAGGAGATGCGCTTCCAAATAAAAAATACTACGATCCAAGAAAATGGCTTCGTGAAGGCGAAGCAACTTTTAAAAAGCGTCTGGAAAGAGCTTTTGAAGATCTTAACAATATAAATACATTATAAATATGGCTTCTTGGTTTAAACGAACACAAAAAGGAATTAAAACTCCTACCGAAGAAAAAAAAGATGTACCAAAAGGATTATGGTATAAATCGCCTACAGGGAAAGTTGTTGATGCAGACGAACTTGAAACTAACTATTTTGTTAGTCCCGAAGACGGCTATCACGTACGTATTGGAAGTAAAGAATACTTTGAAATATTATTTGATAATAATAAATTTAAAGAACTAGATAAAAACCTTACTTCAAAAGATCCTTTAAAATTTGAAGACAAGAAAAAATACAGCGATCGATTAAAAGATGCGCAATCTAAAACAGGCTTAAAAGATGCCGTTAAAACTGCTGTCGGTAAATCGATGGGAAAAGATTTGGTAATTGCCTGTATGGATTTTAGCTTTATTGGAGGCTCGATGGGTTCGGTAGTAGGCGAAAAAATCGCACGTGCTGCAGATTACGCACTTAAAAAGAAAATTCCATTTATGATTATATCAAAAAGTGGTGGTGCACGAATGATGGAAGCTGCTTTATCTTTAATGCAATTGGCAAAAACCTCAGCAAAATTAGCACAACTTGCCGATGCAGGTATCCCATATATTTCATTGTGTACCGACCCAACTACTGGCGGAACAACAGCGTCGTTCGCTATGCTTGGAGATATTAATATTAGCGAACCCGGAGCATTAATTGCATTTGCCGGGCCACGTGTTGTACGCGATACAACAGGTAAAGAATTACCAGAAGGATTTCAAACTGCAGAGTTTGTATTAGATCACGGATTCCTTGATTTTATTACACACCGAAAAGATTTAAAACGTCGCGTAAATCTGTATTTAGATTTAATTTTAAATCGTCCTTTAAGAGAAAAGATCGCATAAATACAAAAAGCTTAAAAGTAACTATAAAAAAATGCCTGTTCAAGCGCAGTCGAAAACTTTACACTACGATACGTAGTAGGTTTCGACTGCGCTCAACCAGACATCTAATCTAATTTAGAGCTCTTTTATTTCTTATTAAATGTTATCCATGAAGGAAACGTCTTAAACGAACTTCGTGAGTCGAACCATCAGGCCACGTTACAACTCCAAACGGATCACAACTACCATCACCAAAGTCAAGGCTAATAGTATGCGTATCTCTAGAAACTTCTAGGACACCACTTACTATAAATCTACAGGCCCACTCTCTACGCAAAGGCGTTGTAATATTTTTTGAAAACTCTACTCCAGCAAGGTTAACAAACGTAGCGTTTCCAGTTAATAAGAAAACATTATCGCCCCAAAATCCTGTTCCAAAACCTTCAATCCATTCTCTAGTTTTATTAGCCGAATACGAAATACTTTCGCCATCTGGCCATAAGGCAAATAAATTAACCGTTTTTGTTGCAATAGGATTTCCTCCTTCTGGTAGTGAGCGTACAATTGTTTTAGAACCTTCGATGCTTATAGCATTAAAAAAGAAATTTTCTAATGTAACCGAAAGTGTTTTTGTTGAAGCTTCCATATCGTTTGTATATGAAATTGTAATAATTCCGGCTAATACATTTCCATTTGGTAATTCGCAACCATCACCAAAATCAATAATTTTTGTACGTGAAGTCGATGTTACAATTGTAGTAATCGTTACACAATCTGGTAAATAATCTGAAACATAATCGTTTCTGCCACTAGCTTCAGCCTCATCGGCTGCTAAAACATCTAAGGCAATATTCGAAATTTCTTCATCTACAAGATCTACCTCGTCAGATAATGTTAAGTCTTTAGTCGTAATTTCTAAAGCTGCGTCGTCGTTTGTGTCTGTTGCCTCGGTACTTTCTGTACTACAGCTAAACATAATTATTCCAGCTGCTAAAAGCAAGAACATTTTTTTAAATTGTTGGGTGTTAATTTTCATTGTAATTTATTTTTGAGTTACCCTCTTAGGACAGCAACTTTTAAAAAAGGTTTAATTAAAAAATAAAAAAAAGTGAATTTTAAATTTGAGACTTGAAATTTCGTTCCTAAATTTTTCAATTAATTAATCATTTCATTCCAGTTTAATAAAATAGCAGTATATTTGCGCCCTTGTTATCAGAGTGATGGCATATACATAAAAATCATTTAAAATAATATTGGCATGTATTTAGCACCAAAAGTAAAAGAAGAAATTTTTGCAAAACACGGAAAGTCGAAGACTGACA